>Ga0115561_1001226_pt1 | contig 18421 bp, 17 predicted proteins | sample COGITO_mtgs_1105_4_FD_87201 | JGI IMG/M metagenome (GOLD analysis project Ga0115561, IMG submission 87201) | Pelagic marine microbial communities from North Sea - COGITO_mtgs_110512 | ecosystem: Environmental > Aquatic > Marine > Epipelagic | place: Germany:Helgoland, sampling site Kabeltonne...
AGTTCAATAATAATTCTTCAAAATGGTATTCCATGCTTTGTAATCATCAATTCTTCAGGCGCATATGGTAATGAAGTTTCATGGACATTTACAAATCCATCCGGTATTATTGAATCAACTTTATCAGTTGCAAATGGTGGTATACCTCCTCCTAATACACTTGTTGATCTTCTTGGAAATGATACACTTGGACAATGGCCAATTTTTGAGACAGGTGGAGCTTGGAGTATATTAAACGATATTTATCTTTACTATGAAAGTGGATCAGATACAATTAGAGATCAGATTACAATTGGTCAAGGAGCGAACAACAACATGTTTGGTCCAGAATTGATGTTTGCTTTTCAGATAGACCAATATTATCAGGATCCAGTTTTAATAATTAAAACTGCATGGGGTGGAAAAAGTTTAGCTGAAGATTTTCGTCCGCCATCCTTTGGAGGAACAACTGGAGAATACTACAATAAAATGATTGATATAGTGAATCATGTTACCAATAATATTTCATCTGAATTTCCTGCATTAGGAACTAGCACCTATGAAATTGCAGGGTTTGCTTGGTTTCAAGGGTGGAATGATGGTGCATCTAATAGTTTTCTTAATGAATACGAAAGTAATTTATATAATTTAATCAATGATGTTCGCAATGATTTAGGATCTCCTAATCTTCCAGTAGTTGTTGCAAGTACTGGACAAGGAGGGTATGAAAATCATACGGGTTGGATGCAAGATATGCAGGATATTATATCTATTGCTCAAGAAAATGTTGCATGCAATGATTCAATATATGGAGGTACATTAGGTTTTGTTAACACTAAGCCATTCTACCCAGCTGTTTCTGAATCTCCAGAAGATGCCGGATACCACTACCATAATAATGCTCTCACATTCTTAAATATAGGTAAATCAATCGGTGATGAGATGATACTTGCTATAAACAACATTGCTTATTGTTCTACCACATCATTAATTGAGTTAACTAATAAAAAGCAATTGATTAAAATTATTGATATATTAGGTAGAGAGTCTAAAGATTTGAAGAGCCAACCTCTATTTTACATCTATGATGATGGAACGGTGGAGAAGAAACTAATTCTTGAATAAACAAAAACCCACTCATTGAGTGGGTTTCTTTTTGGTGGGCCTTACGATATTCAAATTTAGATTATTTTTTACTGAAATTTAACTTAGTTTTTTTAATTCATCTTTAATAAAATCAGCTAATTCTTTTACATAGCTTGCTGAGAAATCAAATTTGATTCCTGCTGTTTCATAAATCTCTCCTATTGTTTTGGTGTATCCGAGCTTAAGTGCATTCATATAATTATCAAGTCCTTGCTCTCCTAATTGTTTATATGAACGCCACATAGCAATTGCTCCTAGTTGTGCCATTCCATATTCAATATAGTAGAAAGGAACTTCATATAAATGCAATTGTTTTTGCCAAAGATTAGCGTGTACATTTTCATTTCCCTCCCAGTCAATAATTTGATTTCCTAATTCCGCTGAAATTTCTAACCATTTCTCTTTTCTCTGCTGCGCAGTGTGTTTATTGGTATATATCCAATGTTGGAATTTATCAATAGAAGCTACCCAAGGTAAAGTTTCTAAAGCTTTTTCTAATTGTTCAAGTCTTGCTCTTTTTAAATCAGCTGCATCATCATAAAATACATCCCAATGATCCATAGATAAAAGTTCCATTGCCATAGAAGCTAATTCAGCAACTTCAGAAGGAGTAGATTTAAATTCTGTTAAGGATAGATCTCTACTTAAGAAAGAATGAACAGCATGCCCTCCTTCATGAACCATAGTGACAATGTCTCTTTGAGAACCAACAGCATTCATATAAATAAATGGCACACCAATTTCATAAAGTGGGTACATAAAACCTCCAGGGGCTTTTCCGTTTTTTGATTCTAAATCCAAGTGTTTCATGGCTTTCATTGTGGAAAGACATTCTCCAAAATAAGGTCTTAACCTATTAAAACATTCAATGGATAAGTCAGTAAGTTCTGTTCCTCCATCAAAAGGTTTTAAAGGCGGAAGTCCATCAACATCAACAGCTGTGTCCCAAGGTTTATAGGACTCATTTCCTAATTTATTTTTTCTTTTTTGTTCAAAAGAGTTAATTATTGGGACAATCTCTTTTGCTATTGCATCATGAAAATTAAAACAATCTTTAGGAGTGTAATCAAAACGACCCATAGCGGCAAACATATAATCCCGATAGTTATCAAATCCAGCATTTTTTGCAATTTGCTGTCTTAAAGAAATTAATTCATCAAATAAATCATCTAATACTTTTTCATCTTGCAACCTTCTGCTACTTATCTTATTATAAATTGCTTCTCTTTTAGCTCTATCCGTACTTTTTAACAATAGTGCTGCTTTCTGCATAGTCATCTTTTCGCCATCTACTTCAATTGACATTTTTGCAGAAATAGCACCATATTCCTGTTGCTTTTCTTCCATTGTAGTAAACAAAGGAATATTATCTTCTCGGAAAATTTCAATTTGTTTTTTCACACTTCTTAAATAGATGCGGTATTTTTCTTGATCAAGGTCTTTTAAATAAGGACTGTTAACTAATTTTAAATTTAATTTGTGAGAGTAAGGAGCTGTATTTGGTGATATTTCTTTAATCCAAAATGAAAATTGTTCTCCTAATTCTTTGTCAGTAGTATCAATATTCATTTTGATATATCGCCAAGCCATATCTTCCTCTAAAACTGCAGAAAGTTCTGATTGGTCTAACATCAATTGCTCTAATTCAAGAGAAGAAGAAATCTCTCTATTAACTAAGTTATCAAATAAGGATTTAATTTTATTCCTAGAATTTATAACTAAATCTTCAGGAACAAACTTTCTTATTGGACGAGTGGGTATTGCAATTTTGTTTTCCATAATTATTATTTTTTAGGTGTAGATTTTTTCTTTGGACTTTTAACCTCTTTCTTTTCTACTTTAGGTAATTCAATTAATCCTTTTTTTTGCATAGTATTATACCATTGTATTACTTTCTTAATATCAGAAATGTAAACCCTTTCTTCATCATAATCAGCAAGAATTTCTCTGAAATAAGTAGTTAATTGATTAGTTGAATATTTATGGTTTAAGGCTTGTTCTCCATTTTCTTTTTTTGCAATATCATCAAAAATTTCTGATAAAGGTTTTGTGTCATCATAAGTATATATTCCTATTTCTTCAAGCATATTTGCTTGGTTGTCAGAATATAAAGGAGATTTTTTTCCATCTGTAAATGATTCAACAATTACCGTATTATTTCCTTTTGAAACTACCTTGTAAAGTCCTGGTTTACCAGCAACATTTATTATTCCTTCTAAATTCATATTTATAATTTTGGAATGCAAATGTATAATTTTTAATAGGATAACTTAAATTAGTTTTCTGAAATAAATTGTGTAGTATTGGCAACCTTTATGAGTGTATTTAAAATTAAAAATAGAAAGGAAGTTTTTGCGTGGTCGTTATACGATTTCGCTAACCAGCCTTTTACAACTATTATTGTCACTTTTATTTATAGTGCCTTTTTTGTAAAAGTAATTGCTGTTAATGAGCAGGAAGGAACTTTTTTATGGACTAATGCAATTGCAATTACTGCTGTTGTAGTTTCTCTACTTTCTCCTATACTTGGTGCTTTGGCAGATAGAGGCGGCTATCGTAAGCTCTTTCTTTTTCTTTCCACATTGATATGCGCATTATTTTCTATTTTATTGTATTTTCCTACTCAAGGTGAAGTGTATTATGCACTAACTTGTTTTGTGATTGCAAATATTGCTTTTGAAATGGGGAGTGTTTTTTGCAATTCGTATTTGCCAGACTTATCTAATTCTAAAAATATTGGTAGGATTTCAGGCTATGCTTGGGGATTAGGGTTTTTAGGTGGTTTACTAGCATTGTTTTTATCTTTATTCCTATTTGACATTAATAACCCTGATGAAATTAGAAAAATAAATATACTTGTTGGAGTTTGGTTTTTGTTATTTAGTATTCCTACTTTCTTATTTGTGAATGACAAGAAAAGAGAAAAATTTAATAAAGTTCATATTTATTCTTCTTTTCATTCTCTAAAGGATACATTTAATAGTATTTCTAATTATAGAAAGATTTATAGATTTTTGATTGCTAGATTATTTTTTAATGATGGCTTAATTACCATTTTCGCTTTAGGAGGAGTGTATGCTGTAGGTACTTTAGATTTTAGTTTTGAAGAAGTGATGATGCTCGGAATTGTATTAAATCTTTGTGCTGGTGTTGGGTCATTTTTATTTGGATATATTGAAGATAAAATTGGTGCCAATAAAGTTATTAATATTTCTCTATTTATTTTGATTATAGCAACATTAATAGCATACCGTTCTCCTGATACAACTCATCCGAAAGAGTGGTTTTGGGTTGCAGGGGTCTTACTTGGTTTTATGGTTGGTCCGAATCAATCTTGCAGTCGATCATTAATGGCAAGCCTTACACCAAAAGAAAAGCAAAATGAATTCTTTGGTTTTTTTGCGCTTACTGGAAAAGCAACTTCATTCTTGGGTCCTTTACTTTTTGGAATTATAACTAAATTTCATAGCCAGCAAATGGCACTATGGGTTGTAGTTATTCTATTATTGGTTGGCCTTATTTTATTTAACAGACCAGATGATAAGCATGCAGATATTAATTAGTTTTGTGTAGTTTTGCTTTATGATAAGATTCCTCTTTTTATTTACCTTGGTAATAATTACTTCATGTACGTATAATGAACTTCCTAAAGTTGTTTGTATACCTGATGAACAAGTATACTTTGAATTGGTGAAACCAATAATTGAGAATAATTGTATATCTTGTCATTCGACACCAGTTAATATGCCTGCTATTCTTGGGTCATATGATGGCGTAACTGATGCCTTAAGAAACTATTCGTTAAAAGAAGAATTAATAAATCGTACTATGCCACCTTATGGATCTCCTCCTTTGAGTGAGTCAGAGATTAATATTATTCAAAAATGGGCAGATTGTGAATAAGATAATTTTTTTCATATTATTATTGTATAGTTCTAATCTTTATTCTCAAAGATTTATTACAAAGCAGGCAGAGATTTCATTTTTTTCTGAAGCTCCTATAGAGGATATATCTGCAAAAAATAATAAAGTAAGTGCTGTGTATGATGCAGAAACAAAGCAGTTAGTTTTTCAGCTCAATATTTCAGATTTTATTTTTCCTAAACCTATAATGCAAGAACATTTTAATGAGAATTATTTAGAATCTGATAAGTTTCCTAAAGCTTATTTTTCAGGAAATATAGGCGAAATTAATAAAGTGTCTATAGCAACAGGGACTTTAAAAATTCATGGGGAATCCAATGAAGTTGATGTGAAGGGGAGCCTAGTGAAAAGTGATGATAGTGTAATGATAGATGCTACTTTTACTATTCAACTTAAAGATTATAAAATTAAAATTCCTAAAATAGTAATGTACAATATTGCTGAAGAGATTGAGGTTACTGTAAAAGCAAAATTAAAAGAAATATAGATGAAGAGGATACTGTTTATATTACTTTTTTCTCCTGTAATTATCTTTGCCCAAGATGATTTGATGCAGTTGTTAAATGATGATTCAAACTACATAATTACTTCTACTTTTAAAGGAGTAAAAATTGTAAATAGTCAATCCGTAGAGTTGGTTAGTAAAGGAGATTTACTTTTCTTGATTCAGCATAGATTTGGCACCTTAAATTCTGGAGCTTATAATTTATATGGATTGGATAACGCACAAGTTCGTTTTGGTTTAGATTATGGAGTGAATGATTGGTCTTCAATTGGTCTGGGTAGAAGTTCATTCTTAAAAACAGTTGATGTAAATGCAAAAATAAAATTAGTGGGTCAAAGTAAAGGTAAAGATTTCTTTCCTTTTAGCATTGTTTGGTATTCTTCTGCTTTCTTTAAACAAATTATATGGAAAGACATGAAAGCTGAGGGTTATCTTTTTTCGGATCAAATGAGCTATGTCCACCAAGTGCTAGTTGCTCGTAAAATTACTAGTGCTTTATCTGTACAGCTTAGTCCAACTTTAGTGCATAAAAATATTATTAATCTAGGGGAGTCTAATGATTTGCTATCTGTTGGTTTAGGAGCAAGGCATAAATTAACTTCAAGAATTTCACTCAATGCAGAGTACTTTCTTCAATTTGACAAGGAGGACAGTGTTAATCCTCTTTCCTTAGGGATTGATATTGAAACAGGAGGTCATGTTTTCCAATTGCATTTAAGTAATTCTGCTGCCATGTTTGAGCGTGCTTTTATACATGAAACTAATGGGGAATGGTCTAATGGTGATATTTATTTTGGTTTTAATATTTCTAGAGTTTTCACACTTAAAAAATAGTTTATCAATATTCAAAATAATCAATTTGATATAGCCATTGTAGGAGGTGGAATTGTGGGCTTGGCTACTGCTTATCAAATACAAAGAGAATTCTCAACACTTAATATTGTAGTTTTTGAAAAAGAAAAGGAATTGGCTTTTCATCAAACTGGTAGAAATTCAGGGGTAATTCATTCTGGATTATATTACAAGAATGGTTCTTTAAAGGCTAAGAATTGTGTTGATGGCAGAAAAGAATTAATTTCATTTTCTAAAGAACATAATATTAAATATGAAGTTTGTGGTAAATTAGTTGTTGCTATAAACTCTCTTGAAGCTAAACGATTGGAAGACTTAAAAGATAATGGAGAAAAGAATGGTTTGTTAGGATTAGAATTGTTAAATCCTGATGAATTTAAGAAGATAGAACCTAATATTGTAGGTTTAAAAGCCCTTTGGGTTCCTGAGGCAGGTATCATAGATTATAAAGGAATAACCAATAAGTTATCTGAGCTCTTATTGTCTAAAAACCCGAATAGTAAAGTGATGACAGATTGTGAAGTATTGGATTATAATGATGTTAACATCAGTACAACAAAAGGTGAGTTTAATGTTAAGCATATCATTTTTTGTGGTGGCTTGTTTGCTGATAGGTTAGCAATAAAAGATAATGTAAAGTTAGATATGCAGATTGTAGGGTTCAGAGGGGATTATTATGAATTAGCAGAGCATGCTAAATCGAAAATTAATAATTTAGTTTATCCGGTTCCTAATCCAGAATTCCCTTTCTTAGGAGTTCATTTTACAAGAATGTCTAATGGTGATATTGAATGTGGGCCTAATGCTGTGTTTACCTTTAAAAGAGAAGGTTATAATAAGACAGATTTTAGCTTGAGAGATACACTAGAAGCCCTTGGTTTTGTGGGTACATGGCGATTGTTCATAAATCATTGGAAATTTGGACTCAATGAGTATAAAAGGGCATTCTCAAAATCTTTATTTTTGAAGGAATTACAAAAGATGATTCCAACACTAAAAATGGAGGATATTGTAGAAGGTAGAAGTGGAGTGAGAGCTATGGCTTTAGGTAGTGATGGTGAGGTAATTGATGATTTTAAAATAATTAAAAATAAAAAAAATATACATGTGTTAAATGCTCCTTCACCAGCTGCTACAGCTTGTTTTGCAATTGGAAAACAAATAATGGAAGAAGCAGAATCACATTTTAACCTATAATTTATATGATAAAGTTTTTAGGATTATTATCAAAAAAGAAAAAAGTAAAGGCTAAACTTGCTGCTAATATTTATGTGAATTTACTTAACAATGTAATTGAAGTTGGCTTTGTTGAAATTAAGGATTTCATTAACAATAATAATAATTTAGAAGATAATCCAAATCTTACGGACCTTGATATTGATTGGTTTAGGAATATTGTATTTTTAGGAAATATACGAAATTTAGATACCTTTTTTGAAGAAAAGGATTCAGCAACCTTAAGAGGATATATTTTGAATGAACTGCATAAAGAGTTGCCTGAAAGTGAACAGCATTTAGCAATTGAGCGTTTCTTGGATTATGAAAATTATTTTAATGAGTTATTAATTGATAACGAACATCCCATAAACGCTATGGCATATGGTATTTTTGAAAAATATAATATTAACGAATTTCAAGGGGATTTATTTAAAAGAAAGAATAAGCCAAACCCTATATTTTACAATGAGCTGAAGAGTCTGTTAACGCACTTTATATGGAATTGGGAAGATTATTTGGAAAAGAATAAACTAAGTTTCTAAATTATGTTCAGGATTATATTTATATTCCTGTGTAATTACTAGGATTAATTGCTTTCAATTCAGTTTTGATAGTATTATTAACAGTTAAAGTGTCAATGAATGAAGCAATGCTTTCGGCATTAATTACTGAGTTAGTTCTTGTTAATTCCTTTAGTGCTTCATAAGGGTTTGGATAGCCTTCTCTTCTTAATATTGTTTGAATTGCTTCTGCTACTACTGCCCAGTTTTTCTCTAAGTCAGCAGCAATGTTTTCTTCATTAATAATTAACTTATTTATTCCTTTGTTTAATGATGCGAAAGCGATAAGGGTATGTGCAAAAGGAGCTCCAATATTTCTTAAAACGGTACTGTCAGTTAAATCTCTTTGTAAGCGAGATATAGGTAGTTTGCTAGATAAGAATGAGAAGATTGCATTTCCCATTCCTAAGTTACCTTCTGCATTTTCAAAATCAATAGGATTTACTTTGTGTGGCATTGCTGATGAACCTACTTCTCCTTTTTTGATTTTTTGTTTGAAATAATCCATAGAAACATAAGTCCAGATATCTCTAGAGAAATCAATTAAAATAGTATTGATTCTACTGATGTTATCCATGAGTGCTGCCAAATTATCGTAATGCTCAATTTGTGTAGTAGTTTGTTGTCTTTCCAATCCTAAAGCATCAGCTGTAAAGTTGTTAGAAAAACTTACCCAATCAATTTCAGGAAAAGCAACATGATGTGCATTAAAGTTACCTGTTGCTCCACCAAACTTTGCACTAAAAGGAATTGTTTCTAAAAGGAATAGTTGCTTTTCAATACGCTCAACAAATACTTGAATTTCTTTTCCCATTCTTGTTGGTGAAGCAGCTTGTCCGTGTGTGCGGGCTAACAATGGAATTGCTTTCCATTGCTGAGCCCTATCTTTTAGTAAACTAATAATTTCAGTTAACTGAGGTAAATAAACTTTGTTTATAGCTTCTTTTATAGAAAAAGGAACTGCAGTATTATTAATGTCTTGTGAAGTTAATCCGAAATGGATAAACTCTTTAAACTCTTGTAGTCCTAATTTATCAAATTCTTCTTTAATAAAGTATTCTACTGCTTTTACGTCATGGTTAGTAATACTTTCAATATCCTTAATTCTTTGTGCATCACTTTCTTTAAAATTTGTGTATAAATCTCTTAATTCTGAGAATTTATTACTAGGAAAATGATTTAGTTGAATGATAGAGTTATTGCAAAGTGCAATAAAATATTCTATTTCAACCTGTACTCTGAATTTAATTAAAGCAGCTTCAGAAAAGTATGCTTGTAGGCTAGACGTTTTACTGATATATCTTCCGTCAATCGGGGTAACTGCAGTTAAAGGAGTAAGTGTCATTTTTTTTTTGTTAATTAGAGTTGCAAATTTAAGCATTTTAAATAAGATGTTCTTTGAGAAATGAATTTTACATTTGCTTTTTTACTACTTTTGGTAAATGGAAATACTAATAATGATTGTAATTGGAATCTTATTGCTTTTAGGATTAATAGGAAGTATTATTCCAGCTTTGCCTGGCCCTCCTCTTTCTTATTTGAGTTTGTTGCTTTCCCATTTTTTTCTTAATGCTGTGGATGGTGTTTCCCTTTTTTGGATAGGAGTATTGGTAGTTTTTGTTACTGTTTTAGATTATTATCTACAGATATATGGTGTAAAAAAAGCAGGTGGTGGTAAGTATGCAATTAGAGGTTCGTTTGTAGGTATGTTATCAGGAATTTTCTTGTTTCCCCCTTTTGGAATTTTAGTGGGCGCTTTTGTTGGTGCTTATATTGGTGCAAAAATTGATGCGAATAGCAATGAAGCGAAAATAGCTTTTGGTGCACTTTGGGGTTTTATTTCAGGTACAATTCTAAAATTGTGTACTAGTTTTTATATCATTTACATTTTACTTTTCTGATGCTAAAAATATCAGCTGTTTCTTATTTAAATACGATACCTTTTATACATGGGTTAAAGCAAAGTGAGCTTATAAAGATTATAAATTTGCAGTTGGACTATCCCTCTATTTGTGCCGAAAAACTCATTAATGGTAATGTGGATTTGGCTTTAGTTCCTGTGGCTGTTATTCCAAAATTAAAAGAGGCTCATATTATTTCTGACTATTGCATAGGTGCTAATGGTGCTGTGGATACGGTTTGTTTGTATTCAGATGTTCCTGTTGAAGAAATTGAAAGTATAGCGTTGGATTATCAATCGCGTACTTCTGTGGCATTGCTTAGAGTTTTATTGAAAGAGTATTGGCAGTTGAATCCTAAATTTATAAATGCTGTAGTTGGTTTTGAAGAAAATATAAAAGGAAATCATGCAGCTTTGGTGATAGGAGATAGAGCTTTTGCTTTAAATACTAAGCATGCCTATATTTATGATTTGTCAGCCATTTGGAAAGAAATGACAGGTTTCCCCTTTGTGTTTGCTGCTTGGGTAGCGAATACAAAACTACCTCAGGATTTTATTATTTCCTTTAATAAAGCCCTTGAAAAAGGATTGAGTAATATTGATAAAGCTTTGGCTTTAGAAGGCGATAGTTATCCGAGTTGTGAAAACCCTGAAGATTATTTAAATAACAAAATTTCTTACAGCTTAGATTCTGAAAAGCAAAAAGGAATGGAACTTTTTTTGAGAAAAATAATTTAGATTTATTTTTTCTTTTTACCCTTTAATTGTTGCTCTTGTTTTTTCTGCATGTCCTCTAATTTCTTTTGAAACTTAGATTTTGGTTTAGCAGGTTTCTTTTTGTTCGCTTCCAATTGCGCCAATATTTCATCTTCATTAATCATTATTTTCATGAAATACTGTTGTGTAAAAGTAAACATGTTTGCTAAGAAATAGTAGTAAGAAAGTCCAGCAGCATAATTGTTGAAGAATCCAAGGAACATGATTGGCATCAGGTACATCATCCATTTCATTTGCGCCATTTGACCAGTTGCCATTGAAGAATTCATCCTTGTGTACAATAAGGTAGAAACGGTCATCAATAAGGTAAATAAACTAATGTGATCACCATAAAAAGGAATCTCAAAACCTAAGTTGTAAATAGAATCGTAAGACGATAAATCGTCTGCCCAAAGAAAACTTTCTTGCCTTAGTTCAATTGAGGCTGGGAAGAAACGGAACATTGCAATGAGTATAGGGAATTGGAATAACATTGGCAAGCAACCTCCCATTGGGTTCACACCTGCTTTTCGATAAAGCCCCATAGTTTCTTGTTGGGCTTTCATTGGATCTTTTCCTTTTAACTTGTCGTTAATTTTATCAATCTCAGGCTTTAGAACTTTCATTTTTGCTTGCGATAAAAATGCTTTATAAGTAAAAGGAGCGAGTCCAATTTTTATAATTAGTGTAAGTAAAAGAATTATGATTCCGTAAGAAGAAAAGTACTTACTTAAAAAATCAAAAATATTAATAATAATATACTGGTTTACCCATCCAAATATTCCCCATCCTAGTGGTACTAATTCTTCAAAACCTGAATTGTAAGCTTTTAAAGTTTTGTAATGATTAGGTCCAAAATAGAATTGAAAACTTAATTGTTCGTCTATTTTATGCTGATAAGGAAGCTCGAATTTAGCAGCTAAATCTTTTATGAATTCTGACCCTTCACTTTTTGTAGAAACTAAGTGAGTTGGCTTTTCAAATCCATCATTAGCAATAAAAATTGCACTAAAGAATTGTTGCTTGAATGCTACCCAATTTAGGCGAGCATTTATTTTGTCCTCATCAGTTGATGTGAAGCTTAAATAATCCCCTTCATTGTCAGCACTATACTGGTACTGAATCCCAGTATACATATCCTGATTAGTTTTGCTTTTCTCGGTTTGTGGTGTTTTCATTTGCCACTCCAGGTTCATGTAATTTATTCCTGATGGAATAAGGCTTTCCATTCCTATAAATTTGATGTCAAAATCAATAAGATAGTCATCAGTAAGTGTATATAAATACTCTACATAATGGCTATCATCAGCCTTTAATTTCATACTTAAAGTGTTACTACTTTGTTCTGCAACAAAGTACAAGTCAGCAGTATTTATGTTGTGTCCTGTAGTAAATTGAAGATTGAAACGAGAACTATCTGCATCAAATAAATCAAGTGCTAACGAATCAAAAGTTTGATATTCTTTTAAAATTACGGATACAATTCTCCCTCCTTTATTAGCAACTGTAATTTTTAGCTTATCATTTTCAATAACTTGAAATTCATTTGTCCCATTTGCAGCTGATGCAAAAACACCATATTTTGTTTTTAGCTCCTCACTAATAACGGAGTTACTAAGTGTAGGAGTCGCAACTGTAGTTTCTGTAAATTGAGTCTCTGTAATTATAGCTTCAGTTAGTGCTGCAACTGGGGCTTGTTCTTGGGGTATTTCAGGAAAAAAGAAAGTATTAAATACTATCAAAATGACAGCCATTAACACAAAGCCAATTAGTGAATTTTTATCGTATTTTTTCATTGTATAGCTTGATTATTTGTTATTGATACAGGCATCAATAAATCCGCAAAACAAAGGATGAGGATTAGCGACTGTACTTTTATATTCTGGGTGAAATTGTACGCCAACAAACCAAGGGTGAGTAGGGATTTCTACAATTTCAACTAAATTATTTTTAGAGTTTAATCCTGAGAAAATCATTCCTGATTTTTCAAATTCGGACTTATACTTATTATTGAATTCAAATCTGTGTCTGTGTCGTTCGCTTATCTCAGTGTTTTGGTAGGAATTATATGATTTTGAACCCTTTGTAAGCTGACATTCATAAGCCCCAAGTCTCATAGTTCCTCCTTTTTTGGTTACTGATTTTTGATCTTTCATTAAGTCTATAACAGGAAAAGAAGTTTCTTTATTAGCCTCTACAGAGTTAGCATCTTTATAGCCAAGCACATTTCTTGCATATTCAATTACTGCTGACTGCATTCCTAAACAAATTCCTAAAAAAGGAATATTATTTTCTCTAATATGTTTTATAGCTGTAATTTTACCTTCCATTCCTCTATCTCCAAATCCAGGAGCAACTAAAACTCCCTTTAGTCCAGCCAATTTATCAGTTACATTTTTGTTGCTTATTTCTTCGGCATTTATCCAATTTACTTTTACTTTGCAAGAATTAGTTACTCCTGCATGAATAATTGCTTCTGATATAGATTTGTAGGCATCTTGTAATTGCACATATTTACCTACAAGTCCGATAGTAATTTCTTTTTTAGGATTTTGTAACCCTTCTAAGAAATTGCACCATTGTTCCAATTTTACTTCTGTATTGTCTATTATTCCTAGTTTTCGTAATACCACTTTGTCTAATCCTTCTTTTTGCATCAATAAAGGTACTTCATATATTGATGAGACGTCCATGGATTCTATTACTGCATCTCTCTCTACATTGCAGAAACGAGCTACTTTCTTTTTAATCTCAGATCCTAAAGGATGTTCTGTACGGCATACTAAAATATCAGGTTGTATTCCTGCTTCTAATAAAGTTTTAACAGAATGTTGAGTTGGTTTTGTTTTTAACTCTCCAGCTGCTGCAAGATAAGGGACTAATGTTAAATGGATAAATAATGCAGAATTTTCTAATTCCCATTTAAGCTGTCTTACAGCCTCAATATAAGGTAGAGCTTCAATATCACCCACAGTACCACCAATTTCAGTAATTACAAAATCGTATTTCCCAGTGTTACCTAGTATTTGAATTCTTCTTTTTATCTCATCAGTAATATGAGGTATAATCTGAACTGTCTTACCAAGGTAATCTCCTTTTCTTTCTTTTTGAATAACGGTCTGGTAAATTCTGCCTGTAGTCACATTGTTAGCTTGTGAGGTTGAATTATTTAAAAACCGCTCGTAATGTCCTAAGTCCAAATCTGTTTCTGCACCATCATCAGTTACATAACATTCACCATGTTCATATGGATTCATTGTCCCCGGGTCTACATTAATGTAGGGGTCTAATTTTTGAATGGTTACAGAATATCCTCTAGCAGTTAACAACTTACCTAAAGATGCTGAAATGATTCCTTTACCTAATGATGAGGTTACTCCACCAGTCACGAAAATATATTTTGTAGGAAATTTACTCACAGTTTACAGTAGTTTTTTATTTTTACAAAAATACTATTTGTTACTGATTATTCTTTTATTGATAAAATTTTTATTAAAATTTTTTAAGAATCAGCTAAGTAATTTAGAATGTGATGCTTGCACCAAAACTTGGCATGAGTGGTAATTGATTCACTCTTTCGTACTTTACACGGTTAAAATAAAAGATATTTTCTCGGTTATAAGCATTTGTTACTGATAGAGTCATGTCAAGTTCGGAGTTCTTGTTTAGCTTAATGCTTTTAGAAATTGAAGCGTCTAACCTGTGGTAGTAAGGCAGTCTTCCCTCATTAAGTTCCGCATACTCAATTCCTAACTCTCCATTTGTACTTGTGTAGTCCGTATTTATACCTTCAGAAAAAGTTAGGTTTTCGTAAAAACCTTGAGTTTGAGTGAATGGGAAACCTGAACCTAAATTCCATCTCATATCTGCTTTCCAACTGTCATTTTTCCCGAATTTGTAAGAAGTAACAAAATTCATATTATGTCTTCTGTCAAAGTGTGGGTTATATGTTTTTTCTCCATCATTCCTTGTGATAATACCAATAGAGTATACCGCCCAGATATATAATTTTTTACTTTTAAACTTAAGTAAAGCATCAACTCCTTTTGCAACTCCATTTTCAATAATAAATTCATCATCTGCATTGGAAGTCATATTTCGGTTGATGTTTGTTAGTTGAGTAAAGTCTTTAATATATCCTTCTATTTGAAAATCAATTCTTCTGCTAATATCATACTCAACTCCAGCAATCAAGTGTCTTGCCTTTTGGAACTTGTTTTTGTAAGGATTCCCATCTGCTTGGTCAGGAATTTCTTCAGGAGAAGAGATGATTCCAGAGAACAAATTCACAACATCTCTGTCGGAAGTTGTACTTAATATGTTTTGTGAATAATACCCTGATGACACTTTAAATCGTAAACGGTCACTGGCAATATATTTCATTCCTAATCTTGGTTCAGGCGATACGCCAAGTGTGTATTTTTGCAAGCGAAATCCAGGTTCAATAATAAAACGAGTTGTATTAAATTGGTAATTAATATAAGCTGAGAACTCTGAAGTATTTTCCTTTTGTTCAATTTTAGAATTTACAGAATTATAGGTAGTAAAATCAGTTGAGAATCCATGAATATCAAATCCATATTTTATTTTTCCTTTAGGTTGAAAATAAGTAAAATCAAATCCCATATTAAATCCATCTATTCCACTTTTTCTTAAGGGTGAAGCTTCTTCATCTAAAGAAATATCATAAGATGAATATGCGAAATTACCCTCAATTAAAACAGGAGAGTTCCCCGGAATTAGAATAAATTCTGAGCCGATACCTTGTGAAGTCCAATTGAGTTCTGAAATGTCTTCATAATCTACTTTATCCTGAAAATTAAAACCAAAAACATTTATCTTACTTCCATTGTTTCCGTGTAATGAGAATTTTCCATATAAATCTGTGTAAGAATATGGTAAGCCTTTATCGTCAAAATACAAGATAGGTTCTTTATAAAGTATCTCCGAACTTTTATCCAAATAAGAGGTTTTTCCAGAAAAAACAAATGATGATTTTCCATTGCCTAAAAGTGGTCCTTCAACAAAAAGTTTTGATCCAAAAGTATTAGCCGATACTTTTCCTCCAAATTCTTTTTTATTTCCATCTATGGTTTTTATATCCATTATGGAAGAGATTCTACCACCATATTCTGCACTAAATCCACCTGTATACACATCTGTATTTCTGATGATATCAGTATCGAAAACTGAGAATAATCCAATAGAATGAAAAGGACTATAAATAGTCATACCATCAAGTAAAACTTTATTTTGTATTGGTGAACCTCCTCTTATATAGAGTTGCCCTCCTTGGTCACCTGTAAAAACGACTCCAGGCATTACTTGCATATATTGAGCTAAGTCCGGCTCTCCACCAATGTTAGGAATCATTTCCATATCTTGCTTGGTAATTTTAATAGCAGCTGCCTTTACTTCTGTTTTCATTTCAGATCTTTCAGCTGAAATTCTTACCTCATTTAGTTTTACACTAGATTCTGATATCTCAAGATTTTGTGTAATTACTTTTCCTTTTTTTAAAGTAATGTTTACCGTTGAGGTATCATAACCGATATAGGTAACCATTAAGGTGTAGTCACCAACTAATACCTTGGATATATTATACATTCCATTGATGTCAGTTGAAGCTCCAATAGTTGTTCCTTTTAGAATTACATTACAAAACATGATCGGTTCAGCACTATTTTTGTCATATACAAATCCTCTGATGTTTCCTGTTTGAGAATAAGCTATTGTAGTAAATAAAGAAATTGAAAGTAAAAGTAAAAATTTGCGCATTTTTGAAAAAATTAGTCCGCAAATATAACTAAATAAAGGAAGCAATATTATGAATGCAGAATTTTGAAAATGAACTCTTTTAAAAGGCCATCATGTGTAGTACTTTTGTTGTTTACTCCTTTGCTCTTAAGGTCATACTCTTTTAGGTATTCAAAAATATAAAACAACTGTCGTTTACTATAATGCTGTGCTGCAGTTTGGTATTGACTAACAAAAAAAGGATTTACTTTTAGTGCACTAGCAGCAAATTTTGGGCTTTTATCTTCCAGAAAATGATATACCATTATTTTCTGAAAATAGGAATATAAAGCGCCAAGCGTTGGAACAATATGATGATCCTTTGGATTGGCTGCAAAATGATTAATTATTTTATTCGCTTTTAAAACATCCTTTTTCCCCAATGCATTTTGTAATTCAAAAATATTATAGTCTTTACTTATTCCAATATGATACTCAATAAGTGTTGTGGTAATTTGTTCGTCCTTTTGTACAACTAACATGAGTTTCTCTAATTCATTAGTAATTTTGGATAAATCAGTACCAATGTATTCTGCTAGTACAGCAGTTGCACTATTGTCAATCTTAAATCCGCTTTCTGTTATATAGGTATTTATCCAAGCAGGGATTTTATTGTCATATAATTTTTTACTTTCAAAAACAACACATTTTGAGGCTAGGGATTTTCCGAATTTCTTGCGTTTGTCAACTGATTTTCCCTTATAGCAAATCACCAAAAGGGTTGAGGGCTGTATATTGTCTAGGTACGTGTCCAAAACATCAATATCTTTTAAGTGTTGCGCTTCTCTAACAATTACTACTCTTTTATAGGAACCAAAAGGAAATTGTTTTGCCTCCCCAATTACTTGTGTTGTTTCAATTTCTTTTCCGTAAAGGATTACTTGGTTGAATTCTTGCTCCTCAGCTGAGAGTACATTCTTTGCAAAAGCATTAGCTAATTTATCAATATAATAAGGTTCTTCCCCCATTAAAAAATAGACAGGTTGTAAATCTTTATTTGTTATTGATGATATGATTTCTTTATAATTCACTTATTTTGTGGATATGAATATGCCTCAATTAAATTTGCCGAATGCAGTCCTCAAAACTAAATTAGTTGAAGGGACTACACAAGTTTTTGACGCAGTAAGAAAAAAATATTTAGTTTTAACTCCTGAAGAATGGGTGAGACAGCACTTTATCCATTATTTAAATCTAGAAAAAAACTATCCCTTAGGGCTGATGGGAGTGGAAAAATTGGTAAAATATAATGGCATGCACACTAGAGCTGATATTGTATTGTATACTTCTGAAGGAAAGCCAAATATGATAGTTGAGTGTAAGGCTCCAAAGGTAAAGATTACGCAAGATGCTTTTAATCAGATTGCAAAATATAATTTCAAATTGAGAGTAGATTTTTTAGTAGTAACCAACGGGATGCAACATTTTTGTTGCGCTATGGATTATGAAAACAACAAGATTACTTTTTTGGAGGAAGTTCCTAGTTATTAGCATATTTTTTTTCATAGCTACAGCAAATACTAAGCCAAGACATATTCCCAAACATATATATCGAAAACCACTCTAAATGCTATACCGAGGCATAATCCAACTTCAATATAATATTCAGATTCTTTTTTAGATTTTTCTTCTTCTTCTTCTTCTTCTTCTTCTTCTTCTTCTTCTTCTTCTTCTTCTTCTTCTTTCATTTTGTAAAGATATTTATATTGTCTAAGTCTCATCATTTTTTGATGACCAACAACTACTGTTGAAATTCTAGGATCTAAAGCCTAACTCTTTAGTTCG
>Ga0115561_1001235_pt1 | contig 18367 bp, 18 predicted proteins | sample COGITO_mtgs_1105_4_FD_87201 | JGI IMG/M metagenome (GOLD analysis project Ga0115561, IMG submission 87201) | Pelagic marine microbial communities from North Sea - COGITO_mtgs_110512 | ecosystem: Environmental > Aquatic > Marine > Epipelagic | place: Germany:Helgoland, sampling site Kabeltonne...
TGCTCTAGCAATTGGGTTGTGGGCACTGCTTTGCAAGCATTATGGCATATTGCTTTTGCAATTCTTTTACGCAAGTGCTGGAATTATTGGTGTTATACGTTGGCTCTAAGTTAACCAAGCAATCAAATAGCTGCTTTGTTTTAGGCATGGAAGTTAAGATTGAGGAATATATGGAGAAAATAGGGTAAAAGTGCGTAACGAAGTGCGTAATGTCACATTTACTTATTTCTAAAAGTCTTTAAAATGCTTTATCCAAAGGAACGGAGAGATGGCAGAGCGGTTGAATGCACTGGTCTTGAAAACCAGCAAACCTTCGCGGGTTTCCAGGGTTCGAATCCCTGTCTCTCCGCCAGTTTTAATTACTCAAACTAGAGTACAACAATGTTTTTAGCTCTTCTCTTAGAGGATATTTATCCGATGGCATGTACTGGGTCATCATGGTAGCTGTAACATTATTTTTTCTGTCTACCCAAAAAATCGTACTTGCAGCTCCGCCCCAAAAAAATTCTCCCTCTGCTGAATAGGTTCCAGCCACTCCTGGATCCATTACATTACCTAGAGTTAAACCAAAGCCTATTCCATTTAATCCAAAGGCAGACCCATCTGAAAGTATTTCATCAGAAAGATGATTTCTTGACATCAGATCAACTGAGGCCTCGCTGATAATTCTCACCCCATTGAATATGCCACCATTTAAAAGCATTTCTGCAAATTTACTGTAATCATCAATATTTGAAACTAAACCAGATCCACCATCAAATAACTTTGAAGCATTTTTTAGATAAGGCGAGTTATCAAATTTATCTATTGGTCGAAGCTCAGCAGAATACATCAATTCAGCTTGATTGAGCCCTGATGGGGCAACGACTTCACCATCTCTACTGAAAGCTCCAGATGTGTAGAGTGTTGTAAATGAATCTTTATCTTGTGGATTGACCGAAAATCCTATGCTTTTTAGGTCGAGTGGATCAAAGATATTTTTTTGTAAATACTCTGCAAATGTCAACCCAGTGATTACTTCTACAACACAGCCTAGAACATCCATGTTTATTCCATAAGACCATTTTTCACCTGGATTATGCAATAGTGGAGCAGAGGCTGCAGCCGCAGCAAACTGACAGGTATTTCCTGGAAACTTATTCAATTCTGCATCCAGGGCTCCAAAATAATATGGTCGAATATTATATTTTCTATAAATTTGATGAACTGGACCTTCACCAGCCCAGCTGTAAGTTAAGCCACTGGTATGAGTTAACAGGTCTCTGATCGTTATTTCCCTTTTAGGCTTAACAACATAGTCTTGGAATTCAAGATTAATTACTTTTGTGTTTTTAAAAGCAGGTATGTATTTAGACACTTTATCATTTAATCTGAGCTTACCTTTTTCAATGAGCTGCATAATGGCAACGCCAGTCACAGGTTTGGTCATTGAATAAATTCTATAAACTGTTTTTTGATCTACTTTAATCTCTGCTTCAATATCGGCATATCCATGTGCATGTCGATAGATTTCCTTGTTACCTTGTTTAATTAATATTGAAATATTTGGTAGACTTCCATTTTCTACGTATGCATTAAAATGCTCAGCTATGATTTTTTTATCACCTGCATCAATAGAGCTTGCAGACAATTGAAATGCAGCAAACAAAAATAGTATTAATGAACTAAAGATTCTCATAACTTTCCCCTATAATTTATGTTAAATATTCTATTACACTAATCACACAATGACATCCTCAAAACTCAACCTCAGAAAACCCCCTAAGTTTCTTAAAATTCTAGGGGCTGAAGGTTATGATTTTGATGAAGCGAATCAATCCATTTCGATGACTTTTAATGTTAGTGATGAATTGACTCATTCTGATGGAGCTATTGTGCAGGGCGGATTTATTACAGCTATGTTAGACACATCAATGGCCCATCTCCTAATTTTTAAAACAAATGGTGAATATAATCCACTAACTTTAAACATTAATGTCACCTTTTTATCACCTGGCGCTCCAGGTAAATTTGTAGCATCAGCACGCATTGAAAAGATGGGGAAAAGTATTTCGTTTACTTCAGCTCAATTACATCAAGAGGATGTATTAATTGCCACAGCCTCAGCAACTAACAAATTTTTAAAACTATAATTTTGTGTCTGATACGAATTCAACCAAAGAGACCAACCCAAAAGAAAATTACTTAAAATTTATTGATAGCGTTAAACCTCCAAAAGATTTTATTTCTAGCACTCATCCAAAACCTCCAAATTACAAAGATTTATCTTCCTGGGCAGCATTTCCAGGCAGGGACGGTTTTCACAATCTATCACCAGACCTAAAACCTCCTCTAGAATTAAAAGGGTTTGATGTTTTTTATATTCATCCAACTGGATATTTTGAAAAACACTGGAACTCACCAATCGATGAAGAATCAGCGGCATATGAGCGAACTGGCAGTCATCTAGCCACACAAGCTTCAGCGTTTGCTTCAGAATGTAATGTATATGCACCTTATTACCGACAAGCAACTTATTATTCTTTTTTTGACACCAAGACAAATGGTTTTGATGCGCTAGATTTAGCTTATTCAGATATTTCAAAAGCTTTTGAATTGTTTTTGCTTGAGCACAATAAAGGTAAACCTTTTTTTATCGCGGGTCATAGTCAAGGAGCTCTGCATGGACAAAGATTGGTTAGTGAGCTTGTATCCAAAACAGAAATTCATAAAAATCTTATAGCTGCATATTTAATAGGATACATATTGCCTAGCAAATATTTTGATGAGATGTTCCCAGATCTTTCTGTAGCAAAATCTAGCATTGATCAAAATGTAATTATTTCATGGTGCACAGGTGTTGAGGGATTTAATCGCAGCAGGGCTAAGTCATTATTTTGGACTCCTAATGGGTGGAAACTTGAACCTATGGAGCAAGCGTTGGTTTGTCAAAATCCCTTGTCTTGGATTTCTGGAAATGAATGGATGACTGATTCAAGCAATATCCCTATTAGATTAAAATCAGATAAGCTCTCCCTTGCAAATTATTATGCAACCAAAAATACCCATTCTAAACTTTCAGTAGATGCAATCCTTGATTTAAGTTTTGAAGCAAGAATTTCAAATAAATCTATGATTGAAACAAGAGGACCATTAATTGAAAAAATTAAAAGATTTGCGGTTTCAGGAGATCTGCATAATTTTGATATGTCTCTTTTTTGGGGCGCCATTAGAAATAATGTTAAATTAAGGGCCGCAGCTCATGAAAAATAAGTTTTTATTTTTTTTAATATTAGCTTTTAGCCTTGATCTTTTCTCGTTTGAAGATGGGTTTGCAACAAACCAGGAAATCAAAATTGCGTATAGAGATCATGGTCCGGAAAACGGTGTACCGATATTGCTGGTAACTGGTCTTGGTGCCCAATTAACATTGTGGCCAGATTTTCTAATTAGAGACCTGCAAAAAAATAATTATAGGCCCATAGCTTTTGATAATCGCGATGTTGGCCTGTCAACTCGTTTTACTTCTCAGCCATCTCAAACATTGAACTATTTAAAATATTTTATGTTTATCCCCATCAATTCTGAATACAGCATTCAGGACATGGCATCCGATGGAGTTGCTGTTCTTGATCATCTGAACATAGAGTCAGCTCATATATTAGGTATGTCTATGGGCGGTATGATTTCCCAGGTCTTAGTTGCACAGCATCCTGAGAGAGTCAAATCTTTTACTATGATTTCATCTACAGCCTCTACCCCCAACCCCTTTAATGGCCCAAAATTCAAGGTCACTCAACAATTATTAAAGAGGTCTGCAGCAAAAGATGATATCGAGGGAAGAATTGATCAATCCATTAAATTATTCGAACTTATTGGCACTCCAGGCAAGGATTATGATACTCCTCAATTTAGGCAAAAGATGCGTGCTTACATCAAAAGAGGGGGGGATGATGGCGGCTTTCTTAGGCAAATGGCTGCAATCATTGGATCAAAGAATAGAAAGGAGCTTCTCAAATCTATTAATACTCAGACTTTAATTATTCATGGCGATATTGATCCGCTGATTAAAGTTAAAAATGCTTACTCAGCCCATAAATTAATTCAATCCAGTCGTCTTGTAGTTGTTGAGGATATGGGTCATTTGCTGGATGAAGAGTCGTATGCCAAATTTCAGAATCAATTTATTGAATTTCTAGGCAAATAATTTAATTCAAAATTTTTTGGACCCAATATCACTTAATTAGTTTTACAATATCGAGTCATGGCCATACAAGCTCAAGAGAAATTTTTTTACGCCTCTGGCGCCGTTGCAAATGGTGTTAAGGGCGATGCATTCACTTTTTTTCTTCTGTTTTTTTACTCGAATGTCATTGGTTTGACCCCAGGTCTTGCTAGTCTTGCAATTTTTATTGCTTTGATGGTTGATGCGATTACCGACCCGGTTATGGGGATGATTTCTGACAGAACCAATCACCGTTTAGGCAGAAGACATCCGTATTTTCTGCTGGGAATTATTCCCATGAGTTTGTCTTACTTTATGCTGTTTTCAATCCAATCATCATGGGGTTTATCTCAACAGCAATTATTTTTGTGGATGCTAACTTTCATCATTCTAACAAGACTGGGGATGACAATCTTTGAGGTTCCACACAGATCTCTGGGAAGTGAAATGTCTCGCTCTTATACAGAAAGAACATCAATTTTTGCTGCACGTGAAATGTTTGGTTGGCTGGGCGGATTATTTAATGCTTTTTTAGCCTTTACTGTCTTTTTTAAAGATACTCCTGAATATATTCCTGGCACTCAAAATCCTGAGCCATGGATTTATTATGGCATGACTGGCGCTGCTCTAATGTGCATCTCCGTGCTGGTAACTTATTTTGGAACACTCAAATACAGAAACAATACCAAAATTAAAACCCAGGCTTTTACTTTAAGGCTAATTTTTTCTCAACTTTTGATAGCTTTAAAAAATAAATCTTTTCTTATTTTCTTTTTTGGATACTTGTTTATAGCAGTTAGCTGGGGCATGGGTAGTTCATTGCAAATTTACATGAACACATACTTTTGGGAGTTTAAATCTATAATGCTTGCCTCATTTCTAGGCATTTATGTGCTTTCTACCTTTAGCGCATTTTTACTCGTACCACGTTTGGTAAAATTTTATGAGAAGCGATCAATTTTATTGTTCTCAATATCATTTGCAGCTCTTGTGCCACCAATACCTATATTTTTATATATTTACGAAATGCTTCCATCCTCAGGCTCATGGAATCTATTCTTTGCGTTAACCCCATTTATTTACTTTGCTAATACTTGCTTGTCTTCGAGCGCTATCATTAGGGAATCCATGCTTGGTGATATCTCTGACGAAGTTGAGCTAGAAAGCAATCTAGGTCAACAAGGTCTGATGTATGCGTCTAGCTCTTTAATAGGAAAATTAAATACTGGACTAGGAATTTTGGTCGCTGGTTTGGCATTAGAATTTATTGGCTTCCCCCAAGGATCAGAGGTAACGCCAAATGCAGATCAAATATTTAATTTAGCAATGATTCAGGGTCCCTTTGTTGCTCTATTGATGATCATCCCATTCGGAATATTTTCTTTCTACACCATCGATCGACAAAAGCATCAAAAAATTCTTACCAAGTTAGAAGTTAGGTGATTTAGAGTCAAAGTTTTATAATGACTATCTATGAATAAGAACATTAAAATTTCACCTAAACATGTTAAGAAGAAAGATTTAATCTTAGACTCCGCTGTTTTTATTTTTTCAGAATATGGTTTTTACAATACCAAGCTAGAGCAAATAACTAGATCTTTGAATTTAACTGATAAGTCAATCTACTATTATTTTACCAGCAAGGGTGATTTATTTTTAGAAGTTATTCTTTCAGTTCAGAATAAGCTTGATAGATTAATTGAAACAATCAATCAGATGGATACTACCCATATCGAGAAGATCAAAACCTATACAAACAAAGCTATGACAATTAATGGCTTGACCCTTCTTATGAATATTCCAAAATCACTTTCTGACTTTGCTTTGTATAACAAAGTCAAATCTAACGAGGCCAAGCAATACAAGGCTTGGACAAAATGGTTTCAGCAGGGTCAAATTGATGGCTCAATGATTCACGGCGATCCTGAAGAGCATCGTAATTTTCTGTTTGGATCTTTGTTTTATTTGCACCGTTGGCATGCAATTACAGACAATGAATCATATGCTCACATTCAACCATTTATTGAAACAATGATCGATCGAATGTACTCAACTCAATTTCAGAGGGTGCAATGAAAGCTCCACATATAATTACATTAATACTTTGGGCCTTCGGCCTTGTTAATTTATTTGAACCATTCAATGGCTGGGTTTTTTATGTAGCATCTGGAATTTTTTACTTATTACTAATTGCTCATTTAGTTGAATGTTTAATTTTTAGAAATAAAATACTTAATTCACAGGATTCACCTTTGGTAGCATTTTCAATGACTCTTATATTTGGAGTAATTTATTTAGGCTCAATCAAGAAGTCATAATATTTGGAAGTCTTACATGAGGGAACAAAAATCCCAAGAGGATCAATGGGTGTATGGACTCTTGCATGGCCTTCTATCATCACAAATCTATTCTATGCAACAAGCTCAATTGTTGCGATAAAAATTGTTGGCAATCTTGGTCCAGATGCAATTGCTGCTGCCGTAACAGGTCAAAGGGTTACCTTTATTTTGCAAGCTGTTTTGACTGGAGTATTAGCAGGCTCAACAGCACTCATTGCCAGAAACTGGGGAGCCAATGATAGGTTAGAGGCTGGAGTATTTTTTACCAGAACAGTGCAGTTAGTATTGCTCCTATCGCTGATCTTATCTTTGTTAGTGTGGCAATTTGCAGAACCTTTGGTAAAGTTTTTTGGCTTGAAGGATCAAGCGCTTGCACTGTCTATTCTATATCTTAAAGCTATATCTCCATTCTACATTGCTTTTGGCTGTGGCATGGCCCTTATAACTGCATTGAGAGCAGTTGGTGATGTGAAAACCCCATTAATTATTGGTTTTATCATGAATGTATTTGCTATATTTTTCATGTTAGTTTTCGTAAATGGTTGGCTTGGCTTTCCAAAGTATGGTGTGGTTGGTGCTGCTTTTGGTAATGGCGTATCTTTTGTAATAGGGGCATCATTATTGATTGTTTTTTGGCTTTCAAATCAATTTCCCGTCAGATATTTTTCTATATTTACTCTAGATACGGATAGAGTAAAGCAAATATTTCAGGTTGGTTTGCCAGCTGCACTTGAGCAGATAATTTTTCAGATTGGCATCACTGCATTTCTTATTTTAGTTGCTTATTACGGCACAGAAGCTTATGCAGCCTATGGAATTGGTGTACAAATATTATCCTTTTCGTTTGTTATTGGTTTTGGTTTTTCAATCGCTGGAGCAACTCTTGTTGGCCAGCATTTGGGTGCTAAAAATACTGATCAAGCTAAACGTGCTGGGTGGGGCGCCATGCGATTATCAATTATTTCTATGACGTTTTTTGGCATTATCATTACTCTTTTTGCAGAACCCCTGGCAAGATTCATGATTGATAACGATGAGGTTGTTCGTTTAACGGTAATTTTTATCTGGTTGCTAGGCTCAATGCAACCTTTAATGGCTATTGAATTTTCATTAGGCGGCGCTTTAAGAGGAGCCGGTGACACCAAAACTCCTCTTGCCATTACATTAACGTGTTTATTATTTATTAGAGTGTTTCTAGCTGTAATTTTCTTTCTACTCGATGCCAGGATAGAAGTTATATTTTCAACTTTGGTTGCCGATTATGTTGTTAAAGGGTTTTTGTATGTTGCCAGATTTAAATCTGATAAGTGGATGAATGCCTTGAAATCTAAGGAAGCTCTTTAGCTAATTTATTTAAAACTTCGCTGACTCTTTTCCATAACTTATTTTCAGCAACGCTAATTTTTTTTGATTTCAAATTATTAATAAAGGCTATAAGCAAGTCTTTGATCTCTTCATTGATAGTTTTTGTACCAGAAAATTTATTTTGTAGCATTTCTAGAGCCAGCATCTGTTTGATAGCTTTGTCTGAATCAGGAGTGTCAATTTTTGCCATTAGCTCAAGTTTAACTGTGCTTTTAAGAAGCTCATCTTTCTCACCCAAGTATTGAGGTTTTTTTAAAGTTTTAAATATCTCATTATGAATGACTGGATGTATCTCATCAGCCGTCTCTAAGTAATTTAATAAATCTTGATAAACTTTAGTTTTTTCTGCATTTATCTCATCTATTTTTTTATTTTCATGAGCTTTAACAGCTTTTTGAAGTTTTAAAAATTCTGGTGATTTTCTTGTTTTATTCAGTTCTGTAATTTTATTTTTTATGTCATGAACAGAGCAATCATCATTTTTAAGCTCACTAGCAAGATTCTTGATCGTATTAAGCTCATCATTTACAAGAGCCTTATCAGCTTCAAAAAATCTATCAGCTGCTTCATTTAATTTTTTCCAAAGGATTGGTTCATTTTTTTTTCCAGCTGGCCCAGCATCTTGATACTCACGTTTAATTTTTTTAAATTTCTGAATGCAAGTTTGGGTATCTTCATCATTGATTAATTTAACTTTTTCAATTAATGATTCTTTGATTTTATAATTTCTATTTTCTTGCTCCTTGATAGCATTATTAATAGGTTTTCTTGCTTCTTGATAAGCAGTTTTGAGTTTTGAGAAATCCTCATCTAGAACTGGAGCATAGCTTTGCCAGTTTTGAAAGGTTTTACTTAAAAATCTACTCATATCAATTAATCCAGGCCATTTATCCGAATGATCATTGGTGTATTGAATGAGTGTTTGAATTATATTTTCTCTTTGTTTAGCGTTGGATATTTTTATTGCTTTTAATTCTTCATAATATTGGGCACAAGGTTCCCATGCTTTATCTGTTAGGTTTTTAAAGGCTATCCATTGTTCACGACCGGCTGGCTTGGATGATTGATCTAGTAATTGCCACTTAGTCTGAAGACCATGAATGTCGTTTGCCTGTTTTTTAGGGTTTTCGTGAGGCTTGGCTATTAAGGCTTCAATTTCTTTGATTATTTCATTCCTTTTTGGGTTTGTGGCAAACGATGAAATATCATTAAAGTATCTAGATTGAGCAGACATAAAATTGAATCTGTGTCTAAGCTTGTTCGATACCTTGCCTTCAGATTTCATAGACCGTGAGACCTCATTGACAAGTTTTTGAGCCAAACGAATCTCTCCAGCCTCAAAATGTTTTTCTGCTTTGTCTAAAGATTCAAATAAAATTTTATGAGTTTCCACAATAGTTTCTTTTGATGTTTATAATTATCCCTAAATGAGAAAAAGAATTTTAACAGGAATTACAACAACTGGTACTCCTCATATTGGAAATTATTTGGGTGCTATAAAACCTGCGCTTGAATTAGTGGCTCCTGATAATGATTCTTATTTTTTTCTTGCAGACTATCATGCATTAATAAAGCAAACGAATCCCACTGAGATAGAGGCTAGTGTAAAAAATGTTGCCTTAGCATGGCTATCCTCTGGTCTAGACCCAAGCAAATCCCATTTTTACAGACAATCAGATATTCCTGAAGTACATGAATTAACCTGGATTTTAAATTGCAGCGCTGCCAAAGGTTTGCTCAATCGCGCTCATGCTTATAAAGCTATTGTTGCTGAAAATACTCAATCTGGCAGTGATGAAGATAAGGCAGTTAATATGGGTCTTTTTTCATATCCAGTCCTAATGGCTGCTGATATTTTAATATTTAGCGCTACGCATGTTCCTGTTGGCCCAGATCAAGCGCAACATATGGAGATGGCCCGTGATATTGCAGGAAAATTTAATCATGCCTACTCAAACATACTAACTCTTCCCGAGGCTATCATCCAAAATGACATTTCTGTCCCAGGCAATGATGGCAGGAAAATGAGCAAGTCATATAATAATATCATCCCATTTTTATCGACAGAAAAAGCTTTGCAAAAATCTATTGCTAAGATCATTACTAATTCATTAGAACCAGGTCAGCCTAAAGATCATGCTGCTTGTACTCTTTTTCAGTTATATTCTTTTTTTGCTACTGATGATCAGATAGAAGCGATGAAGCAAGCCTACAAAGAAGGAATTTCTTGGGGCGATGTCAAAAAAGATTTATTCAATATGATTAATAATGAAATACTCCCAATACGAGAAAAATATTTTGAACTAAAAGAGCAAAAAGATTTTTTAAATGATTTATTTTCTGATGGTGCTCACAAAGTTCGCCCTCAAGCTCAAGAGCTTATTGGTAAATTGCGTGAGGCTGTAGGCATCTCCAACATTGTCTAGCCCTACAACTTGGTTAAAATTTGGTTTATTTGCAGTTGGCCTTGGTCAATCTTTTGCTTTTGTTTTGGTTCCCCCCTTAGCGAGAGACCTCGGCTTATCCGTAATTGAGACATCTACTATTTTTTCAATTTCTGCAGTAGTTTGGGCGCTTACCAGCGCATCTTGGGGCAGGGCATCTGATAAGCATGGAAGACGTAACATTGCAGTCATAGGATTAATAGGTTACTCAGTTTCGATTATTGCTCTAATAACGCCTTTATTTCTAGTCGAGCAGAAAATTTTAGATCTTGTGTATCTCTTGCCTTTATTAATTTTAGGTAGGCTAATTAATGGGTTAGTTGGTTCTGCAACCAGACCAGCTGCTTTTGCGTACATGGCAGATATCTCCAAAAGGGAGCAGCGAACAAAAAAATTTGCAAGACTTGAGTCAAGTTTTTTAATTGGAACAATCATGGGTCCAATGTTAGGTGGATTTTTATTCTTATATTCAAAGAGCCTGCCATTTTACGTTTTTGCTTTTTGTGGTTTTATAGCAGCAATTGGCATCTTTCTTACCTTTCCAAAACATATTTTTCCAAGAGAAAAGGTTGATAAAGTCATTACCAAGATTTCATACAAAGATAAGTTAGTTTGGCCTTTTTTGTTTATTGCTGCCTTATCATCTCTATGCCAAGCATCTTTATTACAGTCCATTGGTTTTTTTGTCACAGATATTTTTGCAGAGGAAAAAGATTTGCCATTAGTTATTAGTCTAACCTTTGTTGTGTTGTCCATTTCGACTGTTGTAAGTCAATATATCTTTACTGATCTTAAGCCAATAGCTAATAATAAATTACTGATATACGGCACTTCTTTAATTACAATTTCTTACATAATGGCTGCTTCAGCATCATCAATTGCGTTGTTTTATTTAGCCATGATGATCAATGGTTTTGGTGGCGGCATGTTTAGACCTGCTAATGCTTCGTCTTTATCTTTGGCTCAGACACCAGATAACCAAGGCAAGGCAGCTGGATATTTGGGCTCAGTCATGCCTATAGGGCATGTTTTGACTCCAATAGTAGCAATGCCTATTTACCAATTTGGTCCCCAGTATCTATATTATTTTAGCGCTTCTCTGTGCTTTATTTCCTTATTATTTATAATAGGGCATCCACTATTAAGAGATCATGAACAAACCAGCACTATTACTAATTAATTTAGGAACTCCAGATTCCCCTTCATACTTTCATGTTTTCAAATATTTAAGAGAATTCTTAATGGATGCAAGAGTGATTGATATTCCATATATATTAAGATTTTTGCTTGTTACTCTAATTATTTGTCCATTTAGGTCATTTAGCTCGAGCAAGATCTATCAAAAGCTTTGGGAGCTTTCAGGTGGTGTCTCTCCCTTGCTTAAAAACACACAAGAATTAACAAATAAATTAAATCATAAACAGGATCATTATGATGTTTATTATGCTATGCGATATCAAAAGCCAAGCATTCAACAGGCATTAGATCTAATCAAGCAATCTAATCCTTCTGAGTTAATTGTTTTGCCACTTTTTCCGCATTATGCATCTGCAACTTCTGGAAGTGTCTTTGAAGAAGTTACCAAAAGATTATCTAAAGAATGGGTTATTCCTTCGTTTAAATTTATTTCTCAATACTATGATCATCCTTCATTTATTGATGCATGGGCAGATGCAGCTAAGGACTTTAATCTTTCCGATTATGACAAGGTGATATTTAGTTACCATGGGTTGCCTAACTCACAAGTTGATAAAGTGTATCAAGACAATCAATGTGACGGAAAGAATTGTGAGCATGAAATTAACGAAGAAAACATTTATTGTTATAAAGCTACAGTTTATGAAACTTCAAAGCTTATAGCTGAAAAACTATCACTACCAAGAGCTAAATATGAGGTTACCTTTCAATCGCGCTTAACAAATAATTGGCTAGAACCCTTCTCCGATGATGTTTTGAAAGATTTTCCAGATAAAGGTATTAAAAAAGTTCTTGTTTTTTCACCAGCCTTTACTGCTGATTGCCTCGAAACGGTAATTGAGATTGGTGATGAATATAAAGAACTTTTTATTGAGGCTGGCGGTCAAACACTGGATTATGTTCCGTCATTGAATTTTTCAGATGCTTGGGTTCAAGCTATTATAGATATTACTAATTCAAAATAAGGATTCAAATGTTTAAAGAAGATATTTTAAAAGGTAAGAAGATATTAGTAACAGGTGGTGGGACAGGCTTAGGCAAAGAGATGTCAGAGCATTATGTTCAACATGGAGCTGATGTAGTTATTTGTGGCAGAAGGGAAAGCGTTCTTGCCGATACAGCCAATGAATTTAAAGAAAAATATGGTGCAACCGTTAGATATCAACCACTTGATATTCGCTCTCCTCAGGATGTTGAGGATTTTGTAGACTCCATTTTTCAAGAAGGTCCGCTGCATGGCTTGGTTAACAATGCTGCAGGAAACTTTATTTCTCCAACAAAAGATTTATCTGCTAGAGGATTTGATGCTATAGCGAACATTGTATTTCATGGCACATTTTATGTAACTAATGCTGTTGGAAAGAGGTGGCTTGAACAGAAAATCAAAGGATCCATCATCTCCATACTTGCCACTTGGGTTTGGACTGGCTCACCATTTGTTGTTCCTTCAGCCATGTCAAAATCTGCTCTTCACACTATGACAAAGTCACTTGCAGTAGAATGGGGTCCTCATGGCATAAGAATAAATGCAATCGCGCCAGGACCATTTCCAACCGAAGGCGCTTGGGCAAGGCTCAGCCCAAAGGGAGACCTAGATGATTCCAACTCAATGAGCAGTATTCCCATGGGTCGAGTTGGTGAAATGAGCGAACTTCAAAATTTAGCAACTTTTTTGATGGCAGACGGATGTGAATATTTAACAGGTCAAACAATTGCGCTTGATGGTGCTCAGTATCTTTCAGGCGGTGGAACCTTTTCACAACTCTCAAAACTCACAGAAGACGATTGGTCCGACATTAGAGGCATGATCAAAAAGACAAATGATTCAGATAAGCAAAAAAGATCAACCTAGCAATAATTACTTGACTTAGAGTTTTCTTTAACTGATAGACTAACTAGATTATTTTAAAAATAAGGAGTAAAAAATGGAACATCAACAAATGCAAGATATTCTAAATAAACAAAAAGCATATTTTATTAAAAATGGCCCACCATCATATGATTTAAGGATAGATAGGTTGGATCGCATGAAGACTCTGATCATGGATAATCGTTATAAAATAGTTGATGCTTTGAATGAAGATTTTGGAGTTAGATCTAAAAATCAGTCAATGGCCACAGATGTTTATACAATTATTCCTAGTATTGAGTATGCAAAGAAAAATTTAAAAAAGTGGATGTTAGGCTCGAAGAGAAAACCAAACTTTCCATTGGGTCTTTTGGGCGCAAAGGCAACTGTTGACTACGAACCATTAGGAACCGTGGGAATGATTTCACCTTGGAATTTTCCAATGTTCTTAACATTTTCTCCTGCAGCTTCAATATTTGCTGCTGGTAATCAAATCATGCATAAACCAAGTGAATATACTGAGCAATCAGCAAGCTTAATGAAAGAGCTGTGTGATGCTGCTTTTGATGAAGAGGAATTTGCAACTATATTGGGTGGTCCAGATGTTGGAGCAACCTTTACTCAACAAAAATTTGATCATCTTCTTTATACAGGGAGTGGCGCTGTTGCAAAACATATTATGAAAGCAGCCGCTGAAAATTTAGTACCAGTCACTTTAGAGCTTGGCGGCAAATCTCCAGTCATTGTTAGCAATAGCGCTGATAGTGCGATAGCTGCTAAAAGAATTATGTTGGGTAAAACAATGAATGCTGGTCAAATTTGTTTAGCTCCTGATTATGTAATGGTTCATTCTGATAAAAAAGATGAGCTTGTCTCAGGCATGAAAGCTGCAGTGGCTGATTTTTATCCTGATTTGAAGCATAACGATGATTACACATCGATTGTTAACCAAAAACATTTTGATCGCTTGCAAGGCTTATTAAGTGATGCAAAAGCAAAGGGAGCTGAAATTGATGAAATCAATCCAGCAAATGAAGACTTCTCGCAACAAGAAGCTTTTAAAATTCCTCCTACACTTGTAATGAATCCAACTGATGACATGGAAATTATGAAGGAAGAAATCTTTGGTCCCTTGCTACCTATCAAAGAATTTACTGATATTGATGAAACCATTTCTTATGTAAATAAAAATGATAAGCCATTAGGTTTATATTATTTTGGATCAAATAAAAATGAAGAAGAGCACGTTCTAACAAGAACTTCATCAGGTGGAGTAACTGTTAATGATGTTTTGGGCCACATACAACAAGAAGATTTGCCTTTTGGTGGTGTCGGGCCTTCTGGAATTGGGAGCTATCATGGCGAAGAAGGGTTTAAAACATTTAGTAATGCAAAAGCCGTCTATAAGCAAATTGGTTCCAGGTTCGATAAATTATTATCTGCAATTCGTCCTCCATACAAGGGCGATATTGAAAAGGTCTTAAAGCAGATAACATAATTGTTATGACCTCATTGCCTATTTACTTGGGCTACAAGTATTTTCGATCAAAGAAGGGTGCATTTGCATCCTTCACTTCTTTAATGGCAATTGCTGGACTATCACTGGGTGTTGCTGCTTTGGTAATAGTATTATCTGTTATGAATGGTTTTGAGAAGGAGCTACAAACAAGAGTGCTAGGCGTTGTCCCACAACTTATTATTCGCTCTGATGATGGCATTAATGATTATCAAGAGTTGGTTTCTAGAATTTCTGGCTTAGATGATGTGATTAGTGCTAGCCCCTACATTGAAACCCAGGGATTAATGAGTGCCAAGAATAGATCTAGAGGTGTTTTTATTACAGGCATCAAACCTGAATTAGAGAAATCTATGTCCATCCTTCCAAGCTATATGATCAGCGGAAGTTTAGACAGCCTTTCTTCTAAACAGGGGGTAGTCATTGGCTCTTGGTTAGCTCGATATCTTGGAATAGAGGTAGACGATGTTATCAATATAACTACCACTAATTTACGTTCATCAATTTTAGGGACTTTTCCAAGAACTATTTCTTTGGAGGTAGTCGGTATATTTGAATTGAAAGCTGAATTAGATCAATCACTCGTTTTAATTCATCATGATCTTGCGGTCAATATTTTAAATCTTCCTGAGAATGCAACTCAGGGAATTAGGGTAAAGACCAAAGATTTGTTTGCAGTCAATGAGGTTGGTTTTAATTTATTGGCTCAATCTTTTTTAACTACAGAGGATTATTATTTTACATCCTGGCAACAGACTCATGGAACATTGTTTCAAGAAATTAAATTAGAAAAAAGATTAATCAGTCTAATGCTTTTTTTAATCATCACAGTTGCTGCTTTCAACATACTCTCAACCATTGTTATGACTGTCAAAACCAAAGAAAAAGAAATAGCTATATTAAAGACAATGGGTTGCTCCGAAACTCAACTAACATTTATTTTTTTAAATTTAGGTTTAATTATTGGATTTTTAGGTACATTTATTGGTTTGTTAATAGGGCTTATAGTGACCCCAAACATAGATCAACTTATTAACTTAATTGAGTCCTTAAGTAATAGAAGTTTAATGGATAGTTATTTTATAAATTATTTTCCGTATGAATTTAGGTCCACTCAGCTTATATATATCTCTGTCTCAGTACTTTTAATGAGTTTAATATTTTCTTATTTCCCAGCAGCAAGAGCCGCTAAACTCAAGCCTGTAACTATACTGCGTCATGAATAAACTTGTAGCATCAAATATTTATAAAACTTATGAGTCTGGTGGCCACTCTACCAATGTCCTTTCAAACATTTCAGTTGAAATCTCAGAGGGAGACACTATTGGTGTTATCGGCTCATCCGGAAGTGGAAAAACAACTCTTTTGCAAATTCTTGCCGGACTAGAGCTAGCTGATCAGGGCAACATACATTTTAATGATATTAATTTATCTTCCAATAATGCCAAAAATTTTAATTTGATGAGAAGTAAATTATTTGGATATGCCTATCAATTTCATTATTTATTGGATGATTTGACTGTTTATGAGAATTGTAATTTAGTTTTTAAGATTGCAGGTAATAAGAGTGATGAGAAAAATTCAAAAAAAATTATACAAATCCTCGATGAACTTGGTATTTCTGAGCTGCAAAATAATTATCCATATATGCTTTCAGGAGGAGAGAGACAACGTGTCGCGATTGCAAGAGCAGTTGTTCATGAGCCAAAATTTATATTGATGGATGAGCCAACTGGTAACTTAGATCAAGAGAATGCTGAGATAATCCAAGACCTAACTATTAAATTAGCTAAAAATCGTAATATAGGTATTGTGGTCGCAACTCATGATTTAAATTATGCTGGTAAACTGGATGCAGTATTTCGCATAGAGAATGGAGACTTAAAGTCAGCATAAAATGAATAATTTATTAATATCTGGTGGATGGTTTATCTGGCCGTTGCTTGTATGCTCTATTTTGCTTATTTCAATAGTGCTTGAAAGACTTTGGTTTCTTCAGAGAAGGCTGGTTGCGCCCAAGGGCTTATTAAGACAGGTGCAAAATTTGATTCAGAAAGATTCTTTTCATACTCAAAATCAACAGGAAATCGCAGCTACATCTCAACTGGGTGATTTGCTTCAACATTGTTATCAATATCGTTTAAATCCAAGAGAATTTGTTGAAATTAAAGCTGAAGAAAAAGCTTCCGAAGTTAAATTGCTTCTGGAACGGAACCTATCAATGCTTAGTACCATTGCAAGCATTAGTCCCTTGCTTGGTCTTCTGGGAACAGTTGTTGGGATGATTACTGTTTTCGGCAATATTGATGTTAATGGATCTGCAAATACTGATTTGCTTGCAGCTGGAATTTCAGAGGCTCTTATCACTACTGCTTTTGGATTGATAATTGCAGTTCCAGCTATAATTTTTTATAGATACTTTGAACAGAAAACTGTAATTCTTATGTCAATTTTACAAGCCAACACATCAATTTTTTTAGATTTTCTATATAAAAAATGAAGTTTTACAAGGATAAAGAGCGAGCTCTCTCAGTTGAAATTACTCCTTTAATTGATATTGTCTTTTTGCTCGTTATCTTCTTTGTCGTTACATCAAAAATTGAGACAAACCAGTATCTAACTCTTGATTTGCCTGAATCCGAATCATTTGCATCATCTTTATCAAATAACTCTCAGAATATTATTTTATTAGAGTCAGGGGTATTTATAGTGAACAATCAAGAATTTGCCGTGGCAGATATTGATAAGTTGCTTGCCGGAGTTGCTTCAAGCTTTTCTGAATCAGAAGTGGTGGTTCTTTCGATTGAAAGCAAAGCGTTTCATGAGTGGGTAATTAATTTAATGGATGGTCTTCAAGCCCTGGGATTTCAAAACATACAGATTAAAACTTATACTGATTAGTCATGAATCCATTAAGAAGATTATTTTCGTATACGTTTAGATTTAAATTTTCTTTTATTTTAAGCATCTTTGGTTTTATTCTTTTTGCCTCTGCCGATATTGCAGCTGTTGAATGGATCAGAAGAATTATTGAATACATAAATTCTGACCAAGATGATTTCAGCATCTATCTTGTGTTGGCATTAATTTTTATTGCAATTGGAAGAGGTACCGGGTTTTTTATCGGTAACTATTTTATGTCAAGAGTGGGTTTTGTAATTGTTCACGACCTTAGATCTGAGCTTTTCTCAAAATTAATAAATCTGCCTAAAAAATTTTTGATCAGAGTCAATCGGGCCAACTTATTAATAGAATTACCTTCACTACAACTCAAGTTTCAGGTGCGGCCTCTAATGCAATTAAAACATTTGTAAGAGAGGGCTTTCTTCTGGTTGGCTTGCTTGGATACATGCTTACTTTGAATTGGAAGTTAACTTTATTATTATTGATAACTACTCCTTTTATAGCATTAATAGTTTATGTAGCGGGTCGAAGGTTAAGAAAATTAGCTAA
>Ga0115561_1001254_pt1 | contig 18230 bp, 17 predicted proteins | sample COGITO_mtgs_1105_4_FD_87201 | JGI IMG/M metagenome (GOLD analysis project Ga0115561, IMG submission 87201) | Pelagic marine microbial communities from North Sea - COGITO_mtgs_110512 | ecosystem: Environmental > Aquatic > Marine > Epipelagic | place: Germany:Helgoland, sampling site Kabeltonne...
AGTAGCCGGCAAATACGTTCGGCCCGCGGTAGACCAATTCGCCTACCTGGCCCGGCTGCGTGCACTCCCGGTCTTGCTCGTCGAGCAGCTTGGCCTGCACGCCTTCCATATTGGACGGCCATTCGAGCCCTGGCTTGCCCCACCAGGGGAAATGGTCCGAGCGCATGGCGAAGTCCGGCACGTCAACCGGTCCGCCGACCAGGCCAGTGCCCTCGGTCTGCCCCCACAGGTTGCAGATTTCGATGTTCCAGCGCCGTTTGAACTCTTCCATGCTCCAGCGCGACGGCGGTGCCGAGCCGGTGGCGATCGAGCGGATCGACGAGAGGTCAAGCTGGTCGACGTTGGGCAGCTTCAGAATCATGTTCAGAATCGCTGGCACCAGAATCGTGAACTGAACGCGCTCCGTGAGTATCTGCTTGAGAAACAGTTCCACATTGAGCGGATGGTGCAACAACAGCGTGCCGCGCGCCGCCAGCCAGCTCAGCCAGGCCACAGCGCCAGTCATGTTGACCATCGGTGCCGGTGCCAGCACACGGTCGCCCTCCTGGATGCCCGCCGTGTTGGGCAGCAGCCGCATCTGGTAGAGCCAGTTGTTATGCGACATCGGGCAGCCCTTGGCATACGATTCGGTGCCCGAGGACCAGCACAGGCTGAAGATATCGTTGGGGCCGATACTGATCGCGTCCAGCAACGCCTTGTCCGGCGCCTGCGCGGACATGGCAGTGATGTCTTCGAGCGCCAATGCATCGCAGCCCAGCTTGTCAGCCATGGCGATGTGATTGAAGCCCTTGAAATCCTTCACGCCGATGTACAGTCGTGCCCGACTGGCATCAAAAACGTTGCGCAACTCGGTTTCGCGCCACTGCATCGCCACGGGCGACAGCACGCCGCCGGCACGGGAAACAGCAAAGTACAGCGCAATCAACTCCCAGACGTTGGGCAGCTGCGCGACCACAACATCGTCTTTTTTAACCCCCCGGCGGACCAACCCGGTGGCAATTGCATCGACGGCGTGGCCGAACTCGCGCCAGCTCACCGAGGTGGCGGGCGTGCCGATCAGCGCCTCGCGGTCGGGGGTGTCGACGATGGCCACCCGTTCAGGGACATGGGCCACGTGTGCCGCGACGACATCGAGCAGCGTTCGGTCGCCCCACAATCCGTCAGACGTGTAGCGTTCAATCGTGGCAGAGCTATGCAGAATCATGTTGCGGGTCTCCCAAAAAAAGCAAGCAACCCAGGGCGATCGACTTCGATCACGCCCTGAGGATCAAAAGCCATGGAAGCTGGCGAAGGCATCCACCTCGGCACGTTCGGTAATGAAGGCATTCTCCGGGGCCGACAGGTCTTCGTGACCCAGGGCGATGCCGCAGGCCAGGATTTCGTGGTCACCGATCGGCAACTGGGTGCGCGCCACCTTGTGGAACCAGGCAAACGCCGCCTGCGCACAGGTGTGCAGGCCTTGGGCGCGCGCGGCGATAAGGATGTTCTCGATGAACATCCCCAGGTCCATGAAGCTGCCGGTGTTCAGGCGGCGGTCCAGCGTGACGATCAGCCCGACCGGCGCGTCGAAGAAAAGGTAGTTGCGCAGCATCTGGCGCTCGCGCGCCGCCATATCGTCGCGGCCGATGCCCAGGCTGGCATACAGGCCGAAGCCGCAGCGACGCCGGCGCTCCAGATACGGCTCAACCCAGGTCGTGGGGTAATAGGCGTACTCGGGCAGGTGGCGGTCGGCTTCGTGGGTGGCCGCATGAACGATGGCATCGCACAAGCGCTGCCGCGCCTCGCCCGCCACCGCATAAACCCTCCACGGCTGCACATTGTTGCCACTCGGCGCCCGCGCCGCCACGTCCAGTATGTGATGCACGACCGAGGTGGGAATGGGCGTGGGCAGAAAACGCCTGACTGATTTTCGGCTGCGGATCGCTTCGTCGACATGCATGGGAATACACCGCCCTTCTGACAAGCCAAATAAAGGAAAAAATTCATACGGGTACCACACTGGACTCCAGCGCGGCCTTCAGTGTATATTGTGTCATGATTTCTAACAAACAACCGTTCGACTGGGTGCCAACCCCGGACCTGATGGCGCAATCGAACCTCACCGCCTTCCTGCGCAAGGTTGGCGAATCCAGCTTCGAGAACTTGAGCGCGCGTGCCGATGCCGATCCGGCATGGCTTATGGAAGAGGTGTTCGACTTCTGCGACATGCGCTTCTACAAGCCCTACACCCAGATGCTCGACACCTCGCGCGGCATCGAATGGGCGCGCTGGTGTGCAGGCGGCACGACCAACATCGTCTTGAATTGTCTGGACCGGCACCGCGGCACGCCGGTGTGGGAGCAGACCTTCCTGGTCTGGGAGGGAGAAGACCCGAAAGACCGCAGGAGCCTGAGCTACCGCGAGTTCGATGCCGAGGTTTGCCGCCTGGCAGGGGCGATGGCGTCGCTCGGCATAGGGCGCGGCGACCGGGTCGGTCTGTTCATGCCCAACCTGCCAGAGACCTTCATCGCGTTTTTCGCGGTGCTGAAAATGGGGGCGGTCCTGATGCCCCTGTTTTCAGGCTTCGGGCCGCAGCCGATCATCTCGCGCTTGAACGACGGCGAAGCCAAAGCCGTGCTGACGGTCGATGGCACCTGGCGGCGCGGCAGCCCAGGGGCCATGAAGCCGGTGCTCGACGAAGCGCTGGCCGAAGCGCCAAGCGTGCAGCACGTGCTGGTGCTGCGCCACTTGGGCGAAGCACTCGCCTGCCCGATGACACCCGGACGCGACCACGACTGGGCCACGCTGGTGGCCAAGCAACCCGCCGACCGCCCGACCGCCGAAATGGAGGCCGAGGCACCCGCCGTGCTGCTCTACACCTCCGGCACCACCGGCAAACCCAAGGGCTGCGTCTGGACGCATGTCAGCTTCCTTGGCTCGATGGTCACGCGCGACATGCACATCTGCGCCGATTTCAAGGCCAGCGACCGCTTCTTCTTCATGAGCGACATGGGCTGGATGGTGGGCGCCATGTGCGCCTGCATTCCGAGCTACTTTGGCGGCAGCCTGCTGGTGGCCGAAGGCACGCCCGATTACCCCGACACCGGGCGGTTCTGGCGCCTGCTGCAGGACCACAAGGTCAGCTATGTCGGGGTGGCGCCGACGCTGATCCGGGGGCTGATGCGCCATGGCAACGAGGACGTCGAGCGCTACGACCTGTCGTCCCTGCGCGTCACCTGCTCAGGCGGCGAGGCCTGGACCGAGGCGCCGTGGCGCTGGTTCTTCGAGCACGTCTGCAAAACAAAGCTTCCGTTCCTGAACATCGTGGGCGGCACCGAGGTCGGCGGTTGTAATTTCACCGGCACCCTGCACCATCCTCTGCGTCCTGGCTCGTTTGGCGCGCGCGGACTCGGTGCGGGCGTTAACATCGTGAACGAAAGCGGCCAGCCGGTCGGCCCCGGGCAGGTCGGCGAACTGGTGCTGCGCAATCCCAACATCGGTTTTACCAAAAGCCTGTGGCGCGACGACGAGCGTTACCTCGACAGCTACTGGCGTACCCTCCCCGGCCTGTGGGTGCATGGCGATTTCGCCATGCGTGACGCAGACGGTCTGTTCTACATCCTCGGCCGCAGCGACGACACGATCAAGGTCTCGGGCAAGCGCACCGGCCCGTCGGAAATCGAAACGCTGCTCACCGGCACCGGCAAGGTCTCGGAGGCCGCGGTGGTCGGCGTGCCCGACGAGATCAAGGGCTCGGCCATCGTCTGCGTCTGCGTGCCGATGCCCGGCGTGGCGGCGGGAGCGGCGCTGCAAGCCGAACTGTCGGGGGCCGTGGTCGCAGGCATGGGCACGTCTTACCGCCCGCGTCAGGTGCTGCTGGTCAGCGACCTGCCGAAGACGCGCAACATGAAGATCATGCGCCGCGTCGTGCGTGCCGTGTACCGGGGCGAGAGCCCGGGTGACCTGTCCTCGCTGGTCAACCCGGAGACCGTGGCCGAACTGCAAAACAAACTGGCGGAGTGAGGCTCCGATCGCTCAGCAGGCGAAGGCTCAAATGGGGTCCCGCTCCACCAGTTGGCGGGCAATGATCAGGCGCTGCAGTTCGTTGGTGCCCTCGCCAATGCACAGCAGCGGCGCATCGCGGTAATAGCGCTCGACGTTCATCTCTTTCGAATAACCATAGGCACCGTGAATCCGCAGTGCTTCCATGGCGTTTTCGACCGCCGCCTCGCTGGCGAACAGCTTGGCCATACCGGCTTCCATGTCGCAGCGCTGGCCAACGTCATAAGCACGCGCGGCCTGTTCAACCAGCAGCCGCGCCGCCTCGGCCCGGGTCGCCATGTCAGCCAACTTGAGCGCAATCGCCTGGTGATCGCAGATCGGCTTGCCAAAGGTGCGCCGCAGTTGCGCATAGGCAACCGATTCCTCCAGGCAGGCGCGCGCCACACCCACGCCGCGTGCTGCCACATTGATGCGCCCGAGCTCGAGCCCGCTCATCACCTGCTTGAAGCCCTGCCCTTCCACACCGCCCACCAGATTTTCGGCCGGCACGCGGAAGTTTTCGAACACCAGCTCGGCGCTGTCAATGCCCTTGTAGCCGAGCTTTTCCAGCTTGCGGGTGGAGGTGAAGCCCGGGCCTTTCTCGCAGATGAACAGGCTCATGCCACGATGCCGTGGCTGCGCCTGGGGGTCGGTCTTGACCAGTACGGCAAAGGCCTGTCCATGGATGCCGTTGGAGATCCATGTCTTGGTGCCGTTGATGACGTAGTGATCACCGTCGCGGCGCGCCACCGTGCGCACCGCCTGCAGATCGGTGCCACAATCGGGTTCGGTCAGTGCCAGCCCGCCGCGCAGCTCGCCGCTGGCAAAGATCGGCAGAAAACGCTGGCGTTGCGCCTCGGTGCCGTTGCGCTGCACGCAAGCGGCCATGATGAGATGCGAATTGATGATGCCGGACACCGACATCCAGACCCGCGCGATGCGCTCCACAACCTTGGCATAGGTGCTGGCCGACAGGCCCAGGCCGCCGTATTCCTCCCGGATGATGCAGCCAAACAGGCCCATCTCGCGCATCCCGGCGACAATGCCGGCCGGCCACTCGTCGGCATGTTCGAGCCGCTGCGCCACCGGCTTGAGCTCCCTCTCTACGAAGCGCTCGACGGCATCGAGCACCAAACTTTCTTTTTCAGCATCAAAGGCCATGGGCTGGCTGGTGGTCATCAGGGGGCTCCGGAGGTGTTGGACTGGGTCAGGGTGCGCGCCAAGGTGGCTGCGTCTTTGATCCGGTCAGCCGCCAGCACGGCGTCGCGCCAGCGCAGCGCTTGATCGCGTGGCAGCGCCAGCAGCGCATTGCGCATGAATTTGATCTCGATGTCAGCGCCCGTGATGGGTCGACCCGGCGCGCCACGGTGCGCTGACTCACGCCAGCGCAGTTCGCGCCCGTCGTGCGTGCGCACGCGCAGTTCACCCGAAAAGAAGGCCGGGTAATCGGCTTCGGGGTCGGCCACGTGCTCGATGCGGTCAGCCAGCGCCTGCACCCGTGGGTCGCTCAGGTTGACAGCATCCAGTTCGGTCAGCCCCAATTCCCCGCGCAGCAGGGCCAGCGCGACAAGGTGGTGGATGCTGAACTGCGATTCATAGACATTGGCCGGGCGGCGCTTGGCCGCAACTGGCTCGCACACCACCGGGTGCACCCCTTGCGGCAGGAGCACCTGCACCGACGCCACCTCCTCGGCACGCAGACCGGCGGCCCGCAGCGCCAACGCGGCGTCGATGCTGGCGTGCGTGAAGTGGCAGGTCGGATACAGCTTGACGGCGACATCGAGCACTTCCCAGCGCTCGCCCAGGCCGCGCGTGCACTGCGACAGGTCGGCCTGCAGGCCGCGTGCGGCAAGGTGGCTGGCGTACAGGCCAAAACGCCCTTCATAAGGCTGTGAAGGGCCGCGAAACCCGGCACCGGCCAGCGCCGTGGCTGTCAGTCCGCAGACACCGGCCCAGCCCGGGTGCATGCGCTTGGTCCAGGCGCCGTCGCTCAGGAATTCCATGCTGCCAGAAGCCATGGACAACACCACACCTTGCGCGTGTTCAAGTCCGATCCGGTCCAGCCCCATCAACTCGCCCGCCGCCAGCGTGCAACCAAAAGCCCCCACCAACCCGGTCGGATGAAAGCCAACGTCGTGGAAGCCGCCCCGGGCCGCTGCACCCAGGCGAGCTGCGACCTCGATCGCCAGCACGTAGGCAGCGATCATCTCAGCGCCCGTGGCATGCCGCTGCGCCGCCAGGCCCAACGCCAGCGGAAAGGCGCTGGCGCTGGGGTGCGTGATCGCGCCGGGGTGAGTATCATCAAAGTCCAGTCCATGCACCAGGATGCCATTCATCAACACCGCGTCACGCAACAGCAATGGCGCAAAGGCGCCCATGACGGCGCTATCGCCCGCGCCGCCCAAGGCCTGCAGGCCGCGGTAGGCGCAGTGCGCGAAATCCTGCTGTGACGACGCCAGTGCGATGCCCAGTGCGTCGAGCATCAGCAGCTTGGCCCGTTCGAACACGGCCGCCGGCAGCATGCCGGGCTCGAGGTCATGCGCGAACGAAGCCAACTGCGCGGCAATGCTGGGCGCGGCGTTAGGGGTGTTATGAATCATTTTCAATGCGCCTCGCTCGCGTCAAGTTTCACGGCAGACACAGCGCGGCCAGTGACTGGAGGTAACGATCTTGCCCATCCTGCGCACCGTTGACACTGACACCAACCCGTCGAAGCAAGCCGTCGCGCAGGCCATAGACCAGCCCATGCACCTCGACTTGTTGTCCGCGCTCCCAAGCGCGGCGCAGGATGGTGGTGCGGCACACATTGCTGACCTGCTCGATCACGTTCATCTCGCAAAGCCGGGCGGCGCGCTCGTCGGCACAGGAAATGCCGTCCAGCCGATCGGCATGCTTGCGCGCCACGTCTTCCAGATGACGCAGCCAGTTGTCGGCCAGGCCGGTTCGGCGCTGTTCGACCACTGCCTGCACGCCGCCGCAACCGTAGTGCCCGACCACCAGCACATGCTCGACCTTGAGCACCTCGACCGCGTACTGCAGCACCGTCAGGCAGTTCAGGTCGGAGTGCACCAGCAGGTTGCCGACGTTGCGGTGCACGAACACCTCGCCCGGCTGCAAGCCCACGATTTCGTTGGCCGGCACCCGGCTGTCGGAGCAGCCGATCCACAGGTAGCGTGGCATCTGCTGTTGCGCCAGCCGCTCGAAGTACTGCGGGTCCTGGGCAGCGCAGCGCGCCGACCAGACACGGTTGTTCTCGAACAAAGGGGTCAGACTGGACATGGCCTCTCCCCCGTGCGACTTCAGCGCCCCTTCCACACCGGCTTTCGCTTTTCGGCAAAGGCGCGCGGGCCCTCCTGCGCGTCTTCGCTGGCGTAGGCGGCGCGGTAGATGTTGTGCGCCAACGCCATGCCGGCGTCGCAGCCCGCGCTCATGGCCGTCAGGATCGACTCCTTGCCGGCCATCACCGACAGCGGCGCGTTGTCGCGGATGCGCTCGGCCAGCGCGCTGGCGCGGGCGCGTACCGCATCCGGCGTGTCTTCGAGGTAGTTGATGAAACCCAGCCCATGGAAAGTCTCGATCGGATACAGGTCGCCGGTCAGCACCATCTCCATCAGCATCGGCTGCGGCAGCATCCACAGCAGAGGAATCGCCCACGGGCTGCCGCGCCCGGCGATACGCGTTTCGGTGATGCCGACTTGCGTGCCCTTCAGGCCGACGCGCAGATCCGAGTTCAGGCTCAGCATCATGCCGCCGGCAATCAGGTGGCCGGTCATCGCGGCGATGATCGGCTTGGCCACGCGGCGCTGGCGGCCGTGGAACGGATCCTTCATCTTGGTCAGGATGTCAACGCCCTCTTCCTTCTTGACGCGCGACGCCTCGCGCAGGTCGAGCCCGGCGCAGAAGGTGCCGCAATCGGCCGAAGTCAGGATGGCGACGCGCACGTTTTTATCGGCATCGACTTCGCCCCACAGGTCGTGCAGCCGGTTGGCAGCGGCCGGTGACAGCGCGTTGCGCATCTCGGGCCGGTTGATCTTCACCGTGGCAATGCCGTCGCGCACCTCGTACAGAACCGTTTCTGCTTCATTCATGTCTTGGTCTCCTGGTACAAATCTCTTGCGATCAACTTGTTCGCCATTCATTCGCCGGCGTTTTCGGATTCGACCACCGCCACGACCAGGCCGCGCTAGACCATCTCCCCGGCCTGCACCGACAGCGAGCGCACCACGCCGTCGTGATCGGCGTTGATGCACATCTCCATCTTCATCGACTCCACGTCGCCGTCTCGCAACCGGTCGCCCATCACGCCATCAAGTTGCCGCACGCAGCGCCGCAAAACGCTGCAGGTGGTGGTCGGAGCTGCCGAACAGGTTGCAAAAGAGGGTGAGGCGGCGAAAGTAATGACCGATGTCCAACTCCTCGGTCATGCCCACCCCGCCGTGCAACTGCACCGCCTGCTGGGCGACGAAACGCGCTCGCTCGCCAATGGCCGCCTTGGCGGCCGACACGGTACGCGAACGGACCGCCGCATCGAGATGCTCGGCATGCAAGGCCGCCATCAACACCAGGGAGCGGGTGGCTTCGACGGCGGCAAACATATCGACCAGCCGGTGCTGGATGACCTGGAAGCTGGCAATCGGCACGTCAAATTGTTTGCGCGTGCTGACGTACTCGCCGGTTTTTCGCAGCAGCGCGCCCATCGCGCCAAGGGCATCGGCGCAGGCGGCAACAATGCCAAGATCGATCAAGTGCTCCAGCAGCGCCAGGCCTTCGCCTTCGGTGCCGAGCAGCGCGCCCTCGCCGAGCACGACATCGTCGAGCCGGAGATCGCCGGCCCGGCTGCCGTCGTAGACCTTGTAACCCGCCACCTGCACCCCCGGCGTCCTGGCCCCGACCAGAAACAAGCTGATACCCCGGCGCTCATTGACCGCGCCCGATGTCCTGGCCACGACGACGAAGCCGTCAGCCCAGGGCGCGCCCAGCACGCCGCTCTTGCGGCCCGACAGCACCCAGCCACCGCCCTTGGCCGTGGCGCGGGTCTGGACATGGGCGAGGTCGTGACGCGCATCGACCTCGGTGTGCGCCAAGCTGAGAATGAGCTCGCCCGATGCCAGCCCTGGCAGCCACGTCGAGCGCTGCGCCGGGTTGCCTGCGCGCGCCACCGCCTGCGCACCGAGCACCGTGCTGGCGAGATAGGGTTCTACCGCCAGCGCCGCACCCAAGGCCTCGGCGACCTGGATCGTCTCGACAATGCCTCCGCCGAAACCGCCGTCCGCTTCGGGCAGCGCCACGCCCAGCCAGCCGAACTCGCCGAATCGCCGCCAGTGCTCGCGGCTCATGCCAGGCTCGGATGCGGCGATTTTGTTGCGGGCATCGAAACCGTACTCGGCGCGCAAAAATTTCTGCGCCGCGTCACGCAGCATCGTTTGTTCTTCAGACAAATCAAAGTTCATGGGGTTTCCTTTAGCGTGCGCCGCCGGCCAGAAGCATCTTGGCCAGTACGTTCTTCTGCACCTCGTCGCTGCCACCGTAGATGGTGGCAGCGCGTGAGAAGCAGTAGCGCGGCATCGCATGCGCGTAGCGCCCGTGGCCCCACTCGCCGCCCTCGTGCCAGGGCCACGCCATCTCGGCGGCGATTTCCACGTCCAGCTCGGACAAGGTCTGTTGCACCGCCGTGCCCATGGTCTTGAGCAGTGAGGATTCCGGCCCCGGCGCCTTGCCTGCGGCAGTGGCCGCGAGCACGCGGAAATTGGTGTATTCAAGCGCCATCAGTTCAATCTCGGCACGCGCCAGCTTGAGGCGCATCGCGCCATCCTCGGCCAGCGGTCGGCCGCCCGAGCGGCGCTCACCCGCTGCGGCGTACAGATTGGCCAGATGCGCCTTGCAGTCGGCCACGCCGGCGATGCTGGTGCGTTCGTGCGTCAGCAGGTACTTGGCAATGTCCCAGCCCTGGCCCTCACGGCCAACCAGGTTTTTCCTGGGCACGCGAACGTCGGTGAGGAACACCTGGTTGAGGTGATGCTCGCCGTCGATCGAGACGATGGGCTTGACCTCGATGCCAGCACGGTCCATCTCGATCAGCAGGAAGGAAATCCCTTCCTGCTTTTTCCCGGTGCTGGAGGTGCGCACCAGGCAGAACATGTGGGTGGCCCAGTGTGCGTAGGTGGTCCAGATTTTCGAACCGTTGAGGATGTAGTCGTCGCCATCGGCCACGGCCGTGGTCTTCAAGCTGGCCAAATCCGAGCCTGCGCCCGGCTCGGAATAGCCCTGGCACCACCAGTCTTCACAGCGACGGATGCGCGGCAGGTACTGCGCCTTTTGCTCAGGCGTTCCAAAGGCGACCAGCACCGGCCCGAGCATGATCACCCCCATCGACAGGCCGACCGGCGCGCTGGCCGCCGCGCGTTCAAGGTCAAAGATATAGCGCTGCGTTGGCGTCCAGCCCGGCCCGCCGTGCTCCTTGGGCCAGCCGGTGACCAGCCAGCCCTGCGTGTCGAGCCGGCGCTGCCATTGAACGATGTCGTCCTTTTGCAGCATCTCCCCGGTGACGGTCTTGCGCTTGAGCTCGGCTGGCGTGTGGGCCTTGAACCAGGCGCGAACCTCTTGCTGGAACGCCCTGTCTTCCGGACTGAAATCAATGTCCATCGTGTGCCTTTGTGCGCTGGTGGTATGCGTTTCAGATCGAGATGCCGCCGCCGCAAATCAGGGTCTGGCCGCTGACGTAGTTCGATTCGGGAATGCACAGCAGATAGACCGATCCGGCCGCTTCCTCGGGCGTACCGCCGCGACCCAGCGGAATGGTGCGCTCCATCATTTCCAGCAGATCAGGATTGACACCGACCTTGATCTTGTGGCCTTCGACGTCAATCGAGGCATCGCCGGCGGCCGAAGCTTCGGTCAGCCGCGTCTTGATCATGCCAAAAGCGACGGCATTGACGTTGACCTTGTAGCGCCCCCACTCCTTGGACAGCGCCTTGGTCAGACCGATGATGCCGGCCTTGCCGGCCGAGTAATTGGCCTGGCCGGCATTGCCGCCGGTGCCGGCGATGGACGAGATGTTGACCACCTTGCGGAACACCTCCTGCCCTGCTTCGGCTTCCTTGCGCGAAGCGGCACGAATGAACTCCGCGGCCGCGCGCAGAATCTTGAACGGCGCGGTCAGGTGCACATCAATGATCGCGTTCCATTGCTCGTCGGTCATCTTCTGGACCACGTTGTCCCAGGTGTAGCCGGCGTTGTTGATGATGATGTCCAGGCCGCCGAAGTTGTCGATCGCGGTCTTGACGAAGCGATCAGCGAAACCGTCGGCGGTGACGCTGCCTACGCAGGCCACGGCGGTGCCGCCAGCGGCCTTGATGTCGGCCAGCGTCTGCTCGGCCGGCGCTGCGTCGAGGTCATTGATCACGACCTTGGCACCTTCGCTGGCGAGCTTCATGGCGATGGCGCGCCCAATGCCGCGACCCGATCCGGAGACGATCGCGACTTTGCCTTCGAGTTTTTTCATGGTGTGTGTCCTTGCTTGTGATTGAAAAGAAATATGTAAGGCGGGCCGCCCGTCAGCGGCCCTCAGTTCAGGGCCACCAGAGCCTCGCCCGCCAGCGTGATTTCACCCGTGGCCTTGGCCGCGCTGATTTGAACGCGCACGCAGGGGCGACCGGCGTGCTCGAGCTTTTCGACCACCTTGCCGCTGCAGCGCACGCGGTCACCCAGGTGGGTCATGGCCGCAAAGCGAACGCCATAGCTGAGAATCTGGCGCTGCGGCACCCATTCGGTGAGCGCGCGCCCGAGATAGGCCATCGACAGCATGCCTTGCGCAAACACGTCCTTCATGCCCGCGCCGCGCGCGAAGTCGATGTCGATGTGGATCGGGTTGTGGTCGCCCGAGGCGCCGGCGAACAAGGCCAGGGTGGTGCGGCTGATGGGTGGCAACTCCAGCACGGGCATGTCATCGCCGACCTGGATCATTTTTGTTTGAGCGTTCATGGCTATTCCTTCAGGCGTGGCGCACGACGATCACCGAGTGCAAGTCGGCGACATGCTCGCCGAGCTGATTGGTGACCTTCGTGTCGTTGACGACAAACTCGAGTGCGCCGTCCTTCTTGTCGTAGATGTCGGCGACCCGGGTCTGGAAGCGCAGCGTGTCGCCAGCGCACACCGGGGCGTGGTAGTCGAAGCGCTGCTCGCCGTGCAAGACCTCGCGCAGATCGATCTTGAGGGTGTCGAGCAACTTCATCAGCACGCCCGAATCGCTCTCGGCACCAAAGATGAAGGTCGGCGGCGCAACGACGTTGCGGTAACCGGCGGCCTTGGCGCTGGCCTCGTCGAGGCAAATCGGATCAGCGCTACCGATCACCTCGGCGAAGAAGCGAATGCGCCCCTTCTCCACATCCCACAGCGTAGGCGGCACCTCGTACCCGATGAATTTTTTGTCAATCATGGGATTCAAGCTCCTGGCTTTTTTGTGTTTGCGCTCAAGCGGCCTGGTAGAGCGTGACGACGCAAGCGCCGCCCAGTCCGAGGTTGTGCTGCAAGGCCACGCGCGCGCCCTCGACCTGGCGTTGGTCCGCCGTGCCGCGCAGTTGGTGGGTCAGCTCAAAACATTGCGCCAGGCCGGTGGCACCCAGCGGATGGCCCTTGGATAACAGTCCTCCCGACGGATTGGTGACGACCTTGCCGCCATAGGTGTTGTCGCCGTCCAGCACGAACTTCTCCGCGCCCCCCACCGGACACAGGCCCAGGGCCTCGTATGTCAGCAGTTCATTCTGTGCGAAGCAGTCGTGCAGCTCGACCACATCCACGTCGTCCGGACCGATGCCGGCTTGCGCATAGACCTTTTGCGCCGCATCGCGCGCCATGTCGAAGCCGACCAGGCGCATCATGTCGTGCGATTCGAAGGTGCTGGGGAAGTCCGTGCTCATCGACTGGGCGCGGATGGAGACGCGGGTGTCTAGCCCGTGCTTCCTGGCGAAGGCTTCGGAGCAGATCACCGCGGCGGCGGCGCCGCAGGTCGGCGGGCACGCCATCAAGCGCGTCATCACGCCGGGCCAGACGGCTGGTGCGCTCATCACGTCGTCAACGCTGACTTCCTTGCGGAACAGCGCGAGCGGGTTGTTGGCGGCATGGCGGCTGGCCTTGGCGCGGATGTGGGCGAAGGTGTCCAGGCGCGTGCCGTATTTGTCCATGTGCGCCTTGCCCGCACCGCCAAAGTAACGAATGGCCAGCGGGATTTCCGGGTGACCCACCAGTTCGGCGGTGGCGCGGTCGAATGCTTCAAAGGGCGTGGGCCTGTCCTCGAACTGAGCCTTGATGGCGCCTGCGGCCATCTGCTCAAAGCCCAGCGCCAGCACGCAATCGACCGCACCGCTTTCAACCGCCTGGCGCGCCAGGAACAGCGCGGTCGAACCGGTGGAGCAGTTGTTGTTGACGTTGACAATCGGTATGCCGCTCATGCCCACTGGATACAGCGCGCGCTGGCCGCAGGTGGAATCACCATACACGTAGCCGACATAGGCCTGCTGGATCATGGGGTACTCGACTCGCGCGTCGGCCAGGGCCTGGCGCACGGCCTTCTCTCCCATCACGTGATAGGGCTCACTGGCACCCGGTTTGGTGAACGGGACCATGCCGACGCCGGCGACGATGACTTTATGACCCATGACTCTCTAACTCCTCAAGTTGAAGCGTCGGCTGACGCTGATGAATGGTCGCGCCGCATGCGGCGTGACCGGATGCTTGCCAAAGCGGCAGCGCCGAACCACCGGGATCACAGGCTTGCCCATTGGCGCTCGATCTCGTGGCGCTGTATCTTGCCGGTGCTGCTGCGCGGAAACGCGGCGGCATCGACAAACCGAATGTCCTTGGGCACCTTGTAGCCGGCCAGTTGCGCACGGCACCACTGCAGCAGGGCCTGCGCGTCCGTGGCGGCTCCGGGCTTGAGCGCGACGAAGGCCACGGGTACTTCGCCCCAGCGCTCGTCGCGGCGAAGCTGTTGAGGCAAGGCGCACGCAGTGCGTCATTTCAGCTACGGCCAGTACGCAGGCAAATCGACTCACGCACCGGTAAATCGTTCGGTAGCCCAGCACTCCCCGTGCATCCTCAACAGCCGTCGATTCGGCACGGACGGCCGCCTGCTTGCGCAGCAGGTCGGCCACGGTCAAAGAAAACGCGCCGATTCCGTCTCCCATGGATACAGCCTCCAGTTCTGGCACCCCAAGTGAATGTTCACACCACATTCTATCTAACGCTTGACAGATTTGCAACGCCCCAGTAAATTTGCATCGACTTAAAAAGGTCTCGTCGGCGCCAGTCCGATCTCGCGCGCGTCGTGACGCATTGACCCACAACCCAAACACCGATTGGCACCCCCACATGGTCACCCCCCGCAGTTTCGTTCTCTCCGCCGACGACCGCGCCGTGCTCGATGCCGCGGACAAGTTCGCCCGCAATGAGTTTGTGCCGCTCGCGCGTCGCATGGACGACGAGGAATGGTGGCCGCCGGATATTTTTCAGAGAATCGGCGCGGCCGGCTTCATGGGCGTCACCGTGCCCGCCGAGCATGGCGGCGCCGGCATGGACCTGTTCAGTTCGGGTTTGATCTGCCAGGCCTTCGCGCGCTGGAACCCTGCCCTCGCGCTGTCGTGGGCGGCGCACGACAACCTGTGCGTCAACAACATCTACCGCAACGCCAGTGAAGCGCAGCGCCGCCAATACCTGCCCGGCCTGTGCGACGGCAGCAAGATCGGCGCGCTCGGCCTGACCGAACCTGGCGCCGGCTCGGATGCACTGGGCGCCATGCGCACCAGCGCACGCCGTGTGGGCGACCACTACATCCTCAACGGCACCAAGATTTACATCACCAACGGCCCGGTGGCCGATGTGCTGCTGGTCTACGCCAAGACCGCCCCGGAACTCGGCGCCAAGGGCATCTCGGCCTTCATCGTCGAAAAAGACTTCCCCGGCTTCAAGGTGGCGCAAAAACTGGTCAAGATGGGCTTTCGCGGCAGCCAGACCGGCGAGCTGGTATTCGACGACTGCCGCGTGCCGGCGGCCAACCTGGTTGGCAAGGAAAACGAAGGCGTCAAAATCGTCATGAGCGGACTCGACCTGGAGCGCGCGCTGGTGGCAGCGCTGTGCGTCGGCATCTGTGAACGCGCGCTCGAATTGAGCGTCGAATACGCTAGGACGCGCGTGCAGTTCGGCAAACCTATCGGCAGCTTCCAGATGGTGCAGGCCATGCTGGCCGAGATGTACACCGAAACCGAGGCGATGAAAACCCTCGTCTGGCGCACACTGGCCGAGGTCAATGACCTCGAGATCGGCGGCGGCGGACGCGGCGAAGCCCACAAGCTCACTGCAGCCTCCATTCTCTTTGCTGGCGAGGCCTGCAACCGGGTGCTCAACAAGGCCATGCAAGTCCATGGCGGGGGCGGTTACATCTGGGAGTCCGAGATCAACCGGCTGTTCCGTTGCATCAAGATCCTCGAGATCGGCGCCGGAACATCCGAGGTGCGCAAATTGATCATCGCAGAGGAGCTGCTGAAAGGCTGAATCCGCTTGCGGACCGCGGCACGATGCTGGCCGAGGCCACGCAACAACACGAAGGAGACACATGGAAGCGACCCCGACGATCCGCTACGAGCAGCGCGGCGCCACCGCCTGGATCACCCTTGACCGGCCCGACGCGATGAATGCCTTGTCGGGCCCGATGTGCACCGAGCTGCTGGAGGCCATCGGGCGCATCGAGCGCGACCCCGGCATTCGCGTCATCGTGCTCACCGGAGCAGGCCGTGCCTTTTGTGCCGGGGCCGACCTCAAGGGCGTTTTTGAGGACGCGGGCGGTTCGCCTGGGCCGATCGACCCGATGACAGATTTTCTCGACCAGGTTGGCGCGATGATGGAACGGCTGCGCATGTGCCCCAAGCCCACCATTGCGGCATTGAATGGCCTGACCCTGGCCGGTGGCCTGGAACTGGCGATGGCCTGCGATCTGATCATCGCCGCCGACAGTGCCCGCATCGGCGACGCCCACGCCAATTTCGGCGTCTTCCCCGGCGCCGGCGGCGCCGCGATCCTGCCGCGCCGAATTGGCGCCACCGCCGCGAAATACCTGCTCTTCACCGGCGACACCCTGCCGGCGAAGGAACTGGTGCCACTCGGCCTCGTGAACCGCGTCGTTCCCGACGCCGATCTGGGGAGCGAGGTGGAGAAACTGGCCGCGCGCATCGCCAGCAAGAGTCCGCTCGTCATCCGCCGCATGAAGCAGACGGTCGCCGACGGGCTGGAGCAGCCACAGGCTTCGGCGCTGCGGCTGGAGCGGGTGGTGCTCGACGCGCATCGCCATTCGCACGACATCCGCGAAGGCCTCGCGGCCTTCGTCGGCAAACGCACGCCCGATTTCAAAGGCTACTGAACCGAACGCTGCACAAGAATTCCCACGATGAGCCACACGCACCCAACCGTCTACATTGCCGGCGTCGGCATGACACCGACCGGCAAATTCCTCGATCGCGGCATCAAGCAACTCACCGCCGCTGCGGTGCACGCGGCGCTGACCGACGCCGGGTTCGCCACCAGCGATATCCAGTCGGCGTACTTTTCCAACGCAACCCAGGGTGTGCTGGAAGGCCAGAGCATGATCCGCGGCCAGATTGCGTTGCGTTCCATGGGCTTCGAATCCATCCCGATCTTCAACATTGAGAACGCCTGCGCCAGTGGCAGCTCGGCCTTCAGCCTGGCGGTGCAGTATGTGCGCTCCGGCGCGGGAGAGATCGCGCTGGCAGTGGGTGCCGAGAAGATGTTTTGCACCGACAAGGCCAAAATGTTCAGCGTCTTCGACGGCGCCTGGGACGTGGCAACGGTCGAGGAGAACAAACGCAATCTGCTGCAAATGGGGCACGGCGTGGAGCCGCCTGAAGGGTCGATGTCGAAGGCGCCATACAGCCTGTTCATGGACATTTACGCCGCCTTTGGACGCTTTCACATGCGCGAGTTCGGCACCACGCAGCGGCAAATCGCTGCGGTGTCGGCGAAGAACCACGGCCATTCCGTACACAACCCGCTGGCACAATACCGCAACGCCTACACCATCGAAGAGGTACTGGCCGCGCCGCCCATCACCTACCCGCTCACGCTACCGATGTGCGCGCCGATCAGCGACGGTGCAGCCGCGGCGATCGTCTGCTCGGAGGCGGCGCTGGCGCGGATGGCCGACCGCAGGCGTGCCATCAAGGTGCTGGCCTCCGTGGTGGCCACGGGCACCAACCGGCGACCCGAAGACGTGGGCCAGCACATCACCGCCAGGGCGTCCAAGCTCGCCTACAAACTCGCCGGCATCGGCCCGCAGGACATCTCGCTGGCCGAGGTTCACGATGCCACCGCCATCGGCGAAATCGTGCAGAGCGAAAACCTGGGCTTCTGCGCGTTCGGCGAAGGCGGATGGCTCGCCGAGAGCGGCGGCACCACGATTGGCGGGCGCATCCCCATCAACACCTCGGGTGGACTGGAGTCCAAAGGGCACCCGATCGGCGCTACCGGTCTGGGCCAGTTGCACGAACTGGTCACCCAACTGCGTGGCGAAGCCGGGGCCCGCCAGGTGCAGGGCGCACGGCTCGCCATCGCCGAAAACGGCGGCGGCCTGTTCGGCCTCGAAGAGGCGGTCTGCGCCATCACCATTCTCGGCCGCTGAGGCTTGCCTGCTGCGCCGTCAACCTTGACCTGAAGAGATGTCCTCCATGAACTTCCTGCCCACCGAAGAGCAGCGCATGGCCGTCGAAGGCTTCACACGCTTCCTCGAAAACGAACTGCGCCCGATCGTCGAACGCTACCAGCCCGACAAGCTGATTGAAAAAGAGCTGATGCTCGAAATTTTCCAGAAAATGCTGCCCTACGGCATGGGCGGCAATGGCATCATCGCCGAGCAATACGGCGGCATGGGGATGCCCTGGCTCACCTATGCGCTGATGTACGAGCAGCTCGCGCGCATCTCCGGCGACGTGGCGATCTCGCTGCTGATTCAGCAGCTCGGCGCCTATTCACTGGAGGTGTGCACCAACACCGCCATGCGCGAGAAGTACCTGCCGCGCATGGTGCGCGCCGAAATCATCGCCTGCAGCGGCATCAGCGAGCCCGGTGTCGGCTCCAACGTGGCTGAAGTCACCTGCCGGGCCCAGCGTGACGGCGACCACTACATCGTTACCGGTGAGAAAACCTGGATC
>Ga0115561_1001266_pt1 | contig 18175 bp, 24 predicted proteins | sample COGITO_mtgs_1105_4_FD_87201 | JGI IMG/M metagenome (GOLD analysis project Ga0115561, IMG submission 87201) | Pelagic marine microbial communities from North Sea - COGITO_mtgs_110512 | ecosystem: Environmental > Aquatic > Marine > Epipelagic | place: Germany:Helgoland, sampling site Kabeltonne...
AGCCCGGTTGGGTATCGCCCAGCGGGCAGGCAAGAAATGCCGGGTCAAGGCCATCCACGCCAAGATCAAGAATCAGCGCAAGGACATGCTGCACAAGTTCAGTACCGCCATGGTCAAGGACTACGGCGCGATCTTTGTCGGAGATGTGGCCAGCGTGAAGCTGGTCAAAACCAAGATGGCCAAGAGTACGCTGGATGCGGGCTGGGCCATGCTCAAGACGATGTTGGAATACAAGAGCCATCAGGCCGGTATCGTCTTCGAGGTAGTCAACGAAAACTACACCACCCAGACTTGTTCGTGCTGCGGGGTCATACCCGCCAGCAGTCCGAAAGGTAGAGCAGGTTTGCGAATAAGAGAATGGACTTGCAGCGGATGCGGCGCGGTACACGACCGCGACATCAACGCCGCCAGGAACATTCTCGCGGCGGGACATCGCCGTCTTGCAGAAGGAATCTCCGGCGTTTAGGCCGGAGAGGATGTCAAAAGATGTGCGATTGTTTGGGGCGCCCTGCAGCATTGAAAGCTGCTCCTCCGGCGTGGCCCCGTCGTGGCGCAGCCCCGGTCAAATCCTCGCCAGAATTATCGAGGTGCGCCGTCAAACACGGTCCAAGTCCTGCCTCCATGCTTTGCGAGCTTTGTGGTCATACCTGGCGGTGACGTTGAGGCTCGAATGACGCGCCTGGGCCTGGACATATCGTGGGTTGACTCCCGCCTCCATGGCGTGAGAAATGCCCGTATGTCGCATCCAATGGGGACTTGCCTTATTCAGGCGCATAGCAGCCCTCGGGTCGGTATCTTTAAGGCGTTCAGCTGTCCTTTTGAAGATCTCCGTGCACAGCAGGTAGATGGCTTGTGCTGAAACGCCTTTATCTTTCCCGGTTACCGCCAGAATTGCAGGGCGCACCTCACCCGGATAGGGAAGCGAGGGCAGGGCGAGGGAGGTGCGGTACACCTTGAGTTCTTCCATGAGCTTGTGCGTGGCCACAATGGTGATCTCTGTGTTGCCCTTTCCGAACACACGAATGTTCCAGCCCGCCGACGATGGTTCAAAGCTGCCCATGGTGAGATGCGCAGCCTCATCGCGGCGCAAGAATGTACGGTACAGCAGCTGTATGACCCAGCGTGCACGGTGGTAGTGCTTCAGGTCTCGTTCCGTTTCCCGTGGCAGCTCTTCGATGGTGCTCAGCACGGCCTCCCATTCGAGTTCGGTCATAGCCTCCTCGATCTCATCATTCTTCTTTTTCCCGGCGATGCCTTTATGGGCCAAGGTAGTTGGCGTGAACATGCAGTAGGGCTGACCACCAGGCCCTTTAAGCTCGCGCAGCGCTGAAAACATCTTGTGCAACACAGTGATGGCGTGCTTCATGCTTTCGCGTGCAAGAGGCCCGCGAAAAGGCTGGTTCTTCAAGCCATGAGCGTTCAGAAACGATTCGCTGAATTGGCTCGGGTTGCTGAGGAACGCCAGGTAGTCGTTGATGTCCTGAACCTCTACTGCTGGCAGCAAGCAGGGGCTCGGCTCGCGGACTGACATGAGCCAAATCAGGAAGCGCTGGCAAACCTTTGCGTATGAGCGCTGGGTGTGCTGCGACTTGTTCTTGTAGGTGTCGAGGAAGACCTTGATCGCGTACGCGTCGTTGTCCACTTTGGAGGAGACAACCTCAACTTGAACATCGCCCCGAGGTGGGACGGTAAGTGCTGATTCCATCTTTATCACCTCAGTTTGTTCAGCGCGCTTTGGACGGATGCGTTGGCCTGTTCATCCGTGATGCCGAAGCAAGCGAACATCGCGTTCCCCCGCCTGAGCAGATCGAGGAGCTTGGTTTTCAGCTCGTTCGTATCCAAAATCTCGACACCAATGACGCCGCTGCTATCGCGGCAAATTTCTGACTTGCACAGCAGGGACATGAGCAGCGAGATCGAACCCATTTGACGGTTCAGGAACCAGAGCCAGTGCGGCCATTGGTCGGTCAGTTTTGCAAAGAAATCGCGCACCTCGGGGACTTCTTGTAGCTCACGTGGGTCATCGTCGTATCCCTCAACGATAAAGATCAGGCTTTCCTGATACCGCATTGCCGACTCGCGGGAGCCCGCGAGAACATGCAGGCGCTCCAGGGCGCTGGCGAAGTGTCCAGATTCGATTTCATGACGTGTCAGGGCGAGCACAACCATGGCATCTTTTGTGAACGATTCCAGGCCGTCCGCATCGGTCAGGAAGATCTGTGGGGGGGTGTTTTCTTGCATGTGTTTCAGAAAAGTTTTTTCAGGCCGGTGGAGGCAAAGAACTCGTGGAATAGCGCCTCTGGAAACCAGTCCTCGCCATCGGGTGCCCTCACCAAGATCTCCAGGCTCGGTCCACAACCGCGAAGGCCTGCAATCCAGCCTTCCATGCCCTCATCGCAGATGCCGGCGTGCTTGGTCGCCATGACCAGATCGCCAGCCTCAAATTCAGTCGTCGGGATCTTCACCCTGGGGACGGGCTTGGGGCGCTTGCTGCGCGCTTCCTTGAGGGCCTTGACGATCTCAGCCGTGCACTCAGGCATCCCGGCTATCGCGCATTCCCAAAGGCGCGCACGGCCGGGGTCGCCGAACACGTCATAGAGCCGCTGTCGCGATACGCCCAGGTATTCGGCTGCATCGCGGATACCCCAGCCCTTGTCACGCAGCCGGCTGGCCAGAAAGCCCCCGGCGCGCGGTTTTTGCGGCAACTGCTGTGTCAAGTATTTGGACACCATTCGGTTCTCTCGTTGGGGCCTTGTGCAAGCCAAGTTCTTGTTTTCATTGGGGTTCGTGTTTTCTGTACCGGCGCTGGTGTGGCGGCGGGCCTACCGTGGCAAACCCAATCGACAGCCATTTCTCGTGAAAGTACCATCAGTGTAGCTGGAAATTATGATAAGACAAGTTATCATAAAAACAATCATTAAAACGTTATGAATGTAACGTTAATTCACTAGGTTACGAAATAGGTAACCGCGCTAAAATTCATTCAAATTGACCTCAGCGGAGTCCCCATGGCTGGAAAACACGAATCCTCCTCACAAGTTGATGCCGGAATCCTGGCAACCCTTCGGGCGCGAATGCCCGCAGATGCGCACCGCAAGGAAAAATCCCGCCAAGCAGCCTCGCTACTGTTCTTTGAACATGGGATCTATCCATCAGCAAAAGTCGTGCTGTCGTACACGCAGCAAGGCTCCCTCACGGACATCAATCGCGACCTTCAAGAGTTCTGGCATGACTTGCGTGATAAGGCCCGTGTGAAGCTTGACGCTCCCTACCTGCCGCAAGAGCTACTGGAGAACTTTGCCAATGCCTTGGCAGGGTTGTGGGACCAGGCCGTGGCCAATTCGACCGCGACGTTCGACGCGGAGCGCCTGCAGGCCGAAACCGAGGTGGACAGGGCTAAGCGCAAAATGGCAGAGGCCGAGCAGCTGGCCAGCTCGATGCTGGAGCGCGCCCAGGCCAGTGAAGCAGAGTTGCGCCAAGAAAGAGAACGCCGGGAAAACGCAGAGAAGCGCGTCGAGGGTCAAATATCAGAAATCGAAGCCTTGCAGTCGTCACTGACGAAGTGGCAGCAACAGGCAGAGAGTGAAGCAAGAGCCCGTCAAGAAGCTGAGCAGCGGTTTTCGCGCGACCTGGAGGCCGAGCGCACATTGCGTCAGCATGAGTCGGAACGATACGACGGCGAGATGAAATTTGTGAAGTTGCAGATCGATTCAGCGCGCAATGCAGAAAGAGAGCTGCGCGATCAACTCAAGGCCGTGAATGAGCATAAAGATGCGGAACTGTCCGCATATCGGCAGCGGGCAAACAATGCGGCCGATCTCGTTGCCTCCATTAAGCTGGAGCTGGCGGAAGTGCGAGGGCTTAACCGTGGTCTGGAGCGCCAATTGGCGAGCATGAAAAGCGATGGAATTTTGCCTGGTGGCGCCCCATCCTCTTCGAATAAGAAGCCCCGGCCACGCGTTGCGCGAGCATCGGCCATTAAACGCCGTAGCTTGAGGTAATGAATCGGATGCAGGCATTGCTAGGATCTCACAGCAGGAGTTACCCCCAGGTTGCACCATGGCGGAACGGCCATTTGTGGCGTGGCTTACTCGACAACCCCATGAAATTTGATGGGATAGCAAAATCTACGTATTTATACTCTCATGAAGGTTATTGCTGGCTATCACATCTTGTGCTTTAATTGAACGGTATATTCGAAGATTTATTGAAAGGGTTAACATGAACACCGAATACCAAAGATTGCTTGCAGAACGTGACGCATTGGAGCAGAAGATCAAGGAAGTGCGTAATGCGGAGCGCGCAGGCGTTATCGAACGCATTCGCAAAGACGTGGCCGATTTTGAATTGACCGAACGTGATGTTTTCGGCGGCGCAGCTCGGGCGAGTGTCCGCAAAGGCACCACGGTTGCAGTCAAGTACCGCGATCCAGCAACTGGCGCAACGTGGACTGGTCGCGGCAAGGCTCCGAAGTGGATCAGTGACAAGGATCGTCAGCAGTTCCTGATCGACCGAAGCATTCAAGCTCAACAAGAAGTGGCCTAGGCCGTTTTTTTGTTGCCGGAAGTTCGGGAAGGGTTATAAGCCAGTCTGCCCCCGGTGCTTCTACTGACCCTTGGAATAATGCTCGACTGTTAGCCGACTCTTTGTGGTCTGCAGGCGCCTAGAAGGCCACCCTCATTCACGGGGGGGGCCTTTTTTGTTTCCCGCCGAAGAGAAAATGTCCAGTGTGAATCCCTTGGTCTCCAGCTTACTTGGCCCGTTCCCACTGGTCACAGTTGGGGCAACTGCGCCCCATGGTCGCTAGCAGGGTTCCATCCTTTTCGATCGTGAGGTAGCGGTTACCCGCCCAGGTGTTAATCATCAAGCTATCGTCGGCAACCGTGGCCTTATACGTGGACACCTTGGGCTCTCCCATCCACGTCATACGATCAGTTAACTTGAAGCTCTTGCCACTCTCGCTCTTCTCAATTTCGAGAGTAATGTCGGGGTCACCCACGTTCACCCACTTGCCGACAAATTTATCTCCTGCCGAACCAGTACAGGCTGTGATGGCAACGGCTACCATAATCATGGCGATAGTTTTTATTTGGAACATTTGTTAATCCATTGGTTTGGTTGATATTGTTCTATTTTTCCTGATAAGTAGATTTTGTCAAGTGCGCTTCCATGACCCGCGCTGCTTCTGGCTCACTCGCTCCATCGAAATATCAGTGCTGGTTTTTGTGGGATCTATGCCGCCCTTCGTGGCCCTTTCTTCGATTGCGCGTGGCGTCCAGTCATTCTGCATCACCTGCATAATAATGTTGACGGATTCGGCGACATGCCGTGCATAGATGCGGCTTGTCAGACCGCTATCAATTCGATCTTCGAGTTGATCGAAGAAATCATCAGCAACACTGCTACTCACCTCTTGAAGCTGCTTGAGTCCGGCATCCTTGAGATATACCCCGAATGTCACAGCGCATGACTCTTTCTGCTGATCGGTAATATCGAAATCTTCATTGTTGAGAAGTATTTGATATGCAGGCGCAATCAGTCCATTGCCTAGACCAAAGTTTAATATTCTGGATTCAAAAAATTCTGACGTTGATATGTCGTTGTGAATATGCGAGTCGTCTGCCGCAACAGGAGCCGTCCAAGGGTTGATGCATTTGTTATTTGAAAAATGCTTATTCTGTTCAAAATCGAGCGGCAAGATGCTGCTGATAATTGCAATTGGATGGGCAATCCTGGCCCTGGTTGTAAATTCTCTGATGGCTCCAAGTTCCAGTTGTTTATATTGATCTTGAATGTAATCTTCAATGAGATTGCTATTTAGCTGACTCAAATGCTGAATCCCCCTTGCACTCATGAAGGCGCAGAACACCTGCCAGCTGCGAGAGCGGTTTGAACTGCTCAAGCTGTGAACATCAGAATTGGACTTGTCGCTTCGGAGTTTCATGATGCGCTGGCCGACTATCAGCATGGAAGAACCCAGGAAGTAATTTTGCCGTACGTCGTCGCGCACGTGTTCGGACTTCAGGTTTGACTTGACTATCGGCACGGTGGTTTTATGAGCCTCTGCCGCTGCGATGGATCTGATTGCAATCTGCGCGGGGTGGGGCACTCGCGCCACCTCTTCAGCCGTGAACGGCTGTTCTACGCGTTGCCAATGCTCCCCTCTGAGACGCGCCAGCCCATCATTCACCATGTTCAGGGCAAACACGCACACCTCCACCGGCATAGGCTCTGCTTGGTCATCTGCCCTGGCCAGAAGCCACAGCGCGAAGCTTTCTACGTCGTCATGCGTGAGCTGATCGGTTGTTTCGTAAGGGCACCACTTGATAAAAGCCGACCACGCCTTTTTGTAGGTAGAAATCCATGCGTGTGAAAGTTCACCTCGATAGCAGTGAGCATATATCTCGCCGCCCAAATTTCTAAGTGTGCTCGCGGCACCGGAGTTCGCCACAGCCATGCATCGTCCAAGCCACTTCATTTTCTGTGATTGACTGTGCTTGTCGTATTCTGAAATTGCCGGTTTCTCTGGCCGGGTCCATGCCAGCGATACATCACCATTTGGGTGAAATCCGATGGGGCTCCATTGCAGCAAAGGGAGGCCAGAGAACACGTTATTAATCGTGAATATCAATTCCTTTTTCTGCCTGTTGGCTTGCTCGGAATCCCTTGCGTGCGTTTCTATTTTCTTGAAGACTTGCTTGATAGCCCACAAGATAACCTCGGAATCAAGCTTGCTGGCGGATATAACACCCCGCTTCGAGAGCGTAGACGCGAAATCTTGCCACTGTTTTCGCATTCTTGACTGGACGGTTGGCGCTATTGACCAGACATGGCAGCGCATCTTAATCAGTGCATAGCCGAGATGAAATAGCCCGGTGTCCAATCCATATCCATCGCAGAAACGCTCTTTAATCGTTATATTGTTTTTCTTGTTGGTCATTTGAATATTCAATGTTTGTTTATTGCTTGTCGTGAATTCTAACAATAATGCACGACATGGCAAATCATGGATTTGGCTAAACGTAGAGTTCTTGAAAGCACAAAGCCCCATCTGCTCAGAGCGGATGGGGCTTGTGTTTTTTTCTCACGTCGGAGTATCCAATATGTTTTTGAATATGGGTTTTTTACGACCCAAGGTAATGGTCTAGATTAGACCAGCTTCTTGTGCGGCATCCATGAATGATTTCATGAATTCCTGGGCTAGCGTTTCAGGTTCAGGCTGTTTGCCGTTTCCTGAACGGAAATACTCGGGGGTCAATTCCAACCAAAGCCGCTTTTTCAAGCAGAACTTTGTCTTCTTGCCCTCCAAGTTGTTGCGCTCCAGAAGCACGGTGAACTCACCGCAACCCCTGCTATTTGTGCGCTGGCTTGTTCCGTAGGCAACAAGTACCTTGCGGCGCCCGTTGCTGTCATCGAAGCCAAGAATCAGGCCAGGCCTGAATTTCGGACCTGGTTGCATGACGGTTTCCGATTCGGGAAACCATACACGCACCACCGCCCCTATCGGGGCAGAAAGATTAGCCATGCTACTCTCCTGCCCCGTGAGGGGCTCTAAGTTTTATTGATCAAGCCGCGATCCTGGAAGAATTCGCGTAGGCTTGTCGCTTTTTGAGGCTCCTGAGGCTCTACGTTGCCGTAGGTTCCCAGATAGCCCGATATGGCCCGTTTGATGAGCATTTCCGGCGTGATTCCCTCTTCCTCGGCCTTGTTTTTTACAAGGTCAGGTATTGTGGAGTCAGCATCGAAATTGACGATGAATTGCATGTGCGCCCTTCCCTTCCAGCGCCCCAGGAGGGACGTTTTCTGAGTTGATCGTACAGGCTTCATCTTCATGCGCAAGGCATGTTCCCTCTGGGCCACCATTCGGTATTGATTCATGGCGGAACCTTGTTGATGAGGCGAATGCAGAGCATTGCCACAGTGTTGGTTGGAGATTGAGCTTTGGCTGTGACTTTTCCCAAAGACGACCCGCTCTACTCCATGGCCAAATGGGTGCCCCACCTTGCGGGTGAGGTCCATTCGGTTGATTTTGCGGTTAGGCCGCCAGCATCCAGACGCCACGCTCAGAAGAGCTGAACAAGCTGGTGCTGTTGAGGACTTGCCGGATCTTCGCCTTCCAATTTGGATTCTTGGCCAGCTTGTTTGGTGCTGCCCGCGAAACCTCATGGTAGATCTGATCCAGATTGGCCTTGCCGCCCAGGCGCTGCATTGCTAGGCCAACGATGGACTTCCACGTCCCCGTCAGCCGCGCGTACTGCTCCTTTGCCATTGCGCCGAGAAGCATCAGGATGGGCGCAGACTTCTTCTGCCAGAGCAAAATGTACTCATGCTGAATGCGCGGCAAAGTCAGTTTGGCATAGCTGCGCGCATCGGACACGCAGTTGTGCTGCTGCTTGATAATCACTGCCGCCAGTTCAGAACTTGGCATGCGGGCGATCATTTCGGCTTGGTACGAAGTGTAGGTTCCAGCTTTGCGATAGTCGCCGATAATGGTCCCGTAGAACCCTTGCGGCTTTGTCGCGTCACGCTGATTAAGCAAAACCAGTTGCATCTTCTCGTGAAACTCCTCGTTAGAGGAGCAATGAGAGAGGTCACCTGGATGTGGTTCAGAGCCCCACACGCTTCCGCTGTACTTAATCATGGAACCGTAAGGCGGGTGCGACACACAGAGGTCAACCTGCTGCCCTACGGCCAAGAGGATCGAATCTGCAATGGCATTAAAACCACTGTGAAGATCGAGCCCCCAGGCTTGAATACCCATTTCTTTCGCAACTTCAACAGACGTTCCCGAGCCGACCATTGGATCAACGAAGGTTTTAGGCTGAAGTTGGTCGAACAGGTCTTGGTAAACCCGGCCTGAACAGTTGCCACGCCACTTCGGATCGCCCCAGTGGCCACGATCCGGGTAAGAAATAACGCTTTGCATTTTGTTGCTCCAATTAATGGGGCAACTCCCCTGCAGGCGTTGCCCTAAGGGGTTGATGATGGATGGCACGAAGGCCATGACTGCAAAAGCAGGTGGCCTTATTTTGCGCCAAATGTGCTTGTGGTGCAATGGGGTGCCGCCACCCCGTGCGGCGCCTATGGAGCGGCAATCCTAGGGCCTAGGATTCCTGGGTCGAACGCTGCAGCCGACTCAACAAATGGGCCTCGCTTGCGCGCCGATACGCCTCTACTCACCGTGCATTTTCTATCTCAAGAATCTTGCCCATGATGATCTCGATCCCCTTTTCAACCTTCTTGTGGGGGTACGAGATTGGCTCATCAATGAGCAGAGTCAACATATACCAGTCCCTGCCATTCAAGGTGGTCTTGGCCATGTCGAAATGCTCTGAGAAGCTGCGAATGTAGAAGTCCAGCTTGTCCTGTCCGATGAGGATGATTTGGAATCGCGGATAGAGCGTGTGCAGCAGCATGGGGGCGGATTTTGTGCCCTTCTCCACCGGGATGCACCAGGAAAACGCGCTTACGTCGGAGCTTTCGGGGTCTTCGGTGAGGTTGAGTCCTTGAGCGAGATAGCGCATCACCGTCGCGACCGGCTTTGGTACGGGGAAGTCACTGGCCTCATGCGCGCGAAGAAACTCGGGCTCCATGCCAATCAATGGGGCGAACTGCTCAACAGATGCTCCAAGGGCTTTGCGGAACTGGAGGTAGTCTTTTGAGCTGAATTCTTCGGTCATATTCGTCCTCATGCGAATAGATTTTGAAGGATCGCGATGACCGCGAGAGTGGCGGCAACGCCCAGCAGGTTATCGCGAAGCGACCGCATCATGTCTCTCCACGGGTGGAGCATTGGCACGGCCGAGGGGCATGCCATGTCCTGGCCCTCTTCTTCCCGGCGCAGCACCAAGGTCAGGGTGTGGTTGTGCTGCATGGCCAGCTTCCCGCAGTGCTCCACAAAGCCTTCAGGCTCTTCGATGAGCTGGCGTGCTGCGTCCAACTCGATGCCAGCGAAACCATGGCGCACGTCCAGGATCTGCATCCCACCAATGGATTCTGCCGGTGCCAGCTTGGAGATGATGGCGTTGCGAAGCTCTTCATCGGCCGGCAGGAGCAGTGCAACAGTCACGACGCGGTGATACTCATGGGACTCGACTCCTGCAGGCAGATTCTCTCGCACGTGTTTTTCTATATGGGTGTTCATTTTTTTATTGAGTTTCCTCACTGGTTATAAATGAACTTTCGCATGAATTGAGAGACGCGCAACCTGCAATGCGACGGGCTCTGTTGTGTGCATGGCAGGTGATGGATAGAGTTTGGTTTTTTGGAGGTGCAATGGATATTGCCTTGGAACAGAGAACGACGAGTGCGTCACCCGCCCCCCCTAGTGGCACACCTTCCCGAAGCCAATTCACGCTTCGCCATGCCATCATCTTGGGCTTTGTGCTGGGCATTCTCTACGCGGGAGTGGCCGGCATTGTCGCCCACCAGATGGCAGCTGACGGGGCGTGCCTGCCCAGCCAGCACCGCTGATCGGTTCCCACCAAAAAAAACCCGCTCCAGGCATGCCTAGAGCGGGTTTTGTTTTATCCGCAGAACCGCGAAACTTCGTCCACGAGCGGAACGGAGCGCCCCAAAGGCATACCTTGCGGTAGAGGCCTAGAAGCTTTTAAGAACCCCAAATGGGAGTTTCTGCTTTTCAGTCAACACAGCCCTCAACCCCGATGGGGTCAAAAAAATGGCCGCGACTTCTTGCGTCAAACGCCAGCCTGTTTTTCTCGACTGTAGCCTTGATTGCCGCGACGAGTCCCATGCCGGGTTCTTTGGGTTTAATGCGAACATTATTCACCCAGCCATTTTCTCCAAGTGGATGCGCATTTTTGATCATGCGTCGGACCTTGGCAATATATTGTTCCGGTAGCAACGTCCCTGACGAACCAAAATTGCCGAAGTACAGGCCACCCGATTCGAACCCGCGAGAAGCGACAATAGCATCGGCAATGATCATGTGGCCAGTGCCTACCGCTTGAACTGTCCAGCTTCTTGCGCGCTTCCCAGAATAGGTGTAGCAGTTGCTTTCACCCACAAGAGACACCAACAGAAATTGGTCCTCGTTTTGCCCATGAAGGTCCGCAGGGAGTTTTGCTGCAAATTCTTTGTAAATGCATGTGCTCGACATGTGAACTCTCCTTAAAACAATGACATGGTTTCGTCACACACCGAGGGTGCTGTGACGAGTTCAATTAGGCCAATGCGGTTACCCAACATTGTGGGCTCGGCATCGTCTATGGCTTGAAGCACGACCCGCTTCGGTTCTGCGGACCAGCAGCAGGTCGCCACCAGGAAATTGTTGAAGTTGATGACCGGGATAGTTGCTGTGAGGCGATCACCGTGGCCTACCAACGAGCAGGTTTCCCAGTCGAAGGTGTAGCCGTAGTAATCATCTGCAAGCAGCTTTTCCTTGTCTTTGTCCTGGACATCCATCTCCACGATCAATCGTGAATCTGTCATCTTCGTCACGTCGGTCACCTGAACCTGTCTCCAGCTTCCGATGTACGTTTCAGCGTTCATCTTCTTGCCGTTGACAGTTCGCAAACCAATTTCAGCTTCGTAGGCCGCCCCACTGCAAAAGCCGAAAAGGTCTTGATCATTGAAAGAACCGCGTGCATTCGTTTTGATGAATTTCCAGACCGGATCTCCATCCGACTCCACGAGAGCGAAGTCAAAGGTGGTCCTTTTTGCTTCATTCACCATGTAGCCTTGATTTGCGTTCGCGTAGTCAATGGCTTTGAAACCAATGCGCATGCGGCGAAGCTCGTTGATTGCGTTCATCTTTACTCCAAAGAGAAGGAGCCACCCCCCCATGGGGCGCGTGCGGCCCCAAAGGGTTGATGTAGGCCTATTGCCTCACGGCAATGGCTTGGATGACGCTGCTCAGTATTCGCTGGGCAGCAGGATGGTGGTCACCGAGCGATCAGCCTCAGTGATCACATAAATGAACTCGTTGGCGGCGACTTCGAACCGAGAAAACACACGCAGTCCGTTTTCTGCAGCGTGCACGTTTGCTGCATGGTCCTCATCACACATTTGACCTTTAACAAGCCCCACGTGGATGTGGATGTATTGAATTGGGTCTTTGCCAACTTTGCCCAGCAGCTCCGCAGCTCCAGGGGTCATTACGCATTGTCCCGTTGGGAATTTGATTTGCATGGACTCTTTCAAGAGAACGAGCCCATGACCGTCAGGCCTGTGGACCCGAGGGTTGATGTACCAGTGAAACTGGATGAAGGGAGTGACACGAGGTCACGACAAGCCATTGCGGCAAGTGCTTGGAGTCTATGGTCATTCCCAATGACCAGTCAAGGTGGCGGGCGAAAAAAAGCCCCCGTGAAGGGGGCAAAGGTCGGAGGAGAAAACTTTTCGAAGCGCAGGGCTCGGGTTAGGAGGTCATGGACTGCTGATCTTCTTCATTCAAATTCTGGCCAGCGGCTGCATTGCTGTCGCCGGAAAGATCCAGGGGAATGGTTTTGGTGTCGGCAGGTGCTTCGTCGGAAGCATCGTTTTCGCCGTCCTTGGCTTTCTTGGCCCCGCGCTTATTGGCGGCTTGCTTGGCCGGCTTGGGTTCCTTCTCGGCCTTGGGCGCCGACTCTTTGGAGATGTTGGCGATCAGTGATTCGATCTGCTCTTTGATCTCATCGCTCAGCAGCACGTACGCCTCGGATTCGCGCAGGCCAACAATGACCGAGTGCATGGAGGTGGCGTGCTTTTTGATGGACTTCTCCATCATGTTCTGAGGCAGGTGCTTGGCCGTGGCTTTGGTCTTACCTTGCTTGTTCGCGTTCTCGACCGCAGCCTCCAACGTGGTGACTGGATTGGTAATGTCGGAGCTGCGCACCACTTCGATGGCCATGGCAGCTGGCACAGTGCCCTGACGAACCATTTCCCGCACCTTGCTGGGTGCAGAGGCCAGGGCAAGCAGCTGGTGCACATACTCAGACGTACAGCTGAGGTTTTCCGCTACTTGCGCCACGGTGCGGCCAGCCGTCATCTGGCGCTGTGCCAGGAGCGCCTTTTCCAGCGGAGTGAATTCACGACCCTTGTTCGATGGAGCCAGCTGCAGCATGATTTGCTCGATGCTGGTGCCTTCTGGTGCCAGGCGCACGGGGATTTCGTCAATATCGGCCCCGCGTTCCTTGGCCAGCATTGCGGCGCGGAAACGACTTTCGCCATCGGCAATGTAGATGACATTGTTCTTGCCCATCTTGGACACGAAGCCATAAATCGGCTTGTGCACCCAAAAGCCCTGCTCCAGCATCACCGAAGCGAGATACTCGATGTGCGCCTCCCATTCTTCGGAAGGCAGGCGTGGGTTCAGTCCGGGATAAATGCGCAGCTTGTCCAGCTCGACCATTAGGGTGCCATTGTCACGATTGCTAATGACGCTGGTGCTGAGGTCTTTCATTTTCAGCATACGAATTTCGTCGTCGCTGAATTCCACTATCTGCTTAACGCGCTCGGAATCGAGAGCCGCGATCTCGGATTCGGTGACGCGAACGGCGTTATCGTCGCGCTCCTGTTGCACATAAACGTTTGCAACAGATGGATTATTCGATTGAGTCATTTATTGCTCCGACTTGATTTGTTTTGGGTTGCTGATGTGTCTAGTAAAGCACATTTTTTTATCAACGCAACCCCCCCATTAGATTCCGCTGCGGCTCAGTCAAAGCATGGCTCATACGTAGTCTGGAACATATTCTTTCTCTTCACCCGCTTCCGTCTCTGCGTTGATCAATCGGAGAATTCGTTTTGGAATTTTTGAATAAGTTGATGGCTGTTTTATGCCCCAGACACTCTGAAGCGTCAAACCAGCCTCGTTTACATCATAATCAACCCGCCAGTTGTTCTCCATTTTTCGCTCTTGGCTCTTCACAGAGAAGTGGAAGAACTTGGCAATTCTTTTGGATTCCAGGTAGTCACAGGCCTGAGCAATCGTGCGGCCTGGGTACATGCGCATGAAGTTCTCACGCTCTGTCAGGGCGGATTCGACAAAAGCCCTGCCCATGGCCGTAATCGTGTAGCGGGTTGCCTTGCTGTTCGTTCCAGGGACATGAGCGAGGTATCCCTGTTTCTTCGCGTTGATCGCGTGGTAGAGGATCTGACGGTGCCTGTGGAAAGCTACGCTCCGCTGCGTGGCGTCATCAGGCATGACCCCTTCGTTCATCGGGGAGCCAGAAAAAAACACACGCTCGCGCAGTTGCTTGCCACCGATCTCGTCGCCGCAGACGTAGAGCATCAACACCGAAAACATGTTGATGTGAGTACCCCAGTTGAGCGCCTCGTAATATGCCGTGATCTGTTCTCGTACCATCGCACACCCCGTGTTTGTGAGTGCTGCAATGGTCTTTCTTATGGCTTCTGCGACCGATACTACCAAACTACCGTTTTGGTCAATGGGAACCTTCGTTCCTGCACTTGGTTGCAAAATTCTCGTGGCGAAGTGGTTTGAAGTTGTTTCATCACAACGGGAGCATCAGTTCGAATCGGTCTTCGTCTTGCAAGATAATGGATTCGCTCTGCATTACGCAGCGACGGCTTGTATCTTTAGCGATAGCCTCTTCCAGGCCCCGCAGCTGGTCCGAGGTGAGGGCCGTGTTCGACCGAAGTCCGTTCGGTAGAAACCAGCCGGCACACGTGAGCAACGGCATGCCCTGCATGAGCTGGCCGTTGGCTTCGACCCCGGTGATGTAGACGCGCAGATCCAGGTCGGCGTGGCCCTTGCTCAAGTTACTTTGCAGCGCCATCGCCGCCCGCACCAAATGGCTGTCCTGTGATGTCAGCTGGCTATTGAGCAAGGCAAGGTGCTTCTTTCGCTCTCGCGACATTGCCGGGACGCTGCCGAGGTAGGCGCTCGTGATGTCAAGGCGCGAATGCCCCAGCGCCTCTGTCACGACCGCCCTCGCCTTTTGATCGGTGCCTTTTTCTGGCACCTTGTCGCCGATTACCGGGGGCTTGTCGCCCGAAACCTGTTCGTAGAGAGTGGCTGCATATTCGTGACGCAGGCCGTGGGTGGTCACCCCCATCTCCCGCATGTTTACCCCGGCCACACGCAGGTAGTAATAGAAGCTGTTCTGTGCCCGTGTGACCTTCCACCCTCTTGGCCGAAGCGTACCGGAAGGGCTGGCCATGGCATGCGCTTTCTGGATTACCTGGCGCTGGTATTCGGTGGTGTACGGCACCGTGCGGCCCCGCCCACCCTTGGAGCCAAGAATCACCAGCAGGTATTCGCCCTTGTCCGAGTCCGCAGGCTTGAGCGAAACCGCCTCAAGCGCTCGCAGGCCGAAAGCCATGCAAAGTTCCAGGTACAGGCCGGCAAAGGCATTCAGCGCCGTTACCTTGTCGATTACAGCCTGAATGTCCACTCCGTTCTCTGACCAGGCCTTGGACTTTGTTGCAATCCGGGTGCGGCGCGTCACCTTCTTGCTGGAGACGAGTTCACTTGCACTTTTTTGCGGCAGGGGGTTGTCAATCCACTGGTACAGGCGTTTGATGCACGAGAAGTAGGTCGTCAGGGTTGATGCGCTGGTGTCGTTGGCCTCCCATTGCTCATAAACGATCTTGACGTGCCTGTGCGTAAGCTGCGTCAAGTTGTTGATCTTGATCCCGACATCAGACAGCGTGTTGATCAACGCATGAATGGCATACACATATTTTTTCGTCGTTGCCGATGAAACCGAGCGCTTTCGACCCTTGCTTGCTGGAATGCGATAGTAGCTGAAAAAGAAACTGATTTGACCTGCGATGTTGTTGGGCCATTCTCTGGTGGCACGCTCTATCAGAGCCCGCCCGTCTTCAATTTCAAGCAGCGCAGGTTTCTTCACAGTCTTTTGGGGTGATTTACTTTTGGTCTGCATTTCGAATAACCATTCTTGATGTGCGTGAGTTCAACGTCAAATCATTAGAAATGCAACAGGTTCAGCCGCAACAAACGATGATTGCAATGAAAAAGCCCGCAGTAAGCGGGCCTGGGAAGGGGAAACTTTCGGAGGTTACTTCGCTTCGACCTTCTTGATGCCAAGTTTTTCAATGGCGCCTGACGATCTGAGCGCCGACCATGGATTTTGGACCTCAATTTTGTTGTTGTAGCTTGGATTGTCCCAGAGTCGTCGTGCCTCGTATGGCATCCGCCCAGCTGCGTAGGCCTTTGTGATGCTCATGGGAATGAAGGGTGTCTTGAAGTCAGAGGTGCAGGGGTTGTATCGCGAAGTCTTGACGGAATTGTACTTCCCCTTGCAGACCATGATTTTTGTCTTCTGGCCGTAGTTTTGGTGATCTACAAAGTTTTCAAATTCGTATTCGTCGTAATCGACGGCATACCGCGTCAGATTGCCGTTGAAGATGATTCGCTCTTGTTGCCGGTTCGAAATGCTCGGCTTGGTTTTGGTAATTTCGACCAGGCGATACTTGTCGTCGGTCAGTGCCTTTTCAAGCAGGACATAAGTAGGACTCCCGGTTCCATCTTCTTCAAGCACCGGGTCGGAGAAACTTACCTTTTCGTTGTTCGGTGCGATATGGTGAAAGCCGCCTGCGCACCCCGCAAGGATAGCTGCCGCTGCAATGATGAGAGTTTTCTTGATCATAACGTGATTTCTCGATTGGAAATGGTTTTCATTTTTACACAAACGCTGCTGCTGTCAAATTGGATAATTCTAGTTGCTCGCTACAATTGTGTAGCAGACGTAGACAACAAAAAGCAGGATTTCAATCCGCAAGATTGATTTAATTACAGCGGATATAACAATTATCGAAACCGTTAAAATAGATCCAATAAGAATATCTGATTCCGATATTCTAGTTGAATTGGACAGATCGCTTAATTCGAGGCGACTCTTATTGCCCTGGTGCGCCGTTGATATAGTTTTGCGCCGGAGATTGTTTTTTGAGTGTTGGCGATGGGTGTTCGCAGTCATCGATTTCGACGGCCGTACTAGTCGAACTCCATCGGCAACTTACCTCACCCGCCAATATCATGATTTCTGGTTTCAACACCACGAATGCAGCGCCCAATGCAATGCCGTAAATTGCAAACCGCATCACTTCCAATCTCGGGTTGAGTTTGGGGCTCCTGAACAATTTAATGAAATTCATGTTGGCACTGGTCTTCTTGTGCCCCATCATGCGCACCTCCACGGCGCGTGCAACAGGGACTGTCGGAACGGCATTTTTTTGCTCCTCGACAAGAGGACGCGTGGTGGCCCAGGAAGCCGCAGGCCCGTGTTGGAAGACTCAGGGCAACATGGATGCTGCTGGTCGTTGCGTCGGTGCCTGGTTTGGTTCGTCTAGCGTGTCTGGCATGCCGCCGTCGATGTGAGTGCGTGTCCCATGGTTTTGACATCCTCTCCGGCGTTTAGGCCGGAGAGGATGTCAAAAGGACGCCTAGCAATCGGACCGCTGTAGCCAGTTGCGCATTCGCATCCGCTGCGGGCAATCTGGGCTGACATTTCATCAAGCACCGCCCCTCTTCAAAGCAGCCACCATTCGCGGCCCCGCATTCGTCATGGGGGATAAATACCTTTTCAGCCACTGCGTTTTTTCCATTTATGCAATGCGCTCTTCTTCGCGTGGCACTGCGTTTCTTGATTCACTTGCTGCACGCTGCGCCAGTAGGGCATTGACCGCCCCAGCTGCAGCAGTCAATGCCTGCGCAGCCCCGCCAAAGTAAGCATCCGCAAAATGCTGTGAGGGCTGATCCCGCACACGCACTTGCCAGCCAGAGACGGTGCGATTGAGGTACTGCGGGACCATCAAGATTTGGCCATCTATCTTGATGGTGCGCTCTAGCCTTGCCATGCCCTGCTTTCCTTTGTCTTTTTTCAGGGCTGTAATTCAAGCAAACTGCCGGAGCTGGACGCCCCGGCAGGCCGTCCAAATATTCCGGCAGCTGCTGCATGTGATCTTGGTGCCGCGAGTCGTCGGCACCTCGACACCTGAGTTTTGATCCCCATCCAGTGCCAGCCCGCAGACGGTGGCGTAGTCCGATGCTCCGCCAACGATATGCACGTCCACCTGTCCTTCGATTTCGATTGCGATGAGCTGGTTGTTCGCGGTCATCAGCTTTCCTTCAGTTGTGCGCTGCCAGAGCCATCCCTTTCACGCCGCAGCCAGGAACAGCTTTGCGCTGTCGTACTTCTTTTTCAACCGCCGCGCCAGTGCCTCGGGCAGCATCGCAAGGCGTGCG
>Ga0115561_1001268_pt1 | contig 18158 bp, 16 predicted proteins | sample COGITO_mtgs_1105_4_FD_87201 | JGI IMG/M metagenome (GOLD analysis project Ga0115561, IMG submission 87201) | Pelagic marine microbial communities from North Sea - COGITO_mtgs_110512 | ecosystem: Environmental > Aquatic > Marine > Epipelagic | place: Germany:Helgoland, sampling site Kabeltonne...
ACAACAAATCTAACATCAGAAAAAAAAACCATTGTAAAACATTTTACTTGTTTTGAATACAATTTTAATACATAATAACTCAAAATGCCAGAATCTAATGTGTATATCAGACTACCTTTTAATACAAAGGTGATTACGTAAAACCAGCTATATAAATAACTTAACAACTAATTTAGAAGTTTAAAAAATTCAAAATCATAAAAAATTTAATACATTTGCCACGCAGGGTGAAAATAACTTTACACTCTTGCTAAAAGATTCCAATAAGGTGTCCTATTAGGTGTCCTAATAAGAATTAAGATTTTAAACTACTGAATATCAATATATTAATGAGAAGGTTCAAGTCCCTCATTGCCCACACCAAAAAAAACCCACTCATTTGAGTGGGTTTTTCTATTTCAAAAATTAATTTAGTTGATTACTCACCCCTCCATAATCAGCCCATTCCCAAATTCCAGAAATCTTGCCTTCTTCAAAATTTATAGTTTGGTATCCAGAAAATTCAACAATGCTAGTGTCAATAGATATAGTTGCTCCATAATACAAACGAACACTCCCATCTAAATCATGTGATTCTTCATTTATTCCAGGTAAATAAATAGAATGACCAATATTAATTGACATATTCATTTTTTTCATCTGATTAAGGTTATTAATATAATCAACTTTAGCTGTTTCTACTCCTTTTTTATGACCTGCTGGATAAGAATAAAAAACAAAATCTTCAGTATAATAATTAGATATCTCAATATTATTTATTGTTGAATCCATAAAGTAAATATTAATATCTTCAATTAGATTTTTAAAGTGGCTTAGGTTCTTTTCATAAACCTTTTTATTATTATTACATGAAAATAAAATAGAAACAGAAAAGAAAAGAAATAATATTTTTTTCATAAATTAAATTAACAATTAATTTTCTTTAATAAATACAGAAAAAAAGTTCACTAAAATACTTTTTATAGTTTGTTGTACTGAGTATTTATATCCCTTTCAGTATTCTCGGGAGGGAATATCTTTGAAACAATATAACCTACAATCATTGCTAAAGCGAAAGAAGGTGCTAAAACATCTAACTCTTTCAAATAGGCGCCTATGCCTTCAATATTAGAAAATACAAACTTGAATAATATCACAGAAATAAAACCTGTAATCATAGAAGCAATGGCTCCTTTTTCAGAATATCCCCTCCAGAAAAGAGATAAAATAATCACTGGGCAAAAAGTGGCAGCAATTCCAGACCATCCAAAAATCATAATCCAAAAAACCTGTCTATTAGGATACAAATAGTATAATAAACTGGCAATTCCCAATGCAGCCAAAGCCATTCCAACAGTAACTAACCTTGAAAAATTAGTTAAATCCTCATCTTTTAAATCAGGCCTGAATATTTTCTGGTAAAAGTCGCGAGTAATAGCACTAGAAGCAAGAATAAGAAGAGAATCAATTGTTGACATAATTGCGGAAAGGACAATAGCAATAAATATTGCAACTAATATTGTGGGTAAAAAATCATGGGTTATCATACTTAAAACATTTTCACCTCCAGTACCTAATATTGCTTGGGGGTCCTGACCTTGTTTTGTGTATAAAATACGAGCAAGAATACCTATTGTTACTGCTGCTGCATCAGTTAAGAGAGTAAAAAGAAGTGCAACCCACTTGCCTTTATCAATCTCATTTTCGCTTTTAATGGACATAAAACGAACATAAACTTGAGGAGATCCTAAGAAACCCAATCCAATCATTGAGAAACCAAGAATTGTAAATAAGTTCATCCATCCGTCATCACTTCTCCCCATTATTTGAGTTAAAGTGGGGTCAATAGCATTCAAACCCTCAGTAATTCCAGCTCCATGATCCATTGAAAACCAAACAACAATAGGCAGTAAAACCAAGCCAAAGAACATTAAAATACCTTGAAACATATCTGACCAAACCGCAGCTACGAATCCACCAACAAAAATATAGAGTAGAACAATGCAGAAACCAACTAGAGCACCTATTCGATAGTCAATATTAAGCATTGACTCAAAGGCAATTCCAGTTACATCCATTTGAGATGCGACATAAATGACAACAAAAACTACAAGTGAAGATGCTGAGATAATTCTAAGCGTATTAGTAGATGATTTAAAATGACTTTGAAGGTAATCCGGTATGGTTATGGCTTTATATTTATCAGACCACCTTTTAAATCGCTTGGCCATAAATTGCCAGGAAATATAAACTCCAAGTAATTCACCAACAACAACCCAATATCCTGAATAGCCAGCCATTGCTCCCATTCCTGTTAGGCCAATTAAAAGCCATCCTGATTCACCAGTTGCTCTAGCAGAAAAAGCAACCGCCCAAAAACCCATTTTTTTGCCCCCTAAATAATAATCGCTCATACTTTTGACTCTGCGAGAAGCCAGTATTCCAATTAAGAATAGAATAGCGACATAAATTCCTAGAACGATAATTTTTGTAACCATAGTATTTTATAATTAGATAGTATCAGATGACAAACTTACTTAATATTTTTTAAAAAGAAGTTAGAAATAAGGACCGTAAAGCCCACCAAAAAGAAACCCATTCATTCATCGGGTTATATTTTTTATATTTGTAACTTTGACAAACTAAAGACAAACATTTAAAATAAATATCATGGGAAAAGGACAAGATTCAAAGAAAAGTGTTAAAAAAGCACCTGCTAAAACCGCAAAAGAAAAAAAAGCAGAAAAGAGAGCAAAGAAAGCTAAATAAGGTTTGTTTTATTTTATAAAATAAATTGAAATTAGTAGCGTAAGGCTCACAGCATATAAAAATACCACTTGAAAAGTGGTTTTTTTACTAATATAATTAACCTGTTTTATATCCTACTTTGATAAGTAAACAAATCAAAGTACCTACCTTTACTTTTTATCAATTCATTATGATTGCCTTGTTCCGCAATTTTACCATGCTCAATAACCAATATTTGATTAGCTTGCCTAATGGTACTTAAACGGTGAGCAATGACAAAAGTAGTCCTCCCCTTCATAAGATCAGCTAAACTTTTTTGTATTAAAGATTCACTCTCCGTATCCAGATTTGATGTTGCTTCATCTAAAATTAGTATTCTAGGATTTGCCAATACCGCTCTTGCAATAGCAATTCTTTGCCTTTGTCCTCCTGAAAGTTTTACTCCTCTTTCGCCAATTAAGGTATCTAAGCCATCATCAAACCGATCCGTAAACTCATTTACATAAGCTGCTTTTGCTGCTTCTAACACTTGATCCTGACTAGCACTAGGTCTTGGAAAAAGAATATTTTCACGTATAGTACCTTCAAACAAAAAATCATCTTGCAACACAACTCCTAACTGGCTTCTAAATGAATTCAAACTTATTTTTGAAATATCATTCCCATCAATTAAGATAACACCTAAATCAGGATTAATAAAACTAGAAACCAAACCTGCAAGAGTTGATTTACCCGAACCAGAAGAGCCCACCAAAGCAGTAACCGAACCTTTAACCGCTTTAAAACTAATGTTATGTACAACCTCCTTACCCTTTTCATAGGAAAAAGAAACATCCTTAAATTCTACATCTCCAACAATCTTATTCAGCTCAATAGTTCTCAATTCATCATTGGCTTCCGATTGCATATTCATAATTTCTTCTGTTCTATCCAAACCAGCAAATGCTTCAGTAAGTTGACTTCCAATATTACTCATCTGAACAATAGGAGCAATCATAAAACCAAGCAATAAAGTAAAGGACAAGAAATCACCTGTAGTTAGTGTGCCTTCAATAATCATAGCACCTCCCATTCCCATAATACCCACAGAAGCCAATCCTAATAAAAAAGCAGATGAACTAGTCATAATTGCTGTTGCTGTCAAACTTTTTTTCACATTCTGAAATAAACGATCCACTCCTTTTTCAAAACTTAAATTTTCTTGTACTTCAGCATTAAAGCCTTTGATTACTCTAACTCCATTTAAGGTTTCAGTCAATCTACCTGTAACTTCTGCATTAATCACTCCTCTTTTCCTAAATATAGGCCGAATATATGCAAATGCTTTTAAAGCAATCACAGCAAATAAGAATACTGGAGCAAGTACAAATAAGGTCATCTTTCCACTAATATTAATTAATAAAAATAAAGAGATAATAGCAGTAATTGTTCCTCCGAACAATTGAACCAAACCTGTCCCTACAAGGTTACGAACACCTTCCACATCACTCATTATACGGGAAACTAAAGCTCCTGATTTATTATTGTCAAAATAGGAGATAGGTAAGGAAAGTACTTGTTTTTGTACTTTAGCTCTTAACTTAGAGATTAATAATTGTGCTTCTACACTTAATAATCTAGTTAAAGCAAATGAAGTAGTTGCTTGTATTAAGATAGCACCTGCAACTAACATAACCATAGCTATTAAAGCATCCATATCCTGATTAGGAATTATTTCATCTAATAGTTCTTTACTTTTTAAAGGCAGTACAAGGCTTGCCAGTCGGCTAATTACAATAAGGATTAGCCCTACAAATACAATTCCTTTTCTTGGCCAAATAAATTCTTTAAATGCCTGAACTACAGTTACTTTTTGTTTTTTCATTTTTAAATTTTAAAAATATTTAGCTAGAGATAATTCTACAAAGCCATCATTTCTTAATAGGTTTTCTTGTCGGTATTGGAATGTTAGTTGAGAGTGTAGACAATTATAGTTCAAAAAATATCCAAAAGTAAAGCTCACACAATCATTAAGCTATTTAAAGTAAGTGCTCAAGAAATCCATGCCCTTCTCTAAACCAGCATGATAGTCTTGTGTTAAATCATCTACACTAGTACCTACTACCCTTGATTTTAAAAAACTATCAGGACAGATCTGTAACACCTCTAGACTTTCATGTTTTTCTGCTAAGAAATCTACCGCTTCATTGTACTTATTGTCTTCTTTAAAAAAGTTATCTCTTACTTCAGGGTTATTTTTCCACCAATAACCAGCAAGTAAACCTAAATAACTCAATCCAGCCATTTTATAACCCAAAGGATTTGGCCTAATAACAATTACTTTAGTAGCCCCAAACTCAGCTGCTGCTTTTACTGGAATACCATCCGACCAAGCTCCATCCATAAAATTTACGCCATTAATTTCACACGAACCTTTCGTGAAAAATGGCAATGAAGAAGTGGCTTGCAAACATTTATAAAAATTCTTTTTATCAGGCTCTAAATAAACAGCCTTTCCATTTTCTAAATTTGTAGCTACAATGTAAAATTGTTTATTTTCAGTAGATTCTATAATATTTTGTAAATCTAAAGGATTGTGCTCCTTGGCATATTTTGATAAAAAATTTAAATCCATGTATCCTTGTTCCGAAAGAGCATGCCTGTAGCTTAAAAATTTTTCATTAGTAGCCACTTCTTTGGATAATGAGAAATAAGTTTTGTATTGATTAGCTACATAGTATGACAGACACATTGCGCCACTTGAAACACCAATATAAATATCAAAAGGTTTAAATTTATTAATTAGAAAAGCATCTAAAACCCCAGCTGAAAAAACTGATTTGAAACCACCTCCCTCAATCACCAATGCAATTTTCTCTTTTTTTTTCATATTTTTATTCTACAATAAATTGTTTCTCAACACTTCCATCACTATAAATATAGAACAGTGGCGTATTGTAAGTTGGTGTGATGGTCCTACCCAAAATATCAGTAATTTTAATAAGAATTGGTACTTCAGTATAATTAGCTTCCAAGATGCTTGTTGTTGGCGAATAAGTATAAAATTCATACTCTGCTCGCTCAGGGTTAAGTTTTATAGCGTCATTATTCTCGGATCTAATATAGAACTTAACTTCTAACCCACTAGACTGAAATGGCAGAGCTGCTGAATAAGTGCCATCATTAGCCACTACATCCCCATTTGCCCCATCATCTAACATTATAAAAGATTGAAATTTAGAATTATATTCACTTGTTGTAGCTAATAATTCAACAGTATTTGCATTAAACACCTCAGCGGTTACCAAATTATCATTTAGCATTACATTATCAATTGTTGGAGAGACTAAAGAAATCTCAGGATGATTAAGTAAAAACTGCTTTCTCTCATTAATTGTACTCAATATTCCACCGAAACCCCAATTTGTCCATAATGGATCATCTACATTACTATAATAATCACTCATTGAAAATGCCTTATTATAATCTTGAGATGCTGCATTATATGCTAATGCTTGTAAATTATCAATATTAGCTTTTATTGTACTTGTATCTAATGACTCTTCAATTATAGTATTGATATGTGCCGTATATATTTTTCTATAGTGCGTGTTGTTTAATAATTTATACAACAAAGGTCTTTCGTCCCATGGCTGAGTTGACCCTCCTAATGAAGGTCCAGTAAAATACGGATCATATTCATATATGTTAGAAGGACTAAAAAAATCAAATCCCATAATTGCTCCTGAGAAACTATTATCAAGATCCCATGGAATCATTTGAAATAATCCGTCTTTAGTTTGATATAAATAATAATTATGAATATAATAAGTGTTATAACAATCTAAATTTTGAATTACTTGATTCACGGCAAATGCCCAAAGTGTTCTATCTACATTTAAAACACTATCTATATTTTGAAAATCTAAATCAAGAACTTTTATAAAATTTACTAGCTCTTTCCATCCCTGCTCAGATTTCATATCATAACTATCATAATACAAAGTTGTATCATCACCCATATAATGCAAATTAGGCGGCATTGCAGAAGGAGCATTAGCGGTATCACAAAATCTATCAATATTATCACATTTAAATAATGGGCCTGATTTTTCATCAAAATGTTTTTTAAGAAATTGCTTATTAATAGATTCATCATTAACATAAAGCCCTACATAATTACCTTGCACATTTAGCTTTACTAAATTAGATTCACCTGTCGGTAAATATCTCCTGTAAATATTACTACTTACGATTTGTTTTACAAATGTAGGATCCATCCAGGCATTAGCTAGCTTTAGCTTATTATAATCCAACAACTGTTGATCATCAATGAAATAATTCATATCAATATTATAAGGAACCTTAGGATTTAAATTATCATTTGGTAGGCAAAATGTAGAATTTCCTTTATAACGCACACCAACAGAATCATAAACAGTTCCATTTAATGTTAATGTAGCAGGAATCCTCACATCTGGATTATAATACCATGAATTTACTAAATAATTATGATAATTTTGATTGTCAAATTCTAAATCAATAACTCTAATAGAGTCCTCATCAAAAAGACCTCCAGGTTGATCATATAAAGCTTGTGGATTATACAGGCTTTGGGCTGCTAGAAAAAAAGGGGATACCAAAAAAAGAAATATGTATTTTTTCATACTGCAAATTTAGCAAAATAAAATATTTTCGAACGAATGACCTGATTTTTTAAAAAGTAACTCCACTGCTCGCCTTCCTTTTTCTCCTAAGGAAATAGAATAATCATTAACATATAAAGCAATGTGTGCATCCACAACTTCCTTCTCCATTTCTTGTGAATGAAACCTTACAAAATCAGCAGAACTATTAGGGTTTGCGAAAGCATATACTACTGATTTTCTAAGCACTCTAGCTATTTTATTTTGCTTAGATAAAGGCAATTCTCTTTTCATTACAATACCACCTAACGGAATAGGTAAGCCTGTCTCCCTTTCCCAAAACTCACCTAAATCTTTTACTTTATCTAGACCTTTATCTTTATAGGTAAATCGACTTTCGTGAATAATAAGTCCTGCATCTACTATGCCTTCAAGCACCTGATTTTCAATTTCAGAAAAAAGTGTCTCTACTTTTTTCTGATTTTTGGGGAAAGCAATACTTAATAACATATTGGCAGTCGTGTATTTTCCAGGAATGGCAATTTTACTCTCCTTAGTTAAAATCGTATTTTGTTTCTTAATAAGTAATGGACCACAATTATTACCAAGTGCCGAGCCACTATCCAAAAGGATATAATCGTTTACACAATGTGTAAAAGCGTTATAACTGAGTTTTGTAATATCCAGTTTTCCTTGAAAAGCCCACTTATTTAATTGTTCTACATCAGCAAAAACCACCTCAAATTCTAACCCTTCCGTATCAATTTTATTATGAACGAGTGCATCAAAAATAAAAGTATCATTTGGGCAAGGCGAAAAACCTAAAGTTAATTTCATAATTCCATAATTATTTTGGCTACTTGTTTATTTAAATTAAGAATTGCTAAGGGCATATTCCAATTTTCTTTATTGCGTTTCTCGACATTATTAGAAATCGCTCTTATTTGAATGCAAGGAACTGAAAATTCGTTACAGACTTTAAAAATAGATGCTCCCTCCATGCTTTCCACGTCAGGATTTAATCTATTTACAATTTCATCAATTGAATGTTCATTTCCATGAACGGTATTTACCGTAATTCCTTTCACTTTTTTTAGATTAGTTTTAGCTTTAACATTATATTTTATCACAAAATCAGAAAACTGTTCAAAATCATTTCCATTTTCAAAACCTAATTCTGAAAAATTATCTTCTACTACCTCCACTACGTCCCCTACAATATAATCTTGAGAAAAAGAACCAGCAACACCCATATTAATTACTAAATCGTATTTATTTTGCATTAATTCTTTAGTGATTTGAATAGATGTATTTACCATTCCCATTCCTGTAATAAGTATGTTACAACCATTAAATTTATCTTCAATAATCTCATGCTCAGTAGCAACAACCAATAGAATCTTCATTTGGCAAATATACCAAAAGAAAAGGTAGTATATTTGCAGCCTATTTATAAAAAGATGAGTGATACTTATAATAAAAAAATAGCCGAGAGTATTCAATCGGTTTTATCAGAAATTGGGGAAAACCCTGAAAGAGAAGGGCTTTTAAAGACACCAGAGCGAGTTGCAAAATCAATGGGTTTTTTAACTAACGGCTACAAACAGAACCCAACTGAAATACTGAAATCAGCTATGTTTGCTGAAGACTACAGTCAAATGGTATTAGTGAAAGATATTGAGCTTTATTCCATGTGTGAACACCACATGTTACCTTTTTTCGGCAAAGCACATATTGCCTATATTCCTAATGGACACATAGTAGGATTAAGCAAAATACCAAGGATTGTAGATGTATTCTCGAGAAGATTGCAAGTACAGGAACGGTTAACTGACCAAATAAAGGATTGCTTACAAGACACATTAAATCCTAAAGGAGTTGCAATAGTAATTGAAGCGCAACACCTGTGCATGCAAATGAGAGGTGTACAGAAACAGCATTCCTCCACAACAACATCTGCTTTTTCGGGCATCTTTATGTCTGATGAAAAAACAAGAGCAGAGTTCATGAATTTGATAAAATAGATTTTATTTTTGAAATATTAAATTTCAGACTAAAACTAACAACTATAAAAATAAACTATGAAAGCATATGTGTTTCCTGGGCAAGGCGCCCAATTTCCAGGAATGGGAAAAGAGCTTTACGAAGCATCAGCTGGTACAAAGCAACTATTTGAAAAGGCTAATGAAATTTTAGGATTTTCCATTACCGATATTATGTTTGGTGAAGATGCAGAAGCGCTAAAACAAACAAAAGTAACCCAGCCAGCTATTTTCTTGCATTCAGTAATTTTAGCAAAATCATTAGGATATTCCTTTAAGGCTGAAATGGTTGCAGGGCATTCTTTAGGTGAATTTTCTGCTTTAGTGGCTGCTGGCTATTTATCATTTGAAGACGGATTAAGATTAGTATCCAAAAGAGCAATAGCTATGCAAAAAGCTTGTGAGCAAAACCCATCAACTATGGCAGCTGTTTTAGGATTAGAAAATGAAGTGGTTGAAAATATCTGCAAAGAAATTAAAGAAGTGGTTGTTCCTGCAAACTATAACTGTCCAGGGCAATTGGTAATTTCGGGCAGTAATGAAGGAATTGACATTGCATGTGAAAAATTAACAGAAGCTGGAGCAAGAAGAGCGCTTAAATTACCTGTTGGTGGAGCATTTCACTCTCCACTTATGGAGCCTGCTAGAGCAGAATTAGAGCATGCAATTGACGAAACTAATTTTACATTAGGAATTTGCCCTATCTACCAGAATGTTACTGCAACTGCTATTACTAATACTGAAGAAATTAAAGAAAATTTAAAAAACCAACTTACTGCATCTGTACTTTGGACACAAACTATGCAGCAAATGATTACTGATGGTTTATCCTCAGTAATTGAAGTGGGTCCTGGAAAAGTATTGCAAGGTTTATTTAAAAAAGTGGACAGAAAGCTAGACACACAAAGCGCTGGTTTATAAATTAGCGTTTAATAATTTTCCGCTATCTACTAAATCATGCCAGGCTTTTTGAGTCTGGCATTTTTTATAAAGTTCAGCATGATTCATATTATGACAATCAGTACCTACCAAGCTTACCATACCTGAATTAATTAAAGATTCAGTTTTTTTCTTTACTTGAGGAGAGTAATAACCAATTAACGAAAGGAAATTAATCTGCAAAAGAACCCCTCTACTTATAAAATCTTCATAATCTTTAATTGTATAATAATTATACCTCTCAGGATGAGCTAACACTACTTTGTATCCTTCTAATTGCAATTTAAAAATAATCTCAAAAAGATTTCTTGGTGCTTGCATAAAAGATAGCTCTACCAAAATATAATTATCACCAAAAGTTAGGAATTTTTCCTTACCTATTTTCTGTTCAAACTCATAATCAATGTAGTACTCAGCTACCGCATCAATTTCCATATTAATGTTTTTCGCTTTCAATTCCTTACGTACATCAGCCAGTCCTTTCAAAATTATTTCTGAAGAATTTTGATAAAAATCACTCATCACATGTGGGCTGGTAATTATCTTTTCAAAACCCAACCCTTGCATTTTTTCAATTAATGCTATTGTCGTTTCCATGTCAGGAGAACCATCATCAATTCCTGGAATAAAATGGGAATGAATATCAGTTTTTAAAACAGAGAAATTAAGTGGTTCGCACTTCTGTTCCTTCTTTTTTGAAAACCATTTTAATATCATTTAATTATATTGTTGTTGGTAATATTTTTGATAATCCCCAGAAGTAATATTCTTCATCCATTTTTCATTAGCTAAATACCACGAAATAGTTTTCACCAATCCTTCTTCAAATTGTAAGGAAGGCACCCAACCCAATTCACTTTTCAACTTATTAGCATCAATCGCGTAACGCTTATCGTGTCCAGGTCTATCCTTGACGTAAGTGATTAATTCCTCTGCAGTTCCCACTTCATTTCCTAAAGCAATATCCATTTGCTTACATAGTATTTTAATCAAATCAATATTTGTCCATTCATTAAAACCGCCAATATTATAGGTTTCTCCATTTCTACCTTCATGATATATTTTGTCAATTGCAATTGCATGATCAACTACATACAACCAATCTCTTGTAAATTTTCCATCACCGTAAACTGGCAAAGCTTTTCCATTTCGAATATTATTGATAAAAAGAGGAAGAAGCTTTTCAGGAAATTGGTTAGGACCGTAATTATTAGAACAATTTGAAATAACATAAGGCATTCCATAAGTATTTCCATAAGCCCTTACAAAATGATCGGAACTTGCTTTTGATGATGAGTATGGTGATTGAGGGTCGTACGAAGTAGTTTCTAAAAACAAACCAGTATCACCTAAACTTCCGTAAACCTCATCAGTTGATACATGATAAAATAATTTTCCAGCTTCATTTCCTTTCCACAAGTTTTTTGCAGCATTCAACAGGTTAACTGTTCCTACTACATTAGTCATGATAAATTCCATAGGGTTTGTAATAGAACGGTCTACATGGCTTTCAGCTGCCAAATGAATCACACCATCAAAATTATATTTTGCAAACAAATCGTTAACATACCCTTGATCAACTATATCTCCTTTTTCAAAAATATAATTATCCATATTTTCAATATCTCTTAAATTTTCAAGATTTCCAGCATAAGTCAATTTATCCAGGTTTATAATTTTATAATCTGGGTATTTATTTACAATCAAACGCAGAACATGCGAACCTATAAAGCCTGCTCCTCCAGTAATTAATATTGTTTTTCTCAACTTTTCTTTTCATTTTTTAAATGGGTAGCAAATATAGGCAATTATTATACAATGCATTGCGTTAATTAGCCACTGAAAATGTATTTTAGCCCACAAATCTGATAATCAACTATGAGGACCCTAATAACACTTTGTTTTATTTGCTTTTATTTGACCTCTTTTGCTCAAAAAAATAAGCAAAGCGCCATTACTTTTGGCTATACTCATCAATTGCCAATTGGTGACTTAGCTGACCGATTTGGCGATAATTCATCTATCGGATTTTCTTTCTTTAAAGAAAAAGAAAACAATCTGTTTTACGGAATAGAAGGAGGATACCTGTTTAGTAATAATGTAAAAGATACTTCAATTTTTGACAATATCACTACATCAACTGGGGCGATAATTGGAGCGGAAGGAGCGTATTCAAACATAAACCTTATGGAAAGAGGTTTTGATGTTCATGCTTTTTTAGGTTACGCTTATCATCCAAAAGAAAATAATTTAAGTGGGGTTTATCTTTCAGCAGGAGTAGGATTTTTGCAACATCAAATTTTTATTGATACTAAAAGCCAAAACGTACCACAATTGGATGAAGAATACAAAAAAGGATATGATCGATTAACAAATGGTATTAGCACAAAATGGGAAGCAAGCTATAAATTTTATAGTCCGAATGGAAAGTTTCAGATGTATGCTGGAATAAATATGATTATTGCTTATACAAAAAATAAACGTCCATACCTATTTGACAAAGCAGAATACACCCCAAATACAGGAAGCTTGAATAATCTATTAGGAATTAATATGGGGGTAATTATCCCTATCCACCGAAAAAATGAAGAAGAATTTCATTATTACTAAATGAATACTCTTTATAATATTAGTATCTGGATTTTTAGTACTGCCATTAATATAGCTTCTCTTTTTAATCCTAAAGCTAAACAATGGATAAAAGGCAGAAAAGGTATTTTTCAAAAACTAGCTGGAGCAACAAAAGACAATAAAGATATTGTTTGGTTTCATTGTGCTTCTTTAGGTGAATTTGAACAAGGAAAACCCATTATTGAAGGCTACAAAATTAAACACCCAACACATAAAATATTACTGACTTTCTTTTCGCCTTCAGGTTATGAAATTCGTAAGAACTATGATGAAGTAGATTGGGTTTTCTACCTTCCTACCGATACAAAGAAAAATGTAAAAAAATTCATAAACATTGTAAATCCTATAAAAGTAATTTTTATTAAGTATGAATTTTGGTTCAATTATATGACTGAGTGCAAAAAACAAAATATTCCTTTTTATTCACTTTCTAGTATCTTTAGGAAGGAACAATCTTTTTTCAAATATGATTTTTTTGCACAGCAACTTAATAACGTAAGTCATTTTTTTGTTCAGGATAACAACTCAAAAGAATTATTACAAAAAATTGGTTTTTCCAACTGTACTGTTGCTGGCGACACCCGTTTTGATAGCGTTATTACTAATACTCAAAACGCAATTAGCATTCCATTAATTGAAAAATTTTCCGAAAATAAAACCACCATTATTTGTGGAAGTACTTGGCCTAAGGATGAGGCTATTTTAGCAAAATATATTAAGGAAAATCCTAATTACAAATACATTATTGCGCCACATGAGATGTATCATATTAATGAATTAAAAAAACAGACTAATGCTTTATTATTTTCAAAAGTAGATAGTACAAATATCAGTAATAGTAACGTGCTGATTATTGACAGTATTGGCATCCTTTCTAACATCTATAAGTATGGAGACCTTGCTTATATTGGGGGAGGATTTGGGTCAGGAATTCATAATATACTTGAAGCTGTTGCTTATGGATTACCTGTTGTGTTTGGACCTAATTATCAAAAATTTAAAGAAGCAAATGAATTGATAGAATTAGAAGTTGCAAAAGACATTAGTAATCACTCAGAACTTGAAACTACTATTTTATCTTTTATCGATTTTGACAGCTCAATAAGTAAAAACTATATTAAAAATAATGCTGGAGCAACTGACATTATATTAAGTAGTATCTAAATTCTTAAAATAATTCTAACGTTATTTTACCAGCAAAAGCATTTAAAAACAAAAAAGCAGAGACTTTCGTCTCTGCTTTTTGTACCCGGGACGGGACTTGAACCCGTACGGACTAATGTCCATTGGATTTTAAGTCCAACGTGTCTACCAATTCCACCACCCGGGCAGGGTAAATGTTTTGTTTTTTAAAGAACTTGCGAGCGAGTGATGAGATTCGAACTCACGACCCCCACCTTGGCAAGGTGATGCTCTACCCCTGAGCTACACTCGCAATATGGACGGCAAATTTAATTAAATAATCAATACTACAAAACCAAAAACTACTTTCCTAATAGTTTTTTTATCTCATTCAATTTCATCAAAGCTTCAACTGGCGTTAATGTATTGATATCCAATATTTTTATCTCATCTCTTAACTCTTCTAAAATAGGGTCATCTAACTTAAAAAAGCTCAACTGCATATCACTTCCATCAGTTATCGCTTCAGTATTACTTTCTTTTGTTCTTAAAGATTCTAATTGTTTCAAAATTTTTTCTGCTTTTCTTACTATCTGCTTTGGCATACCGGCCATTTTCGCTACATGTATACCAAAACTATGCTCACTCCCCCCTTCCTTTAATGTTCTGATAAAAATAATGTTTTTCCCACTTTCCTTTACTGATACATTATAATTTCTTACTCTAGAAAATTGCTCTGTCATTTCATTTAGTTCATGATAATGAGTAGCAAACAATGTTTTTGCTTTCGTAGGATGCTCATGCAAATATTCAGCAATTGCCCAAGCAATAGAGATGCCATCATAAGTACTTGTCCCACGCCCTATTTCATCTAATAATATCAAGCTATTATCCGACAGATTATTCATAATACTAGCAGTTTCATTCATTTCCACCATAAAAGTAGACTCTCCCATTGATATATTATCGGAAGCCCCTACTCTAGTAAATATCTTGTCTACCAAACCGATTTCTGCACCTTCTGCAGAAACAAAACTTCCTATTTGAGCCATTAGCACAATAAGTGCAGTTTGCCTTAACAAAGCTGATTTACCAGACATATTAGGTCCAGTTATCATCATGATTTGTTGCTTTTCTCTATCTAATGTTACATCATTAGGAATATAAGGCGTTCCCATTTCCAATTGCTGTTCAATTACAGGGTGTCTACCTTTTCTTATTATTAAATCAGAACCAGTATTAACACTTGGTTTAGCATAATTATGTGTTTTTGCTATAGAAGAGAATGAAAGCAAACAATCCAATTGTGAAATTATATAAGCATTTTGCTGTATCACCTGAATATGTTCTACTATACTTTGTACTAATTCAGAAAATAGGCCATTTTCAATTTCTGAAATTCTACCTTCAGCACTTAAAATCTTGTGTTCATATTCCTTTAACTCTTCAGTTATATAGCGCTCAGCATTAACAAGCGTTTGTTTTCTAATCCACTTATCTGGCACTTGCTCCTTAAACCTATTTCTCACCTCCAAATAATAACCAAATACATTATTAAAGGATATCTTTAAAGAGGTAATTCCAGTCCGCTCAATCTCTCTCTCAAGCATTTTATCCAAATAATCCTTTCCTGAGTTTTGAATAGAACGCAATTCATCAAGCTCCTTATTTACCCCTTCTTTTATAACATTACCTTTATGGACCAGCATAGGGGGATTATCACTTAATTCCTTTTCTATCCTATCCTTTATAGTGTCACAAGTATTTATCTTAACAGCTAATTGTTCTAAATCTTTGCAAGATGAAGAGCAAATTTCTTGAATAGGTTTCAAAGCAATTAAAGCATCTTTTAATCTTGCGCATTCCCTTGGGTTTATGCGTAGAGTAGCTACTTTTGATATCAAGCGTTCTAAATCTCCAATGCTAGATATCTGCTCAGAAAGCACATTTGAAAGATCTTCACTTGCAAGCATCTGATCAACTATGTTATGGCGTACAGATATTTGCTCTATATTTTTTAGGGGCAAGGCCAACCATCTTCTCAGCATCCTGGCTCCCATTGCTGATTTTGTATCATCCAACACCTCAATGAATGTTTTGGCACCATCATTTGGCGAATAAAATAATTCCAAATTTCTAATTGTAAATCTATCCATCCACACATATTTTTCTTCTTCAATGCGTGAAATTCCTAAAATATGTTTTGTTTGATGATGATGCGTTTCATTTAAATAATGTAATGCCACACCTGCAGCAATAACACCATCAGTTAGCTCAGTAACACCAAAACCTTTTAAGGAATTTGTGTCAAATTGCTTGTGCAATAAATTATTGGTATAATCAGTTGTAAACGCCCAATCATCCAACATATAAGTATAGAAAGAAGTACCAAAATCTTCTTCAAATTTTTTGTTTTTTGTTTTCTGATAAATTACTTCAGTAGGGCTCAAACTTTGCAATAATTTGTCTACATAATCACTATTACCTTCTGCTATTAGAAACTCTCCTGTTGAAATATCTAAGAAAGAAACTCCAATATTTTTCTTTCCATAAAAAACTGCTGCTAAAAAATTATTTCTATTTGATTCTAGCGTTAATCCATTGTACGATACACCTGGAGTTACCAATTCAGTAACTCCTCTTTTAACTATTCCTTTTGCCTGTTTTGGATCTTCTAACTGGTCACAGATCGCAACTCTTTCTCCTGCCCTTACTAATTTAGGCAAGTAAGTATCTAATGAATGATAAGGAAAGCCAGCTAATTCAATTTTTGAATCCCCATTATTCCTTGCTGTAAGTACAATTCCTAAAATCCTAGATGCTTTGACAGCATCTTCCCCAAAGGTTTCATAAAAATCACCAACTCGAAATAATAATAAAGCGCCAGGATGCTTTGTTTTTATTGCATTATATTGCCCCATTAAGGGAGAAATTTTCTTTTCTTTCTTCTTCTTTACTGACAAAAATATATTCTTTAATTTTGCAACAAATATAAGTGATGAAAAAGTTAAAAAACAAAGATTTACAAAGAATAAATATTGAAGAATTTAAAAGCGCTGAAAAAACACCTATTACAATAGTGCTGGACAATGTAAGAAGCGCCTTAAATGTAGGATCTGTATTTCGTACTTCTGATGCTTTTTTAATTGAGAAAATTATACTATGCGGTATAACAGCCACTCCTCCTAATAAGGAAATCAGAAAAGCTGCACTTGGGTCAACTGACTCTGTAAATTGGAAGTACATTAAAAATACAACTGATGCTGTAAAACAACTAATTAAAGACGGATATCACGTTGTAGGTATAGAACAAGTAGATAAATCCACTAAACTAAACGAATTTGAATTACCTAAAAAACCAATTGCCATTATAATGGGAAATGAAGTTAATGGGGTTTCTCAAGAAGTTATTGATATTTGTAATGAAGCAATTGAAATACCTCAATTTGGCACAAAACATTCATTAAACGTATCTGTTAGCGCTGGAATTCTTATTTGGAAAATATGGGAGAAAATGAATACTTAATTAGAAATTGTTAATCCTTAGATTCAATAATTTCTTTAACTTTATTGAATTCTCCAAGATCATAAGCCAATCCAAATGATAGGAAAGAGAATCTATCCTTACCCTGTCCACCTTCCATAATTGATGAATCCCATTTATCTGAATTAATAACTCTAATAGTGTAATCCAATACTAAACTTATACCCTTTTCAAATTTATACTTTAATTTAGTACCTGCAACAATAACAGTCTCAGAGACTGGATCATTTGATTCATTTTTTGTAAGCTCATCATAGCCAAAACTATATATATAATTATCGTTATATAAATCCGTTCTCAAACTTCTGTACAAATTGTAACCAAACCCAAGTTTAATAAAAATAGAAAAATTTTCAGGCATTTCTTTTTTGATCAACTCTGAAATTTCAGAATTTAAATTATAATTTAATAATATATCAGTTTCATTAAAAGAGTTAACAAATTTATCTCCTGATGATTTTGCGTCAAAATAACCTGGCATTCCTGGTGAAACATTTGAATAAGGCACATTAATTTCATAACCTTTAT
>Ga0115561_1001292_pt1 | contig 17965 bp, 19 predicted proteins | sample COGITO_mtgs_1105_4_FD_87201 | JGI IMG/M metagenome (GOLD analysis project Ga0115561, IMG submission 87201) | Pelagic marine microbial communities from North Sea - COGITO_mtgs_110512 | ecosystem: Environmental > Aquatic > Marine > Epipelagic | place: Germany:Helgoland, sampling site Kabeltonne...
AAGAGAAGCAAATCGCAGCCGTGGGCTGCGGAGCCCCCAGGCTTTACCGGTGGCTGAGCTTGCGCACCGCCCAGTCGCCCAGGCTTTGCACGGCCTGCACAAAGAAGATCAGCACCAGCACCACGGCCAGCATGATTTCCGGCAGGAAACGCTGGTAGCCGTAGCGGATGCCCAGGTCACCCAGCCCACCGCCACCAATGGCGCCCGCCATGGCAGAGTAGCCCGTCAGGCTCACGAAGGTAATGGTCAGGCCCGCCACAATGCCGGGCAGCGCCTCGGGCAACAGCACCTTCCAGACGATCTGGCTGGTGGTGGCGCCCATGGCCTGGGCGGCTTCGACCAAACCGTGGTCCACCTCACGCAAGGCAGACTCCACCAATCGGGCCACAAAGGGCGCCGCAGCAATGGTGAGCGGTACCACGGCGGCGGCCGTGCCAATCGACGAGCCGGTGACAAACCGCGTGAGCGGAATGATGGCCACCAGCAAGATGATGAAGGGCGTGGAACGCACCGCGTTCACCACCCAGCCCACCAGTTTGTTGACGGGGCCGTTTTCCAGCACGCCGCCATGGTCGGTCAACCGCAGAAACACGCCCAGGGGAATGCCCAGCAAAGCGCCCACCACGCCTGAAATGCCCACCATGACGATGGTTTCCCACAGCGAGGTGACGAACAGCTCCAGCATGGCTTCGGTGAAATTTGCAAACATGGCCCTTACCTCCCGCTCTCAACAACTTGCACTTCCACGCCGCTGGCGCGCAAATGCTCTACCGCCCCGTTCAGGCGCGCTGGCTCGCCCGTGGCATACAGCGCCAGCGAGCCAAAGGTCTGGTCCTGGATTTCATCCACCTGCCCGTGCAGGATGCTCATGTCCACACCGTACTCGCGCACCATGCGCGAGAGCACCGGCTGGTAGGCGTTGTCGCCCGAGTACGACAGCCGCAGCAACTGGCCCACATGCCCCGGCGCCGTGGTGCGCAACTGGCTGGCCAGCTGGTGCACATGCTGCAGCACGCTGGCGGGCAGCTCTTGCGGCAGGATTTCGTCGATCAGGCTCTTGGTGATGGGCTGCTGGGGGCGGGTGAACACGTCCAGCACGCGCCCTTGTTCCACGATCTGGCCCGCGTCAATCACGGCCACACGGTCGGCTACCTGCTTGATGACCTGCATCTGGTGGGTGATGAGCACCACCGTCAGGCCCAGCTCGCGGTTCACCTGACGCAGCAGGTCGAGGATCGAGCGGGTCGTCTCCGGGTCCAGCGCCGAAGTGGCTTCGTCGCTGAGCAGCACCTTGGGCCGGCTGGCCAGCGCGCGCGCAATGCCCACGCGCTGCTTTTGCCCACCGCTGATCTGCGCGGGGTAGCGGTCGGCCAGCGCGGCCAGGCCCACCAGCTCCAGCAGCGGGCTCACACGTTCGCGAATGGCGGCTTTGTCCATGCCCGCCAGCTCCAGCGGCAGAGCCACGTTGTCGTACACGGTACGTGATGACAGCAAGTTGAAGTGCTGGAACACCATTCCGATGTCGCGGCGCGCCTCGCGCAGCTGCGAGTCGTTCAGCTTGGTCAGGTCGCGGCCATTGACGATGACTTCGCCCCGCGTGGGCCGGTTGAGCAGGTTGATAACGCGCACCAGCGAGCTTTTGCCCGCGCCGCTGCGCCCGATGATGCCGAACACCTCGCCTGGGGTGATCTGCAGGTCAATGCCCCGCAGGGCCTCCACCGGGCCTTGTGAACCCTGGTACGTCTGGGTGATGCCCCGTAAATGAATCATGCAAACAAATCGCGCCGCCCAGGTGCATCACCCGCTGCGGCGCTGGAAAGTTGGGTAAGGGGGTGGACTGTATAACTTCGCTATAAAAAATCAAACCATCGAATAATTACGTCATAAGAAGCGCAGGTTATTAGCTCGCTGCACTGCGCCGATGCAGTGAACGTGAAATGACCACGCCCAAGGCAATCACCCCCACCGCCGCCGCCGTGAACACAGGCACCAGCCAGCCCCTGTCCACACTCAACGCCATCAAAAACACCCCGGCTGATTGCCCCAGAAACAGCAGGCACGCAAACAGCGTAACCGCCATGCCCCGCGCCTGCGGCGCCATCTGGGTGGCCTGCGTCTGCAGGGTGTTGTGCAGCATGTAAAAGCCCAGCCCCGCCTCAAAGCAGCCTGCCACGGCCCACGCAACGGAGGGCGACCAAGCCAGCAGCAACAAGCCGGTGGCGATGGCGCTGGCACCCAGCAGCGCCAACCCATGCTCACCCAGCAAAGCCAGCCAACGGCGCGCGAACAAGCTGTACACCAGACCGCCAATGCCATACAGCACCATCACACCGCCTGCGGCCGCTGCCGACAGGCCATACCCCTCCACCATGCGGCTGGGCACAAAGGCCAGCGTGCCAAACGCCAGTGCGCCTTCAATGGTGACCACGGTGAGCACCCAGCGCACGCGCGGCATGGCCAGCAGCTGGCGGGTGTTGGCAAGGTAAGCGGCCAATGAAAAAGGCGCAGAGGATTGACTCGCGCTGCCAACACCTGGCGTGGACGCATTCACCTGCCGCCACAGCAGCGTGGCAGCCGTGGCAAACAGGAACGCCAGCACCGCAAATGCCACGCGCCAGCCCAGCGCCTCCACCGCAAAGCCGCCAAACCACTGGCCGGCCATCATCCCCGACACCGTGGCCACCATCAGCCCGGCCAAAGTCTCCTGGCGCTGCTCGTAGGGCACCTGGTCGCCAATCCAGGCCATGCACAGCGGGATGATGCCCGCCGCCGAAGCGCCCATGGCCGCCCGCGATACCACCAGCGCCGTGAGGTTGGGCGCCAGCGCAGTGATGGCGCTGAAGAACGCACACGCCGACGTGGCCCCCAGCACCACGCGGGTTTTGCCCAGACGGTCGCCCAGCGGGCCATAAAACAGTTGCAGCACGCCATACGCCACCGCAAAGGCCGCGATCACGGCCGAGGCGTCGCCGGTGCTGACGTTGAACTCCTGAGACAAGGCCGGGAGCATCGGGTCGCACACGCGCATCGAGGCCATGCTGGCAAAAGCCGCCAGCGCCATGAAGCGCAACGTACGTTGGGTGGATTCAGGGGACGTGGAATGCATGGCGGCGATTGTCACGGCTTCGTCAACAGAGCGCTGGGCAGGGTCTGCAATGCCCTGCATTCGTGCGCGAGGCGGAAATGCAAACAAAAAAAGGCCGACTGCCACCCAGGGCAATCGGCCTCTTCATTCAGTTTGCAAACAGCGGTGGTTCAGCGCAGCAAGGTCACGCCGGTTTTGGACTGGATCTGCTCAAAGCTCACGCCAGGAGCCAATTCCACCAGCTTCAGGCCTTCGGGCGTCACGTCCATCACGCCCAGGTCGGTGATGATGCGGTCTACCACGCCCACGCCCGTCAGGGGCAAGGTGCAGCTGGGCAGAATCTTCAGGTCTTCGGTGCCGTCCTTCTTGCGGGCCACATGCTCCATCAGCACGATCACGCGCTTGACGCCCGCCACCAGGTCCATGGCACCGCCCATGCCCTTGACCATCTTGCCGGGGATCATCCAGTTGGCCAGGTCGCCCTTTTCGCTGACTTGCATCGCGCCCAGGATGGACAGGTTGATCTTGCCGCCCCGGATCATGGCAAACGACTGGTCGCTGCCAAAGATGGATGAGCCCTTGATGGTGGTGACGGTCTGCTTGCCGGCGTTGATCAGGTCGGCATCCACTTCGTCTTCGGTCGGGAAGGGGCCAATGCCCAGCATGCCGTTTTCAGACTGCAGCCACACTTCCTTGTCGGCAGGCACAAAGTTGGCTACCAGGGTGGGGATGCCAATGCCCAGGTTCACATAAAAGCCGTCTTCGAGCTCATGGGCGGCACGTGCCGCCATTTGGTCTTGACTCCACGACATAGTTCGTTCTCCAGCGGTTCAGTGGTGCGGGCTCAGACGCCAGCCTTTTCGGTGATGGTGCGCTTTTCAATGCGCTTTTCGGGCGTGGGGTTGTGCACGATGCGGTGCACGTAAATGCCGGGCAGATGGATCTGGTCGGGCGCCATGGCGCCGGTTTCCACCACCTCTTCCACCTCGACGATGCACAGCTTGCCAGCCATCGCCACCGCAGGGTTGAAGTTGCGCGCCGTCAGGCGGAACTGCAGGTTGCCGGCCTTGTCGGCCCGCCAGGCCTTGACCAGCGACACATCGGGCACCAGCGAGCGCTCCATCACGTAGGTTTCGCCATCAAACTCGCGCAGCTCCTTGCCTTCGGCCACGATGGTGCCCACGCCGGTTTTGGTGAAGAAGGCAGGAATGCCTGCACCGCCCGCACGCAGCTTTTCGGCCAGCGTGCCCTGGGGGGTGAATTCCAGCTCCAGCTCGCCCGCAAGGTACTGGCGCTCGAACTCTTTGTTTTCACCCACGTACGAAGAAATCATCTTCTTGATCTGCCGGGTCTCCAGCAGCTTGCCCAGGCCAAAGCCGTCCACGCCGGCGTTGTTGGAGATGACCGTGCGGTCCTTCACGGCCGAGTCGCGCAAGGCATCAATCAGGGCTTCCGGGATGCCGCACAGCCCGAAGCCGCCCACGGCCAGCAGCTGGCCGTCAGCCACCACGCCTTCGAGCGCCTTGGCTGCGGAGGGAAATAACTTGTTCACCGCGATCTCCTTGCGAATATTTGGATTGGGATGCACTACGATACTACGTAGACCCGTAAGTAGTACCCCGTAAAGACTTGCCCTCATTGGGGGCCGCCCCGCCCAGAACAACCACCCCGCCCCATGGACGTAGATTACCGATTGGCTTTTGACTTGGCCCCCGTGGGCCTGGTGCTTTCACGCAACCGCACGATGGTGGACTGCAACCGCCATGTGTGCGAAATGTTTGGCGCGTCGCGCGAGGTATTGATGGGCCAGTCGTTCCAGATTCTCTATCCCAGCGCCGATGAGTACGAACGCCTGGGCGCACACATGGCGCCCATCCTCAACGCCAAGGGCCACTACGCCGACAACCGCGTGATGAAGCGCGCCAATGGTGAGCTGTTCTGGTGCCATGTATCGGGCCGCGCGCTCAATCGAGATGATCCGCACGCCTCGGGCATCTGGAGTTTTGAAGACCTCAGCTCGCAGCGGCCCGTGCGCGCTGAACTCACCGGGCGCGAACGCGAGGTGGCCGCCCGCCTGCTGGAAGGCCTGACCTCCAAGGAAATCGGCAAGGCCCTGGAGATCAGCCACCGCACGGTCGAGATCTATCGCGCCCGCCTCATGCGCAAGTACAACGCATCCACGGCGGCAGACCTGGTGCACAAGCTGCTGGCGGGGCAGTAAACACCGTCAGGCGGGCTTCTTGGGCCCGTCGATCACCTCGGCGGCCGAGCGGAAGGCATCCACCGCCGTGGGCACGCCGCAGTAAATGCTGGTGTGTAGCAGCACCTCTTGAATCTCTTGCACAGTGGCGCCGTTGTTGAGCGCGCCGCGCACATGGCCCTTGAGTTCATGCTGCTTGCCCAGCGCGGCAAGCAAAGCCACAGTGACCAGGCTGCGTGTTTTCATGTCCAGCCCAGGGCGTTGCCACACATCGCCCCACGCGTTGCGCGTGATGTATTCCTGCATAGGCATGGTGAACTCGGTGGCGTTGGCAAAGGCATTGGCCACAAAGTCTTCGCCCATCACCTGCTTGCGGGTGGCGAGGCCTTTTTCAAAATCTTTGGAAGCGGAAGTGGTCATCAAGGTACCTTCTGGAAAGGGAAGAAACTGCGGCGGCAATCCTATGATGCTGCATCGGCAAATCAAGCCGTGCACCACAAGAACCGGAGACACCCCATGACCACGCCCCGCTACCCGCACCCCGACCTGAACAGCCTGCCTGAAGACATCCGTGCCCGCATCCTCGAAGTGCAGGAAAAGGCGGGTTTCATTCCCAACGTCTTCCTGGCATTTGCGCGCCGTCCGGCCGAATGGAGGGCCTTCTTCGCATACCACGATGCCCTCATGCTGAAAGAAGAAGGCAGCCTGACGAAGGGAGAGCGCGAGATGATCGTCACCACCACCAGCGCGGCCAACCAGTGCCTGTACTGCGTGGTGGCCCATGGCGCCATCTTGCGCATTTACGAGAAAAAACCTCTGGTGGCCGACCAGGTGGCGGTGAACTACCGCAAGGCCGACATCTCGCCACGCCAGCGCGCCATGCTCGACTTTGCGATGAAGGTCTGCCAAAACTCGCACGCCATCGAAGAGGCCGATTTCACCGCTCTGCACGCGCATGGTTTTGACGACGAAGACATCTGGGACATTGCGGCCATCACTGCATTCTTCGGGCTGAGCAACCGCATGGCCAGCTTCGCGGGCATGATGCCCAACCCCGAGTTTTACGCCATGGGCCGCCTGCCCAAAACCAAGGCATGACGCAGCTGCCCTGGCTGCTGCGCACGGCGGCCAGCGGGCTTGCGAGCCTGGGCTGCGCGGGGGCAGTGGCGGGTGGCTTTCAATGGGTGGCGGGCCAGCCCAACGCCCTGCCCCTGCACCCCTTGCCTATCGCGCTGCCTGCGGGCCGCATGCAGCCCTGGCCCAGCCATTCGCTGTTGCACAACGGCGGGCAACCGCCCACTTATTGGGTCGCAGCAGGCCTGGGGGTGCAGCGCCTGGACATCGAAGACCACCCCCTGGCCATAGCGTGGCGTGTAGAAGCCACGGCCACTTGCGCCCGACTGATCAACGTGCCCCTCAGTGAAGCCAAAGGGCCAGATGTGCACGCGGTGCAGCACAGCGAACTGCTGCCCATGACCTGCGCCGCAGGCTTTACCGACGACTGCACCAGCACTGACGGGCAATTGCGCATCCACACCACCTTTGCCGGCACGCAACGCGTGCGCACCGTGCGGGGCGGCTTTTATGGCACCGAAGGACGTATCCCGCAAACGCTGCACACCGGCACCCGCACGCTCACCATCACGCACGTTCCCTCTGGCCGCCACCTGCAACTGGTGGAGCGGCTGAACGACACCGCCGCCTACACCGCGCCCCAAACGGCCATCCGCTTCCTGCCGGGCCTGCAGCGCGTTCTGCTGCTGGGTGCTGCGCAAGACCGGGGCATGCCACTGTGGCAGTGCGTGGTGCTGCCTTGAGGACAGGCCAAGTCAGCCTACCCAGCACAGTGGCGGCAGAAATTTGCTCTTTATTTGATAGCTACCAGCGCTTACCCAGAAAGCGCTGCAACCACTTTTCATTAGATTTCACTCAACCTAGTCCACCAAGGCCCGCATCCAGTCCGGCAGCGTGATGGCTTTTTGCTGCGGGAAATCCACCCAGATCGTGGTGGCCCCGCCTGCCGCGCAGATCACGCCAGGCTCGTCCACCCGCTCCATCGTGCCCCAGGTTTCAAAGGTGGTGCGGCCGGGGTCACTCACGTACAGCTTGAGCAGCACATCCGCAGGGTATTCAAGCTGGCGATAGAAGTTGCAGAAGGCGTTGACGATGACCGGCCCCTGGCCGTCTGGGGCGGGGTTACAGCCCACGGAGCGCATCCATTCGATGCGCGCAGTCTCCAGGTAGCGGAAGTACACCGTGTTGTTGACATGGCCCATGGCGTCCATGTCACCCCAGCGCACGGGGAAGCGCATCTCGTACACCAGCTTCTTGATTTCGGGAATTTCAATCCGCATCACCCGCCCCTGCTGCCTATCGCGCCACGCTCATCAAACAGCAAAGCCATCGTCTGCAGCAATCACCGCGCCGTTGATGAAATGGCTCTGGTCGCTGGCCAGCATCACCAGCAGCGCGTCCAGGTCTTCGGGGCTGCCCACGCGCTTGCGCGGCAGCATGTTCACCAGCTTCTGGCCTTGCTCGGTCTGCCAGTGGTGGTGGTTGATTTCGGTGTCGATGTAACCAGGGCAGATGGCGTTGGTGTTGATGCCGAACTTGCCCCACTCCAGCGCCATCGCGCGCGTCATCTGCACCACGGCGGCCTTGCTCATGCAATAGGCGCCAATCTGCGGCAGCACCTTCAGGCCTGCCATCGAGGCAATGTTGATGATGCGCCCGCCCGTGAAGCTGCCCGGCGCCGCGCCGCGCGAGCGGGCCAGCATGCGCTTGCCCACCTCTTGCGCCACAAAGAAGGCGCCCTTGACGTTGGTGTTGAAGATGAAGTCGTAGTCCTCAGGCGTCACGTCCTGGATGCGCTGGGTCGTGCTCACGCCCGAGTTGTTGACCAGGATGTCGATGGAGCCCATCTCCGTCTCGGCGTGTGCCACGGCGGATTTGATGGAATCGTGGTCCGTCACGTCCAGCTCCACCACATGGGCGTCACCGCCCTCGCCTTCGATGCGGGCGCGCAGCTCCTTGAGCTTTTCGATGCGGCGGCTGGCCAGCACCACGCCCGCACCCGCACGGGCCAGGGTGCGCGCGAATTGAGCGCCCAGGCCGCTGGAAGCGCCGGTCACGAAGGCCACGCGGCCAGACAGGTCGATGCTGTATGCCATTTGAATTTCCTCCAAATTCCGAAAAATAGAACGATCGTTCGATTGTGTGCGTTCGCTTGCATACAATCAGTCCCCAGCCAGACAGTGGACGCACCATTGCCGGTAGAAAATCAAACCATTATCAAACGCCCGACGAGACGCTCATGACAAACGAAGAAATTCTTGCCCAGTACGGTCCCCGCGAATCCATGGAGTACGACGTGGTGGTCGTGGGCGGTGGCCCTGCCGGTCTGTCGACAGCCATTCGCCTCAAGCAACTGGCTGCTGAAAACGGCAAGGATGTGTCCGTGGTCGTGCTGGAAAAAGGCTCTGAGGCCGGCGCGCACATTCTCTCGGGCGCCATCATGGACCCCAAGGCCCTGACCGAGCTGATCCCCGACTGGAAGGCCAAGGGCGCCCCGCTGAACCAGCCGGTGACCGACGATGCCTACATCTTCCTGAGCAAGAAGTCGGGCTTTCGCGTGCCCAACCCGCTGCTGCCCCCCTTTGCACACAACCACGGCAACTACATCGTGAGCCTGGGCGCCGTCACCAAGTGGCTGGCCGAGCAGGCCGAAGCCCTGGGCGTGGAAATCTTCCCCGGCTTCGCGGCGGCTGAGGTGCTGTACAACGAAGACGGCTCGGTGCGCGGCGTGGCCACGGGCAACCTGGGCATCAGCAAGGAAGGCGAGCCTACCGACAACTTCCAGCTGGGCATGGAATTGCTGGGCAAGTACACCGTGTTTGCCGAAGGCGCACGCGGCCACCTGGGCAAGCAGCTGATTTCCAAGTACCACCTGGACGAAGGCCGTGACCCGCAAAGCTTCGGCATCGGCATCAAGGAACTGTGGGAAATCGACCCCAAGCGCCACCAGCCCGGCTTTGTGATGCACACCGCTGGCTGGCCCATGGAGAACGACACCTACGGCGGTGCGTTCCTGTACCACCTGGAAGGCAACAAGGTCGCCGTCGGTTTTGTGACGGGTCTGGGCTATTCCAACCCCTACCTCAGCCCGTTTGAAGAATTCCAGCGCTGGAAGACGCACCCCAACGTCCGCTACTACTTCGAGAACGAAAAGGGCGAAGTCACCGCCAAACGCCTGTCGTACGGCGCGCGCGCCATCAACGCCAGCGGCATCAACGCCCTGCCCAAGACGGTGTTCCCCGGCGGCGCACTGGTGGGCTGCAATGCGGGTTACCTCAACGTGGGCCGCATCAAGGGCAGCCACGCCGCCATCAAGACCGGCATGCTGGCCGCAGAAGCCGCCTATGAAGCCGTGGTGGCAGGCCGCCAGCACGACGAGCTGAGCGCCTACCCCAAGGCGTTTGAGGCCAGCTGGCTGCACACCGAGCTGAACAAGGACCGCAACTTCAAGAACTGGTTCAAATACGGCCTGACCACCGCCACGCTGATGAACGGCTTTGAACAATTCGTGCTGCGCGGCCATATCCCCTGGACGCTGCACCGCGACAAGCCCGACCACGCCTACCTGAAGCCCGCAGCGCAGTGCAAGCCCATCGACTACCCCAAGCCCGATGGCAAGCTGACGTTTGACCGCCTCTCCAGCGTGTTCATCAGCAACACCAACCACGAAGAGAACCAGCCTGCGCACCTGACGCTGAAAGATGCCAGCGTGCCGGTGAAGATCAACCTGGCGAAGTACGCCGGCCCCGAGGCACGCTACTGCCCCGCCGGGGTGTACGAGTTTGTGCCCGACACCACCAAGGGCGGCGATGCCCAGCGCCTGCAGATCAACGCGCAAAACTGCGTGCACTGCAAGACCTGCGACATCAAGGACCCCACGCAGAACATCGTGTGGGTGACGCCCGAAGGCGGTGGCGGCCCGAACTACGCTGGCATGTAAGCCATCAAAAACCATAGCGCCTTGCGCTGGATGGGCCTGCCTTGCAGGCCCTTTTTCTTTGGATAACCGATGGCGGCACGAATAGCAGAGCACCCGCGTGGGACGGCTGCCGCCAGCATGCGGCCTGCCAGGCCCAGCGAAGTAAACTCATGGGCTCGCCCCAACGCAGCCTCACCGGGGCCCGCGGTATCTCTCCTCCTCAGAAAGTCCCCGAAGATGAACTTGAAGCAATTGCCCTGGATGGCCTTGGGCGCCCTCGCCCTGGCTGTAGCCGCCATTTCTCCCGCCAGCGCACAGCAAAAATCCGTGGCCGTGACGGCCATCGTGGAACACCCTGCCCTCGACTCCGTGCGCGACGGAGTGCAGGCAGCCCTGAAAGAAGCAGGCTTCGAATCCGGCAAGAACCTGAAGTGGCAGTACCAAAGCGCCCAGGGCAACACCGGCACCGCCGCGCAGATCGCCCGCAAGTTCGTGGGTGACAATCCCGACGCCATCGTGGCCATTGCCACGCCTTCGGCCCAGGCCGTGATTGCATCGACTAAGACAGTGCCCGTGGTCTTCTCCGCCGTGACCGACCCCGTAGCCGCCAAGCTGGTGAAAGACTGGGAGCCATCGCGCGGCAACGTGACTGGCGTGTCTGACCTGCTGGCTCTGGACAAGCAGATGGAACTGGTCAAGCAAGTAGTGCCCAATGCCAAGCGCGTGGGCGTGGTCTACAACCCCGGCGAAGCCAACTCGGTGGTCGTGGTCAAGCAATTGCAGACCCTGTTGCCCAAGCTGGGCATGACGCTGGTGGAAGCCGCAGCGCCCCGCTCGGTGGACGTGAGCAGCGCCGCACGCAGCCTGATCGGCAAGGTCGATGTGATCTACACCAGCACCGACAACAACGTGGTGTCGGCCTACGAGGCACTGGTGAAGGTGGGCCAGGACGCCAAGATCCCACTCGTAGCATCCGACACCGACAGCGTCAAGCGCGGCGCCATCGCCGCCTTCGGCATCAATTACCGCGACCTGGGCGAGCAAACTGGCCGCATGGTGGCGCGCATCCTCAAGGGCGAAAAGCCTGGCGACATCAAGCCCGAGATCAGCACCAAGATGGAACTGTTCGTGAACCCCGGCGCTGCCGAAAAGCAGGGCGTGAAGCTGTCCGACGCGCTGGTCAAGTCGGCCGCGCAAGTGGTGCAGTAAGCACCGCCGTGCTGCAGGGCTGGGCGTATGCCCGGCCCCTCCGGCAGGAGCCATGCACCGCGTGGCTCCTGCTTTGTTTTTCCCCTTGCTGGCCCCGCTGCCCATGTCCTTCTTTTCCCTGCTCGGCGCCGTTGAAATCGGCCTGATCTTCAGCCTGGTGGCCCTGGGCGTTTTCATTTCGTTCCGGCTGCTGCGCTTTCCTGACCTCACGGTGGATGGCAGCTTTCCGCTGGGCGGCGCCGTCTGCGCCATTCTGATTTCCACTGGCACCAACGCCTGGGTGGCCACACTGGCCGCCACGGCGGCAGGTGCCGTGGCCGGGCTGATTACCGGCTGGCTCAACGTCAAGCTCAAGATCATGGACCTGCTGGCCAGCATCCTGATGATGATTGCGCTGTATTCGATCAACCTGCGCATCATGGGCGGGCCCAACGTGCCCCTCATCAACGACCCCACGCTGTTCGTGCTGCAGCAGCCCGAAGGCATGGAAGATTTCATTGCGCGCCCCCTGATCCTCGTCGCCATCGTGGTGGCCGCCAAGCTGCTGCTGGACTGGTTCTTTGCTACCGAACGCGGCCTGGCCATTCGCGCCACCGGCTCGAATGCCCGCATGGCCCGCGCGCAGGGCGTGAACACCGGCGCCATGCTGCTGCTGGGCATGGCCATCTCCAACGGGCTGGTGGGCCTGGCCGGCGCGCTGTTTGCGCAGACGCAGGGCGGCTCCGACATTTCCATGGGCATCGGCACCATCGTCATCGGGCTGGCTGCCGTGATCGTGGGCGAGAGCATCCTGCCCTCGCGCCGCCTGATCTATGCCACGCTGGCGGTCATCATCGGCGCCATCGCCTACCGCTTCTTCATTGCTCTGGCGCTCAACAGCGACTTCATCGGCCTCAAGGCACAAGACCTGAACCTGGTCACCGCCGTGCTGGTGGCCGTGGCGCTGGTGATTCCGCAGCTCAAGCGCAAGTTCGCCAAGCGCAAGCCGTCCTGAACCCGCGCACCGAAAGAGCCCCATGCTGAGCGCCCAACACCTCGAAATCACCTTCAACCCCGGCACGCCGATCGAAACGCGCGCACTGCGCGGCATGTCGCTGGACATCCCGGCCGGGCAGTTCGTCACCGTCATTGGCTCCAATGGCGCCGGCAAGTCCACCTTTTTGAACGCCATTTCGGGCGATCAGACAGTGGACAGCGGCCGCATCGCCATCGATGGCGTGGACGTCACCCGTATGCCCGTGTGGGCCCGTGCCGAGCGCGTGGCCCGCGTGTTCCAGGACCCGATGGCGGGCACCTGCGAAGACCTCACCATCGAAGAAAACATGGCACTGGCCCAGCGCCGCGGCACGTTCCGCAACCTGGGCCGCGCCGTCAAGGCATCGATGCGCGAGGGCTTTCGCGAGCGCCTAGCCACGCTGGGCCTAGGGCTGGAAAACCGCCTGACCGACCGCATCGGCCTGCTCTCGGGCGGCCAGCGCCAGGCCGTGAGCCTGCTGATGGCAGCGCTGCAGCCCTCGCGCATCCTGCTGCTTGACGAGCACACCGCCGCACTCGACCCGCGCACCGCCGACTTCGTGCTGCGCCTGACCGAACGCATCGTGGCCGAAAGCCAGCTGACCACCATGATGGTCACGCACAGCATGCGCCAGGCGCTGGATGTGGGCGACCGCACGGTGATGCTGCACCAGGGCCAGGTGGTGCTGGATGTGTCGGGCGAAGAGCGCAAGCGCCTGGATGTGCCCGACCTGCTGCAGATGTTCGAGAAGGTGCGCGGCGAAAAGCTGGCCGACGACGCGTTGCTGCTGGGCTGACCCCAATTGCTACTGAATTAATAGCTGCTAGCGCTTACTGGATAAGCGCTAGCAGCTATTTTTATTCATACATCTAAAAACTACACCCCTAGCGGCAAATCCGCCTTTTTCAGCGTGCGCAGAACAAAGCTGGAGCGGCTGTGGCGAATGCCCTTGATCTTGTAGAGCTTCTCGCGCAGCAGGCGCTCGTAGTCGCGCGTGTCTTTCACCACGATGCGCAGCAGGTAGTCGTAGTCGCCCGACACCAGGTGCGCCTCGATCACCTCCGGGATGCTGGCCAGCGTCTCACCAAATTTCTCCAGCGTGTTGTCTGAATGGCTGTCGAGCGTGACCTGTACCAGCACCGTGTCGGCCAAGTCCAGCGCCTGCGGGTTGATGCGCACCGTGTAGCCCTGAATCACCCCGGCCTCTTCCATCTTCTTGATGCGCCCCCAGCAAGGCGAAGGGCTCAGCCCCACGGCCTGCCCAATCTCTTGCAGGCTGGCGCGGGCATCGGCCTGCAGTACAGCGAGAATTTTTCGGTCAATCTTGTCCATGGCAGCCATTATTCCGCCACGGACACCAAATCAGAAGATATTTCTGTTTTATTCAAAATTTGAAGACAAAACAGAAAACAAAACCGGGGCGCGGTCTGCATACTCACTGCATCAAGGCGCTCTTACCGGAGCCGCCCCAACTGCCAAGGCCCCGGCTGGTTACCGCCAGCACGGGGCGCTTGCCATTTGGGGCCCACTGCACTGCAGGGCAGACTGCGCAGTTGCCCAGGCGACTGATAAGCACACTTACCAGCACAAACCCCGATGCTCTGGCGCGACAGAGGCCAACATAATAGCTCTGAACCGGCGCGCCACCGTGGCTGCGCCCCACCACAGGAGACACCATGCAATTGACCAAACTCGTCGTCGGCCTGAGCCTTGCTTTGGGCTTTGTTGCCACAGCGGCCGCACAGACCACCATGCGCATCAGCATCTCTGTCGCCCAGAACTCGCACCAGGGCGTGGCCATCGACACGTTTGCCAAGGAAGTGGAAAAGCGCACGGGCGGCCGCTACAAGGTTCAGACCTTCTACAACGGTGCGCTGGGGGGTGAGCGCGAATCCATCGAAGCCGTGCAGCTGGGCACGCAAGAGCTGGCCTTCAGCTCCAGCGGCCCCATCCCCAACTTTGTGCCCGAGACCAAAATCCTCGACGTGCCCTTCCTCTTCCGCGACAAGGCCCATGCCCGTGCGGTGCTCGATGGCCCCATCGGCCAAGAGCTGCTGGCCAAGTTTGACGCCAAGGGCTTCAAGGCCCTGGCTTGGGCAGAAAACGGCTTCCGTCACATGACAAACAGCAAGCGCTCGGTGAACGGCCCTGAAGACCTCAAGGGCCTGAAGATGCGCACCATGGAAAACCCCGTACACATCGCCGCGTACAAGGGCTTTGGCATCATCACCACGCCCATGGCCTTCCCTGAAGTGTTCACTGCCCTGCAGCAAGGTACGGTGGACGGCCAGGAGAACCCCCTGCCCGTGATCATCTCGGCCAAGTTCGACCAGGTGCAAAAGCACTTGACGCTGACGGGCCACGTCTACTCGCCCTGCATCTTCGTGATGAACAAGGCCGCGTTTGACAAGCTCAGCGCTGCAGACAAGCAGGCCTTCATCGACGCCGCCAAGGAAGGCACCAAGGCCAACCGCGCCCGTGTGGACGAAGACGACGCCAAGGGCGTGGCCGACCTGCGCGCCAAGGGCATGACGGTGGTGGACAACCCCGACAAGGCCAAGTTCGTGGCAGCCCTGGCCCCAGTGAATGCCGAGTTTGAAAAGCAATTCGGCAAGGCCACACTCGACAAGATCCGTGCCGTGAAGTAATCGCATGGAATCTGCGCGTTCGATACAAAAATCATAGCTAGTACCGCCCGTTGGCATTGCGCCAACGGGCTTTTTCGTTCATGAAAAAAACTTTTCTTCAATTAGAGCGGTGGACCACCGGCGCAGCCATGGCAGCGGCCTGCCTGATGCTGGCCATCGCCTCGTCGCTGGGCATGTTCCAGATCCTGATGCGCTTCGTGCTGGAGCAGCCTGCCGAGTGGACCGAAGTGCTCATCCGCTTCAGCCTCATCTGGATGGTGTTCCTGGCCATTCCCGCAGCCTTCCGCCAGGGGGCGATGGTGAGCGTGGACGTGCTCTACCGCTGGAGCCCGCCTGCCCTGCGCCGCGTGCTGGATGCGGTGGTGAGCCTGGCCGCACTGGCACTGATTGCGGTGATCGTCTGGTTTGGCTGGGACTACGCCAAGCGCGGCGGTGTGCAGACGATGGCGGGGCTGGAATCGGTGTCCATGTTCTGGGCCTATTTGGCGCTGCCCGTGGGCGGCCTGTTCAGCGCCGTAGGAATCATCGGCAACTGGGTTGACCCCCAACGCCAGGAACTGGAGACTGCGCAATGACCACCACCATGCTCATTACCATGGTGCTGTGCTTTGCACTCACCGTATCTGTGGCCGTGTCCATCGGGCTCGCGTCGATTCTGGGCATTCAGGTGTCCAACGCCAACATGCTGATCTCGGTGAAGGAAATGTTCGCCTCGATCAACAAGTTTCCGCTGGCGGCCATTCCGTTCTTCATCCTGGCAGGCAACCTGATGGAAACCGGCGGCATCTCGCGCCGCCTGGTGGAATTTGCCAAGAGCATTGTGGGCGGCGTGCAAGGCGGCCTGCCCATGACCTGCGTGCTCACCTGCATGATCTTTGCGGCGGTGTCGGGCTCGTCGGTGGCCACCACGTTTGCCATTGGCGCCATCCTCATCCCGGCGCTCATCAAGCACGGCTACCCCACCAGCTACGCAGCAGCCCTGCAGGCCACCAGTGCCGAGCTGGGCGTGATCATTCCACCCTCCATCCCCATGATTCTTTACGGCGTGAGCGCCGAAGTGTCGATTGGCGAACTGTTCATCGCCGGCTTTGGCCCCGGCATTCTCATCAGCCTGGCGCTGATGGCGTTTGTGTGGGTGTACTGCAAGATCAAAGGCTGGGGCAAGAACGACGGCGACGGGCGCATGCCCTTGGGCCGTGCCACCTTGCAGGCGGGCTGGGCGCTGCTGATGCCCGTCATCATCCTGGGCGGCATCTATGGCGGCGTGTTCACCCCCACCGAAGCCTCGGCCGTGGCGGTGTTCTATGCACTCATCGTGGGCGTGGTGATCTACCGCGAGATCAAGGTGAAAGACCTGTACGCCATCCTGCGCAAGTCGGCTCTCTCGTCGGCAGTGATCATGTTCATCATTGCCAACGCCGGGCTGTTTGCCTTTCTCATCACGCGTGCAGGTGTGCCCGATGCGATTGGCCGCTGGCTCGAAGCCGTGCTGCAGTCGCCCACCATGTTCCTGCTGGGGGTGAATGCTGCGTTATTCATCATCGGCATGTTCATCGAGACGAGTGCCGCCATCATCGTGCTGGCCCCCATCCTCGCGCCGGTGGCGATGCACTTTGGTGTGGACCCGGTGCACTTCGGGCTCATCATGGTGGTGAATCTGGCCATGGGCATGATCACACCGCCCTTCGGCGTGAACCTGTTTGCGGCCTGCACGGTGGCCAGGATTTCGCTCGATCGCATCGTCGGCCACCTGCTGCCGTTCGTGGGCGTGATCCTGGTGTGCCTGCTGGTCATCACCTATGTGCCATCGATCTCGTTAGGGCTGCGCGACCTGGTCTACGCAAAGTAGGCTTACAATCGCGGCCGTCAGGAGAGAGTGCCCCACCTTCGATGAAGGCAGCGCGGCACCGCCGAAGGCGCAGGCAGCAGCCGAACGCTCAGGCAAAAGGACTGACAACCGCCCGCAGTGATGCGGGCGTTCCCTTGCTGGAGAGAGGTGGCTCGCACAGTGCGTGATGAAGCCATCCACCGAAGGAGCAAACCGCACGGCCAGCCAAGGCGCTGCGGTGAATCTCTCAGGTAAAGCGGACAGCAGGGCAAATTCCGTAACCCACCGGGTTGCGGCCCCCATTTGCCCTGGAGTCATCCCATGTCCGCAGCCTCTTCCGCACCTGCCACGCCAGCCGCTCCCCTGCTCACCACACCGCTGAACGCCCTGCACATCGAACTGGGTGCCCGCATGGTGCCGTTTGCCGGTTACTCCATGCCCGTGCAGTACCCCGCTGGCCTGATGGCCGAGCACGTACACACCCGCACCGCTGCAGGCCTGTTTGACGTGTCGCACATGGGCCAGCTCAAGCTCATCGGAGCGGATGCTGCTGCCGCGTTTGAAACGCTGATGCCTGTGGACGTGATCGACCTGCCCGTGGGCAAGCAGCGTTACGGCCTGCTGCTGACCGACGAAGGCACCATCATCGACGACCTGATGTTCTTCAACCAGGGCGTGGTGGACGGCGAGCCTACGCTGTTCGTCATCGTCAACGGCGCGTGCAAGGTGGGTGACATTGCCCACATCCAGGCCCGCATCGGCCAGCGCTGCAAGGTCGTGCCCATGCCCGACCACGCCCTGCTGGCGCTGCAAGGCCCCCAAGCTGACACCGCCCTCGCCCGCCTGGCACCCGGCGTGGAAAAGCTGGTGTTCATGACCGGTGGCGCATTCAGCATTGCGGGCTGCGACTGCTTTGTCACCCGCAGCGGCTACACCGGTGAAGACGGTTTTGAAATCTCGGTGCCCGCCGCACAGGCCGACACCTTG
>Ga0115561_1001299_pt1 | contig 17936 bp, 17 predicted proteins | sample COGITO_mtgs_1105_4_FD_87201 | JGI IMG/M metagenome (GOLD analysis project Ga0115561, IMG submission 87201) | Pelagic marine microbial communities from North Sea - COGITO_mtgs_110512 | ecosystem: Environmental > Aquatic > Marine > Epipelagic | place: Germany:Helgoland, sampling site Kabeltonne...
CTAGGGGTAGGTAAAACTACTATTAAAGCCTTATCGGATCAAAGAACGGGTATTAATAATGATTTTTTAAAGACTTCTGGTTTTTTTAATACGGGTAAAACACCAAACACTAATTTTGGTTTTGATTATGGTGTTTTTAAAGGAGGTACTACAAATCCTAATTTTGAAACATTTAGAGGGGGTACATATTTTGGTGACTTAACTCTATCAGGTTCAAAATCTGTAACTGGGAGATACGCAACACACACTAACACTTCCATAAATAACCTTTTAGGGAATAACCAATTTAAAACAACTAATGATGATATTAGTGGTGGTTTTATAAGTAATGTAGGTCAAAGTGTATATCAAACTAAAGATGGTAAAGGTTTTCAATCTAATACACCGGGTGTAACTGGTTTAGGTTCATCCCTTGATTACGACCAATTAATGAGTTCTAAAGAAGATGCTCAAGTAGGTAATCAAAACAATACTTATCTTAAAACTGAAATATTACAAGACTTTAGACAAACAACAAGCAAAACAAATGATAAAGTCGCAACTGGGCTTAAATACTCAGATACTCAATCTAGATATGAACCTAGAGTAAACTTAGGAAATGCTGGAGCAAAAAATAGAACAACAAGCTATATAACAGGTAATAATGAAGCATTAGATAAAATAAATAAATTACAAATTTACAAATCAAATAATATTGATCCTAGTAAAGAAATAAATGATTTATGCAAGTTTAGAATTGGTGTAATAGATAATGATAATCCTTCACTAAAAACATATATTCATTTTAGGGCATTCATAGATAGCATGGATGATAACTACTCAGCAGAGTGGTCTTCCCAAAAGTTTGCGGGTAGGGCAGAAAATTTATATAACTATCAAGGATTTGATAGAAATTTTAATATATCCTGGACCGTAGTGGCTCAATCTAAACAAGAATTAATTCCAATGTACCAAAAGCTAAATTATTTAGCTTCAGTTTGTGCACCTGATTATTCATCAGATGGGTATATGAGAGGAAATTTAATAGAATTAACAGTTGGAGGGTATCTTTTCAATCAGGTTGGAATCATGAAAGGAATTAATTATACTGTACCCATGGAATCACCATGGGAAATAGCAATTAATGATACTAATGGAAACCCAGATAAAAATGTTAAAGAATTACCCTTTATGATAAAAGTATCAGGGTTTAATTTTATACCTATCCATAATTTTGTACCTAGTATACAGAAAAACACATTTTCTCTTACTGATGAAAAACTATTAGAAAATATAAAAGCTAATAATGCTAATCTTGGCCAAAATTTAGATACAGTTGGGGATTTAGCAACTTTTGGAGAGCAAAGATATATTGCTTTAAGTAATGGGTTTAATCAAAATTATTATAAAGATGGGAGTTCAATTGAAATACCTAAATAATAGATATGGGTAGATACACAAACATTCTTGTAACATCAACAACACAAGGAAAACGGTATAAAACAACAGTTAAATACCCTGATCTTCCTTTAAGTTTTGATGATATATATGCTTACACCGATGAAGGAGACAGATTTGATATTTTAGCTCAGACATATTATAGTGATTCTAATTTATGGTGGGTTATATCTATAGCAAACCCCCAATTTAATCAAAATTCTATGTATCCACCTTTAGGAGTTCAAATTAGAATTCCGGGGAATATCGGAGCAATTATATTAGATTACCAACAATTAAATGCAATTTAGTTATGGCTGGAAATATAATAGGAGAACCAATATCCCCAATAATTGGAGAACAAGTTAAATTAAGACAACAAATCCATGGTTCAGGATATAATGAAAATTCTATTTCAAGATCTCCTGAAGTATTAAATTTTTTAAATAATAAAAATGCTTGGATTAAATTAGCTTCAGGAGTTAGTTTAGATAATAGTCAAAGACTAAAAGATTTAGCTAAATTTGAAACTTCAAAATACTTTACTGAAAGTGATTATGCTTCTTTAGTGGGTTCACAATTAGCTAAAAACTATATTTTATTTAATTCTATGCAGGGTTTAACCCAAGGTGCCGAACAACAAGGTGAATCCGGGGGAGTGACTACCCAAACTAGGGCTGCTATTTATTCCACAAGAAGGGGAGTAAGAAGCACAAACAGTTGGAATGGAAGTAACGATAAAATGTATGGTGGAATGGGAGGTAATAGTAGAGGCCTACAACCAGTTCCAGGAATAACCAATATATCTGTTGAATCAATAAATAGAGGATCAATTAGAAAAGCAACAGTTACTTTAAAGGCATTTAATAAATTTCAATTTGGTATTATTGAGATACTTTATCTGAGATTAGGATATTTAATGATGTTAGAGTGGGGGTGGGATAAATATATAGATTCAATAGATAAAAATAATAAACCTATTATAAAAAACTTAGAATCTACCATTATAGAGAATGAGTGGTTTAATAACCAAGATACTTCTCAATTGGATATGTTGCAAGTAATAGATAGTTATGTAAAAAGGTATAAGGGAAATTATCAAGGATTTTTTGGTAAAGTAAATAATTTTAGCTGGACCCTAAACTCAGACAATACTTATGATATTACTATCAATTTAATTAGTTTGGGTAGTGTAATAGAATCTTTACAGGTAATAGTACCAACTAATCCTATTTCTCCAACTGAAATGGAAAAAAGAACAAAAGCCCTTAGGAAAATATACCAAATAGAATCATCAGATGAAACTAATAGTGTAATTACAAATTTAGGGTCTGATAGGTTATCACAATATATTGCTCAAACCATAGAAACTTTTTTTGATCAAAAATTAGAAAATAATAAAGATTTTTGCCTTTTACCTAATTTAGTAAGTACTTATAGTAAAGACACTAAACTACCAGACATCGAAAAAAATAAAAATAAAATCCCAATATCATCTCAGTACTATATTAGATTTGAAAAATTGTTGGAAATAATAGAAGATAATGTAATATTTAGAATTGTAAATGGAACCGATTCTAAAAATGTAGAATCTGCAATCAAATTAAAATCATACAACGAATTTACAAGAATTAATTATTACCCTAATTTAATACCATTAGACCCTTCAATAGCTGTATTTAAACCCGTTTTTACATCAGAATTTGGAATTACTGAAAATATAAATGTTCCTTCTATGGATGGGTTACAAGATTTTGTAGTAGAAAATGATGGTGTTTATTATGGGAAGTTAATGAATGTTTACCTCAATTTAGATTGGGTATCTAGAACCTTAAGTAGTAATAAAAATGAAAAAAATGAACTAGATTTATTTAATTTCTTGCAAAAATTACTAGGAGGTATCAATAGATGTATGGGTGAAACCACTTCACTTACTACCAGTATAAAAAATGACAAAGAAATTTACTTCTTAGATGAAAACCCAATTCCTGGGTATGATATAGTATACCCATCTCAAAGGGAAGAAGTAGAATTTAATATAATAGGATATACCCCAAATAGTGGTTCTTCATTTGTAACTGATTTTAATTTCCAAACCAAAATTACCCCTAAATTGATGACTCAAATCTCAATAGGGGCAACTTCTCCTGGTTCACAAACCAATTCATTAGATGCTGTTGGTTATAAAAACTGGAATAAAGGGTTAACAAATAGATACGAAGAAAAATATGAAAATGGTCCTTTGTCTAAATATTCCACACAAACCTCAGAAAAATCTGATATTGAAAAAGAAGCATATTATAGTTTACAGTATGAAAAATTTAAAAAGGAGGCCATGTTTGTTTTATACCCTGGTTATTATCAATGGACATATAAAAACTATACAAGAAAATACTCTGGTACTGAAAACAGTAGACTTTTCGAATCCAGACAAACTGCTTTCAACGATACTGTAATGATAAGAAATGTGTATGCTGGGATTAGAGAAATTGATGAAATAAACGCAAAGGAGGGTAATGAATTTGCAAACGAAGGAGAAAAACTAGATGGTTATATGGGATATTTATTAGACGGTTTTGGTGGGGTTGGTAGTAAAAAAATAGAAATCCCTCTTAGTAATACAGAAAAAAGAAAGAAAGCAAAAGAAAATAGTAGAAAAGGATTACCCACAGATGAAGGAGAAGGATTAAAAACAAAACTCGTCCTTCAGGAGGTACGACTAGAAAATGCTCTGTATTGGTATACATCTGATAATTCCGATTTTATAGAAAGAGGATATAATACTTTTAAATCATATAAATCTCGTTTAGACCAATACCAATTTGATGAAAAAAATATAACTACGGGTGCAACTGGTTTTATTCCTGTAACTTTAGGGTTAACATTTGAGGGATTAGGAGGAATACAAATTTATAATAAGTTAAAAGTAAACCAAAAAGCTTTACCTGCTTCTTACCCTTCTTCATTAAAATTTATAGTTGATGGTTTAAACCATTCTGTAAGTGATAATAAGTGGGTTACTAATCTAACAACTATATCACAACCAAAAACCTCAAAACCCATAAAATTAAAAATAGTACAACCACAAGTTATTGAAGAAAAAACCCAAGTTATAAAAGAATGGGGTGGAGATCCTGCACTTGCAAGAACATTCATCAATAGTTACCTTTTAACATCTAAAACTAGTAATGGGTTAATATATTACCCTGAAGAAACAGAAAAAACCCAAATAGTATTACACCATACAGCCGTAAATGCACCTATAAAAAATGTAATTGGGAAAGAAATGGATACAGGTTGGAGAGGAAGAACCGACCATGTTGCTACACATTTTATTATTCAAAGGGATGGTAGTTATGATCAATTGTTTGATTTAAAATATTGGGCAAATCACTTAGGAACTCAAAGATCAGGAACAGCAAAAGCACAGAGAAGAACTATTTCTATAGAATTAGAATCATTAGGGTATTTAGACTTACTAGTTAAAGATAATGCCAAACTAATTAACCCCCGTTTCGATAAAAATTCAAAATTTATCCAAAATGGAAAAGAATTCACCTATGATAAACTAACACAATCACAAAGTGATATACCTGTTGCTAAACCCCATAAAATTAATAGTTCAAATATAATAGTAGAAGCAAGTCCTTATAGGGGATATAATTTTTACCAATCCTATACTAAGAAACAATTAGAAACCCTAAAAACGGTATTAGAGAAAATCCATGAATTATACCCAAAAATCCCTATAGGATCAACTTATGGGGGGGAAAAGGGAAACAGATTTAGTAATCAATTCCCTGATATTAATAATATCTCAAAGGGAGCATTTGGTGGAGTCCCCGGTATTTATACCCACAACTCTTACAGAACAAATAAAATTGATGTTTTTCCACAAAAAGAATTATTAGAATTATTACAAGAATTTAACTAATGTATTTTCCAAAATCTCAAATAACAACAAATTTATACACCAACGGGAGAGAATTTATTTATCCTAACTCTTCCCAAGAATATATAGGTTATTATTTTAAAACATCTGATGGTAATTATTTCACGGGAAGAAACCCTAATGATCCACCAGTACAGGAAATAATTACTGAAATTCAATCACCAACCGAAGATGCAGAAGAAGGAGAAATGGGTTCCTATAATACTAGTGCTAATTTATATTTAGTACCTAATGTATATGCCTTTGCGGTAGACTTAGATGCAAACTCCATTCCACCCTTACCTCCCTTTCAAGTAATAAATCTACCTACTGAAGAGGAATATCAAATTAATGAATTTCAAAGGTATTTTGCTACAAAGTTTAATGAAATAAAATATATAGAAATAAATTTAGAACAATATAATAAATTTATAAATAAAGAACCTATTGTAGATTATAATTTATATAATGTATTCTCATTCCCCTGGCTTATATCAGGTAACAGAAATAAGGTTTACGATATCAACAAAAACACAGTAGAAAGAACTCAAAACCTTTACTCATTACAAGGATTTAAATCATATTTTAAAAACAGATATGACCAATACTTTAAATACATGGTAGGTTCAAATTTAAAAACAGATGGTACTGAATTTTTAATCCAATCTACAAATAAATTATACACAGGTTTATACCACATTCATCCAACCAAAGGACCAATGGTTGGAGCAGAACATACTGATTTACCTCATGAGTTTTTAATTCCTGTTAGCGGATCAAATATTAACTATAAAGTTAATAAAACAGAAACTCAAACCCTTAATAGAAGAGGTATAACTTATTAATGAATACCATAATAAATTAGGCTACATGGAATAGGGTTCGTACATTTACGTGTTGGTAAGAATACTAACGATTAAAATAATGGTTATGTATTGGCTTGTAGAAACAGAGGAACAATTAAACACCTTAATAAATAGTGATTATAAAAATGCTTTCATTGAGGTAATACCTTATAATGATACCATCCACCCTGTACTAAATCACGTAAGTTTAGTGTATATTAGACCAATTGAAGCAAGCAAAGGCTTCATGGTGTGTGTTACTCATAGTGAATCATTAAATGCTTTAAATACGTGCGTAGACGAATTATTAAACAAATTTAATACATTATATTGTCGTGATAAAAAGGAGGTATTACACTATTTTCCAAACAAAGCTCTCTATGACATAACACCCCCTCCTCATACATATATACGTCCATCTACAAAAACACACGATTTATACTATAGTAAACACAAGGATAACCGTGAGTTAAACCTAATTATCCCGATTGTTAAACACTATGAATTATGCGAGACAATTTTTGAGAATCTAAAAGGTAATATTAACAAAGAAAAAACAAAATATGATGAATTCTTTAACAATAGAGTATCCGTGGTATTCAACGCCATCGAGAGAAATGGCATACGTATACACAATGACACCTTCAGTGAATACTTCCACGTGGTTGACGGTGAATACGTCCACACTCAATTCAACTTAAAAACAATAACAACAAGACCATCAAATAAATTTAAAAATGTAAATTATGCGGCACTTAATAAAGAAAATGGATGTAGAAAAAGTTTTATACCACGTAATAATAGGTTTGTGGAAATTGATATTAGCGCTTACCACCCTAGCTTGGCTGCTAGTCTCATTGGTTATGATTTTGCCAATATTGATATTCACTCTCATTTTGCTACCTTATATGGAGTGGATTATAAAAAATCAAAAGAACTTACCTTCAAGCAGCTCTACGGAGGCGTTTTCGAAAATTATAGAGAGTTGGAATTCTTTCAAGGAATCGAGAAATACGTAGGAGAAACGTGGCGGAAGTTTGAGAGTGATGGGTTTGTGGAATGTAGGATTTCTGGATATAGATATGAAAAAGAAAACTTGCAAAACATGAACCCACAAAAATTATTTAATTACATTTTACAAAATTTAGAAACATCTACAAATATTTTGATATTGTGGGATATGCTTTGTATATTGAGGAAATGTAATACAAAATTAGTACTTTATACGTACGATTCATTTTTGTTTGATTTAGATAACGGTGAAGAAGAAATGTTAGAAGAGATTAGGGGAGTATTTAAAAAATATAAATTAAACATTAAAGAAATAGAAGGTTATGATTACAGTTTTAGAGAATAGTACTAATACGTATAATGCGGAATATGATGTTATTACTAACATCCAAAACGCAGGAGATTTGAATAATAAATTATTTTGTACATTTACAGACCTAGAAGGTTTAGATGTATTGGTTGAAGATATACAATCAAAATATACTATTTTATACAACAAAATGTTTGTATTAGAGATTGTGGGAAAAGATGAATATGTTATAACATATAATGTGGATCAGGGTAATGTGCAAAACATCCCAGAAAATACCATTTTAGTACACAGAAAAAAGGAATCTAATACCCTATACACCATTAATGCACTTAACGAATTGATTAAAAAGTTGAATGGTGGTGTTGTTGATACTAGTTATAAAGTGGATTGGCAACATTATAGAAATTGTGTTTTACTTACCCAACACAATGATTTAAACCAATTGAATACAAAAATTTATAAAATAATCGATATATAATTTGGTTACCTTAGGTATTTTTCGTATATTTATAAATAAGTAATAAAATAAAATAAAATGGACAATTTCGATTTAAAAAAATATTTAGCTGAAGGTATACTTGATAGATTTAAGAATAAAGAACTACCTGTTACTGCAGAAGATGCAAATATAACTTCACGGGAACTTGAGAAAGATACAGACAAACTAGAGTATTGGATTGAAAAGTACTCTAAGTTAAAGGAGTTTGTAGATGAATTTATAGAAGCGTGGGAAGATGGTAGTGGTGGTGATAGTGATTTATACAGAAAAGCTAAAAACCTTTAATTACTTACAACTTAGTTGTGTATGGCACGTTGCACTCACAGAAATTAATTAATAACAAATAAAATAAAATAAAATGGACAATTTCGATTTAAAAAAATATATATCTGAAGGTATACTTGATAGATTTAAGAATAAAGAACTACCTGTTACTGCAGAAGATGCAAATATAACTTCACGGGAACTTGAGAGGGTTATAAGTAGTGAAGAAAGAGATTTAAGGGATCCTGCAGGATTTTTACAAGATGCTGAAGAGGAAGTTATTGATTGGGTTCGATGGTTTATATCCGACTTTAGTAGACGTAATGGTTTCAAAATCTCTAATGGGGAAGATCCTTCTAAAGCCTATGATGAGGCAACTGAACTATATACTAAAAATCAAGATACCATTACAATAAGAACTATTGGTAACTTAGTAGGGAAATATTTTGTAAAATAATAAAAATAAAATGAAAGAATTATACAGATTTAGACAATACCTTAAAGAAAATGAAAGTGAATATTCAGAAGAAAACCCAATGGTATTCACTTTACCTCAAGTTGATGGGGATACCGGTGTAAAACTTCCCATGAGAAAAATCTTTAAAATGCTTAAAGATGCTGGTTACAATCCTGAAATAACTAGTGGTAATAAAGTAACAGGTATAAAAGACATAACTATAGGTGTTGGAGATGATAAATTCTCAGCTGGTCAATTAACTATTTCTAAAAACGGTATGACGTATGGTGATGACTTGTGGGGTAAAGATATTAAATCTGAAAATGAAATATTTCCATTGATAGATGAATACTATAATGACCAACTTGAGATGGAAAAGTCTGCTTCCAGTCCTCCAGATTTAGACAATAAAAACCAACTTTACGACGAAGGATACGACGAAGCCTGGTCAAAGATAGGAGCAGAAAAACTAGCTCAGGATTTTAAAAAGGAGTTTCCTGATAAAGATACAGACAAACTAGATTATTGGATTGAAAAGTACTCTAATGACAACAATATTTCAGATTTTATGTCTAATGATTTTTTTCGATATGAATTAAGACCTGCAGTTATGAAATTGGGTTATACAAACCCTGAAGGGGTAATGTAAAATAGTAAAATAATAAAATAAAATAAAATAATCGGAATATAATTTGGTTCCCCAAAACATAGTTCGTATATTCAGTTACATATAAACAGTTATAATTAAAATAGAGTTACATTATGGATTTAAATGCATTAAAGCAGAAATTGGATACCCTCCAATCAAAACCACAGGGTGGTCAAAAGACCGATTATTCATTAATTTTTTGGAAACCTACAATTGGTAAACAACAAATTAGAATTGTACCATCAGCGTATGATACTTCTAACCCTTTTACTGAGTTAAAGTTTCACTATGGTATTACTAACAAAGTGATGATATCACCATCAAATTATGGTGAAAAAGATCCTATTCAATTATTCGCTGGTAAGTTACGTAGTGGTGAATATGATAAAGAAAATTATCAACTAGCTAAAAAGTTAGACGCTAAAAACCGTGTTTTTGTTCCTGTAGTAGTACGTGGAGAAGAAGATAAAGGTGTTAGATTATGGCAATTTGGTAAGTTGGTATACGAAGAATTATTAGCACTAGCTGTAGATGATGAAATTGGTGATTATACTGATATTGTAAATGGTAGAGATCTTACAGTTGAAACTGTAGGACCAGAATCTACAGGTACAGCATATAATAAATCATCAGTACGTGTTAGATTAAAAACCTCACCCCTTAGTGAAAATGCTACTCAAGTAGAAACTTGGACAAATGAACAACCCAACCCTAAAGAAGGTTTATTCAAACGTTATTCATATGATGAAATGAAAATAGCATTGGAAAAATGGTTATCACCAGAGGATAACGAAGAAGAAATCGCTAAAAATCCAAATTCATTTCCAACAACGGCTGCATCATCTCCTTCACCTTCTAATTTTAGCTTAGATACTAATCAAGCTAAACAAAGCAAAGTAGATAAGTTTGACAGTTTATTTGATTCTAAAACTGATGATCTTCCTTTCTAAATATGGCGAAGAAAATATCAAAGTCTCTCTCGGCAGCCGTGTCTGCCGAGATCAAGAGCAAATTTGATCTTAATAAATTTAAATCATCTAAAGGTTTAAATAAAAACGTTAAATTTAAGGAACAAAAATGGATTCCATTATCACCTGCATTTCAAGAAGTATCTGGAGTACCTGGTATCCCAATGGGGCATATAGTATTACTTAGAGGACATTCTGATACAGGTAAAACTACAGCATTATTAGAAGCAGCAGTATCGGCACAAGCTATGGGAATTTTACCTGTATTTATTATTACAGAGATGAAATGGAATTGGGAACATGCAGCTCAGATGGGGTTAAAGGTTAATTTAATCAAAGATGATGAAGGTAATGTTATAGATTATGAAGGTGACTTTATCTATGTTGATAGAGAAACGGTACATACTGTAGAAGATGTAGCTGCATTTATTATGGATCTACAAAACGAACAGAAAAATGGTAATCTACCAACAGATTTAGCTTTCTTCTGGGATTCTATTGGGTCTATTCCTTGTCAAATGTCAGTTGAAAAACTAAAGAATAACAATGAATGGAATGCAGGTGCAATGTCAACACAATTTGGTAATACAGTAAACCAAAGTATTGTAATGTCTCGTAAAGAGTCATCACCCTATACTAACAGTTTAATTGCTATTAACAAAGTATGGACCGCTAAAGCAGAATCACCTATGGGTCAACCAAAAATGATGAACAAGGGTGGAATGGCTATGTGGTATGACGCAACATTTGTAGTTACATTTGGTAATGTCTCAAATGCTGGTACATCTAAAATTAAAGCAATTAAAGGTGGTAAGCAAGTAGAATGGGGTAAACGTACCAACTTACAGATTGATAAGAACCATGTTAATGGTATCGCAGCAAGAGGTAAAATTGTTATGACTTCTCATGGATTTATCGAAGATACAGATAAAGACAAAAATGCTTATAAAAAAGCACATGCAGATGAATGGTCTAGAATCTTAGGAGGAGGAACATTCAAGATTGTAGAAGATGATGAAGATGTAACCCCTGTACTTTACGACGTACAAGACCTATAAAACAAAAACATGAAACACAAAGAGTTATTAAGTCTCTTGGATGACCTCCAAGAAGACCAGGAAACACCTACTCCCAACAAACACGACAGAGTATTAATCTTAGATGGTTTAAATCTCTTTTTTAGAAATTTTGCTATGATGAATATGGTTAACCCAGATGGGGTTCATATTGGTGGGTTAGGTGGTTTCTTCCGCTCTTTAGGTGCCATGATTAGACAAACAAATCCAACTTCTGTTTATGTAGTATTCGATGGGCAAGGTTCTACAGTAAATCGTAAGAACCTGCTCTCCGAATACAAAGGAACAAGGAATTTGTCTAGAATCACCAATTGGGAGGCATTTGATAATATTGAAGAAGAACACGATTCAAAAATCGACCAAATTGTACGTATAATACAATATTTAAAACTATTGCCTGTTAAAACTACTATACTAGATAAAGTTGAAGCTGATGATATTATAGCTGTATTAGCTGAAAAACTAGTTGAAAAACACGATTCTACTTGTTTTATAGTATCTAGTGATAAGGATTTCTTACAACTAGTAACTGATAAAATTATTGTGTATAGACCCATGGAGAAAGAATACTATACTCCAAAAGTTGTAGAAGAAAAATTTGGTTTATTACCTCATAACTTTATTCTACATAAAACTTTATTAGGGGATAATTCAGACAATATTAAAGGTATTAAGGGCTTAGGTGCTAAAGGTATATTTAAAAAATTCCCAGAATTAAAAACTCAAGAATTAACTTTAGATGATATTTTTGACATTTCTGCTAGGAAATACAAGGAACACATTGTATATTCACGTATAGTACAAGAACGATCTCGTATTGAAACCAATTTTAAAGTAATGGATTTAAGCGTACCAATGATCGATGATAGAGGTAAAGAACATATTGATAGGTTAATAACTGAGGAATTACCTGATTTTAATCCTGAAATGTTTATTTCATTTTATAATGAAGATAAATTAGGAGGGATGATTAGAAATTTAGATACTTGGTTAAAAGATATATTTTCCATGTTCCCCACTTATAAATAAAAAATAAAAAGGTTATAAACAGTACTAAACAGACAGAAAATTGACTCTTAATTCTATAAACCAATACGGACACGATTTTCAAATTAAGGTATTATCATCATTGTTAACTCATAAGGAATTTTTAGTTAATATACATGATATTATATCAGAAGAATATTTCGAAAATCAAGCTCAGAAATGGGCGATCAAGGAGGTACTAAATTATTATGATAAATATCACACTACCCCCTCATTAGATATATTAAAAGTAGAATTACAAAAAGTAGATAATGAAGTATTACAAATCTCAATTAAAGAGCAACTAAAACAAGCATTTGTTAGCTCGGATGATGATTTAGAATACGTACAAGAAGAATTTACTAATTTTTGTAAAAACCAACAATTGAAGAAGGCCTTAATGTCGTCTGTGGACTTATTGAAAGCAGGCGATTTTGATGGTATTCGTTTTATTGTAGATAATGCTTTAAAAGCAGGACAGGATAAAAATATAGGACATGAATATGTTAAAGATATTGAAGAACGTTATAGAGAAAATTCAAGAGAAACTGTACCTACCCCTTGGGACAAAATTAATAACTTATTACAAGGTGGATTGGGAAATGGAGATTTTGGTCTCATATTTGGTAATCCAGGAGGTGGTAAATCTTGGTCGTTAGTAGCATTAGGAGGACATGCTGTAAGATTAGGATATAATGTATTACATTATACACTTGAATTAGGAGAGGAATATGTTGGTAAAAGATATGATGCTTTTTTCACTAAAATACCAGTTAATAAAATAGATTCTCAAAGAGAAAAAGTAGAAGAAATCATACCTCAATTGCCTGGTAAACTAATAATTAAAGAATACCCAACAGGTAGGGCATCAGTCTCAACTATTGAATCACATATAGCAAAAAGTACTAGTATGGGGTTTAAACCTGATTTAATAATTATTGACTATGTAGACTTACTTTCATCAAGAAAAACAAATCGTGAACGTAAAGATGAAATTGATGATATTTATACTAGTACTAAGGGATTAGCTAAACAACTTGACCTACCAATTTGGTCAGTTTCTCAAGTAAATCGTGCTGGTGCACAAGACAATATAATACAAGGAGATAAAGCCGCAGGATCTTATGATAAGATTATGATTACTGATTTTTGTATGTCACTTTCTCGTAAAAAAGAAGATAAAGTTAATAACACAGGTAGATTTCATTTAATGAAAAACAGATATGGAATGGATGGAATTACCTTTGGTATTGAAGCTGATACTTCAACGGGACATTTTATAGTAAAAAATGAATATGTTGAGGGGGATGAACCTGAAGCAGCAGCATTACAACCTCGCTCCAATAAGTTTGATACTAACGTTGATACTTTTGATAAAGCGCAGTTAAGAAAAAAATTTTTTGAATTAAAATAAATAAATAAATAATAACCTAAAAATAAATAAATAAGTAAATACCTATGAAAAAAAACATATTTGAACCTAGCGAAGATGTTAGAGGAAATGATTATCCCCACTTACTGAGATATGCTAATGTAATATGGGAAGCCTTTTGGACACCTGAACATTTTGATTACGATAGGGATGTAAGAGATTTTAAAACTAAATTTAAACCACACGAACAAGAAGCAATGAAAAGATCAATGCTTTGCATTGGGGTAGTAGAAAATAAAGTTAAAACTTCTTGGGCTAGAATAGATCTAAGACTACCAAAAACAGAAATAGCAGATGCCGGTCATGTTTTTGCAGGAAATGAAGTAGTACATAGAAGAACGTATAAACAAGGATTAGATTTATTAGGGTTAGAGGGTGCCTTTGAAAATATAATGGATATCCCTCAAATATCGGGTAGAATTGGTTATCTTAACAAATATTTAAAAGGATATACCTCTAGATCTAATAAGGAATTTACTAAATCATTAATTTTATTTACTTTATTAGTAGAAAATGCAAGTTTATTTGCTAATTTCCTAACCATATCAGCATTCGGTAAGTATGAAAATATGTTTACAAACTTTACTGCTGTAGTTAATGCTACTAGTAAAGAAGAAGCAATCCACGCCCAGTTTGGAGCTGAATTAATTAAAATTATTAAACAAGAAAATCCTGAATGGTTTGATCAGGAAATGGAATATAAAATTCGTAGAAATATTAGAAAAGCACTTAAAGCTGAAGAAGAATTAATAGACTGGGTGTTTGAAGAAGGAGAACTAGAATTTATGCCTAAAGCAGTTATTAAAGAGTACACAAAGCAAAGATTAAATCATGGTTTAGAATTAATTGGGTATGAAAAAGAATATGAAGTAAACAAAGAATTATTAAAACCAACAGAGTATTTTGATAGAATGGCTAAAGCACCTATTGCTTTTGATTTCTTCGCACAGAAAAGTACAGATTATAATAAAACAAACTTAATAACAGATGAAGCATGGGACTAGAATTAAAATGGCTTAAAGACAAAGAGCAAATAGAAATGTTAGAGAGGGGATATTTAGAAAAAGGAGAATCTCCTAGTGATAGATTTCAAACTATATGTGATACAATCCAAAAGTATTCTACTAAATTGGCAAAAACCGAAGAATCTAAGGAATATGTTAAGGGTATAGGAAAAAGATTTGAAGGGTATATATCTAAAGGATGGACTTCATTCTCTACCCCTATAATTAGATCCTTTGGTTCTGAACATAATTTACCTATAAGTTGTAACCATACCATGTTAGAAGACTCTATGGATGGGATATATAGAAGACTTTATGAAACAGGTATTCTAGGAAGTAAAGGTTCAGGTACTGCAGTAAATATTTCAGATCTTAGACCAATAGGAACCCCAATATCTGCTGGGGGTGAATCTAATAGTATTATAGATTGGATTGAATTATATGCAGATTTGATATGTAAAACAGCTCAAAACTCCCAAAGAAGAGGTTTTATTACTTTTTATTGTGATGCTGATCATCCTGAAATAATGGATTTTTTAGATATTGGGACTGAAAGGATACCTAAAGATAAACAGAGATTTCTTACTACAATAACAACAGCAGTAGTACTCCCTGTAGGGTTTAGACAAGCACTTAAAGATGGGGATAAAAAAAGGAGAAAGATATTTACTAAAATATTAAATACTAGAAAAGAAGCTGGTTTCCCTTATATTTTAGATGAAGAAAATTCAAATAAAGGAATCTGCCAATCTTATATAGATAAAGGTATGAGAATACGCAGTGCAAATATATGTTCTGAAGCCATCGAATATACAGATTATGATAAAACCTTTGCTTGTTGTTTATCTTCTATAGTAGCTTATCATTGGGATGAAATTAAAAAGGACCCTAACTTTTTATTCGATATGAATATAGCATTAGATTGTGTTATAGAAGAATACATAGAGAAAGGAAAAAAATTCCCGGCTATCAAATCAGCTATAAAATTTGCAAAAGAACATAGAACAATAGGTTTGGGGATATCCTCCTTTCACTCTTATCTTCAAAAGAATAATATAGTTTTTGGTTCTTTACCCTCTTTCAATGTTAATGGTGATATATTTTCAAACATGAGACAGGAAGGTAATAGAGCATCAAAATGGATGGCTACTCATTTTGGAGAGCCAAAAATGTTAAAAGGTTATGGTGAGCGTAATACAAGTAGGATGGCACAAGCTCCCAAAAAATCTAGTAGTTTTATAGATGGTGGTGTACATATGGCCTATAGTGAGGGTATAGAACCTCATAAAATAAATTATGGAGAAAAAATGGTTGCTAAGATTCAAGTTGAATGGAAAAACCGTGAATTAGAATCATTATTAAAATCTAAAAATAAAGACAGTAAAGAAGTTTGGGATAGTATTTTAACATATGGAGGTTCTGTTCAACATTTAGATTTCTTATCTGACCATGAAAAAGAGGTATTCAAAATCTTTCATGAGATATCCCAAGTAGATGTAATTAATCTAGCGGCACAAAGGCAAGCATGGATAGATATGGGACAATCTATTAACTTAGCAGTACACCCAAATGCCTCTGCTAAGGATGTTATAAAATTACACTTAGATGCTTTTGATAAAGGTTTAAAATCTCTATATTATCAATACAATTTAAATGCTGCCCAACAATTCTCTCAAGAATTACTTACATGTTCGGCTTGTGAGGGGTAAATTAAAAGTAAATTAAAAAAAAATAAGGAGGGTGCATTAGCACCCTTTTTTTTTATATTTATAAGTAAATAAAGTTATTAACTAATTTAGTTATCTTATGTTAAACAAATTAAAACAAAAATGGATGGTCTTCAAAGACATTTTTAACGACAAAAATGATATAAATGAAAAAACTGTAGTAGGTTTTATTTCATTTGTTATTATGACTATATTTGCTATAGTAGATTTAGTAACTGGGTACTTTGGTAAAGATTTAGTAATTCATGAGTTTATTTATGATTCATTTCTATTTATTACTTTAGGTAGTTTTAGTATAGCCGAGTTAGGAAATATATTTGGTAAAAAGGGTAAATAATATGAAATTAGAAGTACAAAGATTTAGCTCAAAATCAAGCTCTACATTGGGTATATTATTTGATGTGACTACGACTCCAGAGTTTTTATGTTATACTTTAGAAGATGAATTTCGTGAAGTTAAAGTAAGTGGAGAAACAAGAATCCCCGCAGGTACTTATAATATAACCCTTCGTACTGAAGGTGGTTTTAATCAAAGATATAATGAAAAGTTTGGTTCTGATTTTAATAAAGGAATGCTCTGGGTAAGAGATGTACCTGGATTTGAATATATATTAATCCATATAGGAAATGATGCCGACGATAGTGAAGGTTGTCTTTTAGTAGGAGATTCACAAACTCAAAACATAACAAAAAATGGATTTATAGGGTCTTCCACTGATGCTTATAAAAGAATATATCCACCCATTGCTGATGCCCTAGAAAAGGGTGAAAGTGTAACAATAACTTATATAGATTACGATTCTATAATGTTTTAAACAGACCAATGAAATCAACATCAACTATTATTTATTTACCCTCTATGATCTTAGGATTTATATGCTCATATTTTTTAGAACTTACAATGCAAAATGCAGAACAATACCTTGCGGTTGCAACCCTAGTGTTTGCTGATGGGTTTTTTGGGATAATAGCAGGTATAAAGAGGGAAGGATTTAAAACCTACAAGGCTATAAAAATATTAAAAACTTTAATTTTTTGGGTAGTAGTATTAACCCTAATATTGGTTATAGAAAAAAGTATTCCTGGAGCAGGGTGGTTAAGTGAAACTATGCTAATGCCTCTAATAGTATTTCAATTAATAAGTACTATTAAAAATGCATCAATGTCTGGGTTTATTAAAGCTGATGTTTTAAACAAAATTTTAGATCGTATAGATAAACATAAAGGTCTTAGGGAATAGCGTGTCTTGGTTCTATTCCTTTCTTATATTACAACTATGATAAAAAGAATAAAACAAGGAATGTTTCCATTCCTAATA
>Ga0115561_1001311_pt1 | contig 17774 bp, 14 predicted proteins | sample COGITO_mtgs_1105_4_FD_87201 | JGI IMG/M metagenome (GOLD analysis project Ga0115561, IMG submission 87201) | Pelagic marine microbial communities from North Sea - COGITO_mtgs_110512 | ecosystem: Environmental > Aquatic > Marine > Epipelagic | place: Germany:Helgoland, sampling site Kabeltonne...
GAGTTGCCGAAGACGACCATACGACCGCCTGGAATAGTGATGCCAAGCTCGGTTCCTGAGCTTCGGGAGGATACCGTCGCGATACTGACGGGGCCTTTCTGGTCGCGATTCTCGTCGAAGACTGCTGGGTTTTGTGTGCGGTAGTCCCGCTCAGCCCAGCTGTTTTCGGAGGTGCCGAGGAGCTGGTGCACTTGCAGGCGACTGTCGTTGGCCGATGTCGGGTCGATGCGCACGGAGCGTGGACTGCCGAAGAGCGCGGTAATTTGGTAGTCGATCAATAGTTTAGTGATCGGGTGGTCGGCGAAGCGGCGTATGATTAAGTCGCCGCCTTGGGCGCGGTAATCCGTGCCAGCGTCGAGCACTAGGGTATCCTCGGTGAGCACGCCCCAGTCGTAGAATAGCTCAGTCATCCCGTGGCGACGACCTGGATCGATCAAGGCGACCATACGCCCGTTGCGGTCGCTCATGTAGCGGCGCAGCTTTTCGACTTCTTCTGGTTGAAGGCTGGCCTGAGGTGAGGGCACGATGATGAGCGAGGCGTCTTCGGGCACATCTTCGTCAATCGCGAGATCGAGTGTGCCGAGCTCGAAACTGCGTTCGCGCAGGAAGCTTTCCAGCTGCGAGAGGCCGCGCAAGGCATCGACATCGTCGAGGCGCATCTCGCCGTGACCGACGAGGAAGTAGATCTTTTGCGGCTTCTTTGTGGATACGTCGAGGATGGCGGAGGTGAATATCTGCTCACCGCGGAAGCCGCGTTCCTTGCCATTGTCGTATTCGTAGAGGCCGATCTGACTGATCTCACGCACTTTATCTCCCGATGCGATGATGATGGCGTTCTCTTTGGTCAGCTTATAATTGGTTGCCAGTTCTTGAGCGCGCTTACGCTGACGATAGATGTCGACGAATTCGACAGAGATGTAGGACTTGCCGTCGCGCATGCCCTCAAATTCGTATTCGCGCAGAAGTTTCTTTAGGTCGTCGCGGATGATCTCTAGCGCGTCCTCGTCGGTCTCTTTGGGGATGGTGACGATGATCTGCACTGGCTCAGTGAGCTGGCGGATGTAGGCCTTAGACTCGGGTGCGAGCGTGTAGGCGCCGGTCTTTGTCAGATCGATGCGTTTAAAGTAATTCGCCGAAATGAAATTCAGGGCGACGATGAGGCTTAGGCTCAGTAGGATCTGCACCAACCGGTTGGCGGTGCGGAAGCGTCGAGCAAAGCGGAATTCGTTAAAGCGGCTTGGTTTCATCAGGCTTTCGCTTCGATAACAAGGGTGGACAATCCCAGCAGGAGAACCCCGGTGCTGGTGTAGTAGAAGAATGGACGTGTATCAATCACGCCGCGAGAGAAGTCATCTAGGTGCTGGAAAATCTGCAAGTAGTTGACTAATTCGCTCGCCCAGAATGAGAGTTCTGCGCCGTTTTGAGCGATGTTGCCGAGTTGCTGGCCACCGATAATGGCGACGAACAGAGTGGTAAAGCTGAGCATGCCAGCGACGAGTTGGCTGCGGGTAATGCTACTGGCGAAAATCCCTATCGAGACGAACAGGATGCCGCTGAGTCCGAGAAATGTGAAGCCGCCGATGATCGGCGCAGGCTCCAGCAGGCTGCCGCTGAGTGCTGCGCTCGGAAATAACTTCGCGGCAATTAATGGAAAGCTCAGCGTTGAGAGCCACAAGAGCATGTAGAAGATATAGGCACCAGAGAATTTACTGAGAATGACCGATGCGCGAGAGGTCGGCGTCGTCATCAATGTATCGAGTGTGCCCGTGCTGCGCTCGCCTGCGATGCTGCGCATGGTGAGCAGCGGCACGACGAAGAAGACCGGAATCCAGAAGATGCTAAAAAATTGCACGATTGGCAGGTTTTCCTCGGGTGTATTGACCATTCCGCGCAGGATGGCCCAGTAGAGGAAGCCCATTAGGCAGAGGAAGAGCACCGCGGCAATGTAGGTCGGCGGACTGATCAGTAGCATTCGGAGCTCATGTTTGAGCAGGATGAAGAAGTTACGCATGGGTAAATAAACTTAATGCTTAGGATTGAGCGGCTGCAGCGGGCTTTATTTTTGAGGATTCGATGGTTTCTTCCCACGAGCGCTTGGTCGCGGCGAGGAAGATCTCTTCTAGGTTTGGCACGCGTGGCGCGAGGCTGCGTAGCGTGCAGTCCGGCGAGTCACTGAGTGCAGCGATAAGTTGCGGCCCGAGTTCGCCATTGCCCTGGGCGCGGATTGTGAGCTTCAGGATATCGCCTTCGCTTTCTTCCTTTTCCAGAAATTCGACTTCGAGGCCCTTCGCTTTAAACAGCTCTGCGACCCGCGTTTCGCAGCCTTTGACTTCGAGCTCGAAACGATTGCCAGGTAGGAATTCCTCGCGCAGGCTGTCACTGGTGCCACTGGCGACGACACGGCCGCGGTTGATGATGATCACGCGATCGCATGAGCGCTCGATTTCCGGGAGAATGTGGCTGGAGAGCACCACCGTTAAGCGCCCGCGCAGATTGTTGATCAGCTTACGAATGCCTTGGATTTGGTGGGGGTCGAGGCCGATCGTCGGCTCGTCCATAATAATCACTTCCGGATTGCCCAACAGGGCATCGGCGATACCGACGCGTTGGCGAAAGCCTTTTGACAGTGTGCCAATGATTTTACGGCGCGCGGTGCGTGCGAGATCACAGGTCTCCATCACATCTTGCACGGTCTCGCGGAGCTTGCGCCCCGGGACTCCCTTGAGGCGGGCGCGGAAACGTAAATATTCGACCACCCGCATGTCGTCGGGCAGGGGATTGTTCTCAGGCATGTAGCCGATGCGCTGCTTGACCTCGTATGGGTTGTGCGCGACCGCGACGCCGCCGACCCATGCAGAGCCGGATGTGGCAGGCATGATGCCTGATAAAATACGCATCGTTGTGCTCTTGCCTGCGCCATTGGGCCCGAGGAAGCCGACGATTTCGCCGCGATTGACGGTGAAGCTTACGTTCTGAATCGCCGTGAGTGACCCGAATTTTCGGGTAAGATTTTCAACGCGTATGCTGGGGATGGTCTCCATGGATGCTGGTGTGTCGCTACGGAATTTGGAAAATTATTGGTGTCAGTGATGAAGTGTGTAACGAAAGTTACGGCGGCATCAAGGCTAGTGAAGGGCTATTTTCATGGGAATCGTATCAAATTCCCGAACTCTAGTTCAGATTCTGCTTTCCAATGGAGCAGGTTTTAGTGACTTTGGTTCCCACATGATTACGACGACAGAAGCTCTCGCAGATGCAGTGCAGGCCGCCCAAGCGGCTGGTGCAGTAGGAATTGACACAGAATTTGTTTGGGATCGCACCTATTATCCTACCCTCGGCTTAGTCCAGATCGGCTATCCCGATGGTCATTGCGAGTTGATTGATGCGCCAGAGATCGAAGATTGGTCGCCCTTTGCTACGCTCATGTCCGACCCGAATACGGTCAAAATTCTCCATGATGCGCAACAGGATCTCACGATTCTGAAGCGTGCATGCGGTGCCTATCCGAAAAACATCTTCGATACGCAGCGCTCGTCTGGCTTTGTCGGCCTCTCTTCGACAATTTCTCTGAGTGAATTACTCAAGACCCTGATGAAAGTGCGCTTGGATAAATCCGAGACGCGCTCGAATTGGATCGCACGTCCGCTCACAGAGAAGCAGATGGAATACGCCGAAGATGATGTGCGCTATTCCACTCGCCTGATGGAGAAGATTATGGATAAGGCCGATGCCCTCGGGCGCAAGCAGTGGATCATTGACGAGATGAAGTATTACGAGAATGAAGCGATTTACCAAGAATTCGATCCAGATACCGAGATGCCGCGCGTGCGAGGTAGTGGTTCGTTGACAAATCAGCAGCGTAATATCGTGCGCTCTCTGGGTGCTTGGCGCGAACTCAAGGCTCGCCAGCGTAATTTGCCGCGTAATTTTGTTCTTTCCGACGATGCCATCATTACCTTGATGAAGCGCCCGCCAGAATCTGCTGAGGCGATTCAGCCGAGCCGAGGGCTCACTGAGCGTGCCTTGCAACGCAATCGCGATAAGATTTGGGCGGCCATCGAGCGCGGAATCGCTGGCAATTTGCCGGAGCTTCCCAATGGCCGTCATAAAGGCCCCGCGCCCGACGATGGTTACGAGTCCCGCGTCGATCTCACGCTGGCACTAATTAAAGGTATTTGCTTAGCCGCTCAAATCGACCCCCCCCTTATAGGGAATCGCGCCGATGTCACCGCCTTCGTTCTCGAAGCCGATGTGGCAGACTCGGATCGTCACCGTATGCTACGCGGTTGGCGTGCCGAATTTATCGGTAATCGCTTACTCAGTGTGCTAAATGGCGAAGGTCGTATCGCGATTAACACTGAGACCAAGCTGCCCGAGTTGGTCGACTAAGAAAGAGAGCTGTGGTCGGGGATGCGCCCAAAGCGCCAATCTTCGGATTTTTTCGGGTGCGACAACATACGAACTTTTGAGACTCCCCAATTTTGCGAAGTGCCCAATTGGCGCAATTTGGAGAATTGACATCGCGAGGTTTTTTTATTTTGCGGTAAGTCGAATATGTTAAATATATGAAGAAGTTAAAGGGGGCGATTGTAGGCGCGGGGAATCGTGCGATGTTGTATGCGGGCTATGCTCTGGAGCATCCGGATGAATTGGAGTTTGTTGCCGTAGCGGAGCCGAATTCGGAGCGTCGGGCGATTGCGGCCAAGCGCTTTGGCATTCCTGAGGAGGCGTGTTTTGAGTCTGATAAAGATTTGGCGGCTCAACCGAAGTTGGCGGATTTCATTCTAAACGGCACGATGGATCAGGATCATGTGGCAACTACAATACCATTTCTGGAGAAGGGCTATGATGTATTGTTGGAGAAGCCTTTTGCGACTGATGTCGATGAGATGTGGAAGCTGGTTCACACTGCGCGCAAGCATAACCGCCGTGTCGCGATTTGTCATGTCCTTCGCCACGCACCATTTTATGTTGAGGTTCGCAATCGTATCGAAAGCGGAGAGATCGGTGAGATTATTAACATTCAGGCCGCAGAGCACGTTTCCTTCCACCATATGGCAGTTGCCTTTGTTCGGGGTAAGTGGAGTCAGCGTGCTGTTACGCTATCACCGATGTTGATGCAGAAGTGCTGTCACGATCTCGACTTGATTACTTGGTTTAAGTCTGGTGTGAAGCCTGTTAGTGTGACAAGTGTAGGGAATAATTTTCAGTTCCGTCCGCAGCAGGCTCCTGCTGGTGCGGGCACGCGTTGCCTTGTGGATTGTCCCATTGAAGCCGACTGTCTCTATTCCGCTCGAAAGCATTACTTGGATTTGGATCGTTGGAAGTTTTATGTCTGGGACTTGAATGAGTTCGCCACTGAGGACGAGCGAATCAATTATCTCAATCAAAGCCCCTATGGTCGCTGTGTCTGGAAGACCGATATGGATATTGTCGACCATGAAAGTGTCTCGATTGAATTTGAAGATGGCAGTTCCGCTACTCTGAACATGGTGGGTGGAGCGGCCAAAGGAAGTCGGACCTTGCATATCTTAGGCACCAAGGGAGAGATTTTGGGCTGTTTTGATGACAATCTTTTCACGATTCGGAAAATCGCAGCCGAGCCGGGGCGGGACTTTGAAGAAGAGGTTGTCGACGTGGGGCGCCACGGTGATACCACCGGGGAAGAGCGCGGGCATGGTGGTGGCGATCTGCGTCTAGTGGGCGATTTTCTTCGTTATTTAAGAGGTGAGGGAGCCTCGCTCTCGACCACGAGTATTGAAGATTCGGTGTCTGGCCACCTGCTTGGGTTCAGTGCTGAAATCGCGCGCGAGGAGCGGCGAATGGTCGCCTTGGAATACCCTGACAAGGTTTGACCTTTTTTTAGGGGGCATGGGTTGCCTTTCGGCTAACTGCGTGCTAGAGAGGTAGGCTGCGTTTTCCTCCTTCGGTTTTCCCACAATCGGTCATCAGTGCGGCTCGCCACACTTCGACTTCGTTGGAATGTCCACTGCTTCGGAGTCTGGCTTCGATTGCTTGCATGTCAGGTTCTTCGATGCCTTGAGACGGATCTCCGACCAGTGATGGTCTCGCCTGACAAATGAGTGCCCACACCGCCCATGCGCGGGCACGGCGCAGGGCTTGGCGCTCACCGCGTAGACGTGTGGCTTGATGTTGAAAGCTGATACGCGGGTTGCCGGGGAAGTGGTCGCTGTGGTGATTGGCGGCGATCCAATGTAATGCGGCATAGGGGAGTGGCCACTGTTTTAAGATGGCTGCCGCTTCGGGGACATTTGCATAGAGCGCCCGTGTAATGGCTAAAATGCTGCGCCCTGCGTGACCTTGTCGCCAGAGGGAGTGTCCATATTTGAGGGCGGTGTAGTAGAAGGTCTCGCGGTCGGCATGTTTCAACTCGGTTAAACAACGATGCGTCATGTGAGCATCGGGTGTTGGCAAGTAGGGGCAGATCGGCGGTGTATTCATACCGCCACTACTTTGACTCTTTGGGGTCGAGGGCATCGCGTAGTCCATCGCCGATGAAGTTGAGGGCGAAGATCGTGAGTGAGAAAAAAAGCGCGGGGAAGAATAGCATCCATGGATAGATATCTATTTTTTCGGCACCATCACTAATAAGGATACCCCATGAACTCATCGGTGGTTGCACGCCGAGGCCTAGAAAACTGAGGACTGACTCCAGCAGGATGACGGCGGGAATCGTCAATGTGGTATAGACGATGACGGGGCCGAGCAGGTTTGGTAGAATGTGTCGAAGTAGTATATGACTTTGCTTGGCACCGCTGACGATGGCGGCGTCGACAAAGGTTTGTTTGCGCAGTGCGCGCGTTTGTCCCCGCACGATACGAGCCATCGTTAACCATTCGACTGCACCAATGGCCATGAAGATTAGAAAGATACTTTTTTTGTCGAAGGTAACGGTCAGGATAATGACCATCATCGTAAAGGGGAGCGCATAGACGGCATCGACAAAACGCATCATTGCCGCTTCGGTCGCACCGCCACGGTAGCCGGCGAAAGCGCCGTAACTGACGCCGATGATCAATGCGATGAGCGTCGCAGCGAAGCCGACGCCAATGGATATTTGACCGCCGGTGAAAATGCGCACCATGAGGTCGCGGCCGAGGTCGTCTGTGCCGAACCAGTGCTCGGCAGAGGGGCCTTGGGCGCCATAGGCGAGGTCTTGTTGGTCAAAGCTGTAGCTACTCAGTGAGGGGCCAATTAAGCAGAGCAGTGTGATACAGATGAAGAGCGTGCCACCGATTTGTGCCATACGGTTGTGCTTGAGCCGCTCCCATGCGTCTTGGCCTAAGGATTTCGAGGCGACTGAGCGCGCCGCTGCTTCGCGTCGTTGCTTAATCATTACGTGTCCTTGGGTTGAGCCACATTTGGATGATGTCGACGAGTAAGTTGAAGCCGATGATCAGGGTTGCATAAAAGAGCACCGTGCCCATGACCATGGTATAGTCGCGATTGAGTGCGGCATTGACGAAAAACGGCCCGAGTCCAGGAATGAAGAAAATCGTTTCGACCACAAAGGAGCCGCTGATCAATCCCGCTGCCGCAGGCCCCATGTATGCAACCACCGGATACAACGCAGTGCGCAGTGCGTGCCGCATGACGATGGTCTGCTCTTTTAGGCCTTTGGCGCGCGCGGTGCGAATGTAGTCGTGCTGCATGACATCCAGCATGCCACTGCGTGCAAGGCGTGCGATGTAGGCGGCATAGAATAAGCCAAGTGTGACGGCGGGGAGCACGCGGTCACTCGCATAGCTCCAGCCCAGTGGGTTGAACCAGCCTAAGTGTAGACTGAAGACCATCAGCAGGATCGGGCCGATGACAAAGGACGGCAGGCAAATGCCGATCATTGCGACGCCCATCAGTCCAGTCTCGGCGGGCTTGTTATGTTTGAGCGCTGCGATGGTGCCGATGGGGATGCCGATCGCTAATGCGATGAGCAGCGCCCAGAGCCCGAGTTCTAGCGAAACCGGGAAGGATTGTGCGATGATCTCTTGCACGTCCCAACCAGGGTATTTGTAGGAGGGGCCTAGGTCGCCTTTGAATAGGTTGACGAAGAAATGGTAGTATTGTTGGTAAAGCGGTTGGTTCAGTCCGTAGTGCGCTTCGATCTGTTCTTTGATTTCTGGCGGCAGCTTTTTCTCGTCGTCAAAGGGGCCACCTGGCGCGAAGCGCAATAGCACAAACGTGACTGTGGCCACGACCCACAATGTGGGGATGGCTTGTAGTAAACGTCTGGCGATGAGGGTGAGCACGGGGAGAATTAGGAATTAGGAATTAGGAATTAGGAATTAGGAATTAGGAAAATGTGAATTAATTCTGAGGTTGAGCGTTCGACGTTGGATGTTCGACGTTCAACGAGATCGCTTGGTAGGGGTGGTTGTCGAGTAGGCTGGGATACCAACCTTGAACGGAGGGTGCGATTAGGCGGCTGGTGACATAAAAGTAGAGTGGGATGACTGGCATTTCATCGAGCAACAGTGCTTCAGCTTTTTGGAATATGACTTTGCGCGCTTCGATGTCTGATGTGTGAGCGGCTAAGGTGATCAGGCGGTCATATTCGGCGCTGCTCCAGTTGGTGTGGTTGTTGCCGTTATCGGTTTCACCGAGGCTGAGGAAGGTATTGGGGTCGTCGTAATCACCAAACCAAGAGGCACGCAAAATATCAAATTCGCCAGCTTCACGGGTGGAGAGGTAGGCCTTCCATTCTTGGTTGTGTAGTTCGATCTCGATGCCCAATTCGCTTTTCCACATTTGTTGAATGGCGACGGCGAGGGCGCGGTGGGATTCGCTAGTGTTGTAGAGCAGTTCGAATTTGGGGAAGCCTTTGCCTTTGGGGAAGCCTGCTTCGGCGAGCAGTTGTCGTGCGAGTTCGGGATCGTAGGGCAGGCGGGCTTCGGCAGTGTAGCCGCCGGTGTTGGGCGGGGTGAAGTGGTATGCGGGTTGTTGGCCTGCGCGTAAAATGTGTTCGGTAATTTTCTCGCGATTGATGCAGTAGGCGAGGGCTTTGCGCACGCGGACATCGGCGAGAGGGCCATGCGCGGTGTTGAGCATGTAGTAGTAGACGCCTAGCGTGGTATCGAAACGGAGGCTGTCTGGTTGGTGCTCGCGATACCAGTCGAGTCGATGGATCGGCACGGTGCTGGAGACGTGGAGATGTCCTTTGCGGAAGGAGCGTTCTTCGGCTTGCGGATTGATCGGGAGGAAATGGATGCCATTGAGCTGCACACTCGCTGGATCGCGGTAGTGTGGGTTGCGGGTGGCGTAGATCTCGTTGTTGAGTTTCCAGCTGGTGAGCTGGAAGGGGCCGTTGCCGACGAAATTCCCAGCCTTGGTCCACTTGGAGATGCGGTCGGTCATTGTGCCATGCTTCAGAATCGTGGGCGGATGCACTGGCCACCATGTGTTATGTGCGAGTAGACTTAGAAAGTAGGGTGTCGGCGTTGAAAGCTCGAGCACGAGTGTGTGGGCATCTGGTGCGTATGCGCCGACCTCGGAGAAGTCGGTGAGCTCGCCGTTGTTAAAGGCTTCTGCTCCGCGCATCGGGTAGAGCATATACGCATAAGGTGCTCCAAGCAGTGGCGTGAGGATGCGCTCGAAGGAGAATAGGAAGTCTTGTGCGGTCACTGAATCGCCATTGGACCAGCGGCCATTCGGGTCGAGATAAAAGGTGTAGCTGAGGCCATCTTCGGAAATCTCCCACGATTTGGCGGCGCCGGGCTCGGGAGCCATCGTCTTGGCATTCAAGGTGGTGAGGCCTTCCAGCAAGGCGACCATTACAGAGTATTCCGTGAGTCCTGTGGTAATGTGTGGGTCAAGGGCGGAGGGTTCGGTGCCTAGACCGATGAAGAGTTCTTGGTCTCGGTTCCCCGCCTCAACATTGGTCGTTTTGCGTGCACAACCCGCGAACAGACCGAGTAGGCTGATACTAAGTAGTAGGGTGCAGAAACGCTTAGTTTTGGAGAAGACCATGCTGCCTTTTCGATACGTGGGCGACTGGGTGCGGGCAAGGCGAAACGACGTCGAGGTAAGAGTTGTGCGAATCGTGGTTCCCGCATCCGCCTTTTATAGTAGTGGCACCAGTAGATGCACGAGGCTTTCGGTGAACTTCGCGGGCATCAGCTGTTTGTCGGCCGTAGCCTCTGCGTAGGTGATGCTGTCGTCGATGATTGTCTGCGCCCAGTGCTCCATCTTTTGAATGTCCATTGGTGTGTAGTGTAGCAGCGCGATCTCGAAATTGACGAATAGCGAGCGCATGTCGATGTTGGCGGAACCGACGAGGGCGACTCTGCCGTCGGCTAAGATGACTTTACCATGCAGCATGCGCGGTTTGTAGAACAGGATCTCGACACCTGCTTCGTTCAACTTTCGGAGGTAGTGGTGGCGTGCGATGTCGGCAATGGAATGGTTCGACTGCAGTGGCAGCACGAGGCGAATAAATCGTCCCGTGTGGGCTTTCACTATGAGCGATTGAAACAGCACTTCATCGGGAATGAAGTAGGGGGTGATGATCGTCAGGTTCTGCTTGAACTCTTGGATGATGCGGATGATTTGCTCCCAGAGTGGGTCGTTCGGGACGTCGGGGCCACTGGCGATGACTTCGATGGTGCTGTCGCCGGCTTCCTCGGGAACCTGACAGAGGATCTTGCTGTATTTTGCGGGTGATTCTTTGGCGGCAAATGCCCAGTCCGCCAGAAAGGTGCGCGTGAGATGGGCGACGGCGGGGCCTTGAGTCACTACGCTGCAATCGGTGAAGCGCTCGGGCGTCGGGGACGCTCCCATAAAGCGCATGTCGAGGTTTTGCCCGCCAGTAATGGCGCGGTAGTTATCGAAAATGGCGATCTTGCGGTGATTACGCAGGTTCGAGGAAATATGCGTCTGGATTGGCAACACGGGCATGAACATCGCCACGTGCCCGCCTGCCTTGCGGATCTTGTAGCGTGCGGCGCGGGTTTGGTTCCAGCTGCCGAGCGAGTCGAGCAAGAGGCGCACGGTGATGCCTTCGGCGGCGCGTTTTGCCAGAAGATCGACGATTGTATTTCCCGTGGCATCGCGACTTAAGATGTAGGTGGCGATGTGGATGGTGTGCTCGGCCTGCTCGATTTCGGCACAGAGACGATGAAAGGCCGTTTCGCCGTCGGGGAGTAGTTTGAAGTGGTTGCCCGTGGTCACTGTGTTGCCACCTTCGTAGGCGAGCATGTCATGCGGTTGCGGTCGCTGGGCGTGAGAGGCGTCGGTCAGGGAACGTGCGGCTTCGGCGATTTCGCGTTTGATACGCGAGGTTTTGCGGCTTTTACGTCCGCCGAACATGAAGTAGAGCGGCACGCCTAAGAGTGGGGAAAACAGGACGAGAAAGAACCATGCGAAGAAGTTGCTGGGGTTGCGCTTTTCAGTCAGCACGCGGCGGATGATGAGTAGGGCGAGGATAAATCCCACCACGGTCGTCGCATTGGCTACGAAAAACGCCAGCGCGCCGCCCAGCCAAGAGGTGAGGGGGATTATTAGTCGATCATTGAGCCATTCCCACATAAGCGTTACTGTAATCAATAAAGTAGGGCAGACGAGCCATTACGCGAGTTGCTGCCAATCATTTTTCGCATAAACTGAATACGAGGTTGTCCCGGCTGCCAGAATTCGTTGAGTGGAGTGCTTTCCCCAAGTTACATTATTGAAGAGAATTTATGACAGCTGAATCCAATCCCAACGGCGGGCAACCGCAGCAAGTTAATCTCCAGCAAATCGCCCAACAGTTCATGTCCGGGCTACAGCGCCATTTCGACATGTTGGCGTTCAACCTCGCTTCGCGCGAGGCGGTGCAGGAAGAGACTTACAATCAGCGTGTGAATGCGCCTCGCATCATGCCTGCGGCTCCTCGCCATCAGAATTTCGAGCAAATGCAAGCCTATGCGCGCGATCTTCTGGTGCGTCAAGTGATCGGCGATTCTTTGAATTTGACCGTGACTGCGATGAACAATGCTCACTTCTTCCTCGCGTTGGTCAAAGCCACGAATGCGAATAAGGACGTGACTCCAGAGGCGAAAAAGGCAGCGCAAGAATCGCAGCAAGCGTTTATCCCTGCGCAACTCGACGAGAAGTTTAACCGCCTAGAGAAAGATTACGGCATCATGTGTGAGCTAGAGGATAGCATTACCTCGCTTGGTTTTGTGATGCAGATCCTCATGCAACAGGGCGGTGTCGTCAAAGCGGAGCAAGTGGATGAGCAAGGCGAACTTGCCATCGAGCTGAAGTCCGTCGAGATTCAAGAGTCGGCCGCTGCCGAAGGGCAGCCTCAGGGTAAGCTCGTTGATCTGCGCAAAGTCTTTCGCGAGGGCGATGCCGTGGTCTTCAGCGACGTAGAGCTGCAACTCGTGCTCGTCTCTGTCGCTTCCATTGCCGATTCATTATTTAAATCCGTCGCAGACTACGCGCGCTCCGTTCAAGAAGGCGCGTAGTCGCCACCTCATCGCCCTATGTCTACTCGTTCGCTCCGCATCCTCACGCTGAATATAGCGCACGGGCGCGGGCTGTCGACGTATCAGGGGTTTCATGGCGCACGGGGCATCGAGCGTAACCTCATGCGGATTGCTCGATTGCTCCGGCGGGAGGGGGCGGATATCGTCGCCATGCAGGAGGTCGATGAAGATTCGCATTGGAATAAACGCATCCATCTGCTCGATTTCTTAAAAGCCGAAGTCGGCTATGCGCACAGTCACCTCGGCGTGCATAATCGCCGAGGTGGGCGACTGCCGCTGGCCTATGGCAATGGCGTGCTATCGCGTTTTCCCATTGAGCATGCCGATCATCGCGCCTTTGGCACTGCAGAGCTGGGCGAAAAAGGCTTTCTCTACACCGAGCACACCTTGCCGCATGGGCATCTGCCGATCGTCAATCTACACCTCGACTATAAATCACGGTTGCGCCGGATAGAGCAAATCGAGCGGCTCATTGCGTTTTTAGAAGAGCGCCATGCGCAAAGAGGCGGAGAGACGTATTTATCGCCGATCGTTTGTGGCGATTTTAATAGCCGCTCCGGCAAGCCGAATGATGCCGTCGCGCATTTGTTTAATTATTTGGAAGAGCGTTGCGCCTATCAGCTCTATCCGATCAAAGGCCGCACCTTTCCGTCGCTTATGCCGATTCATGGCTTGGATTTTATCCTCGTGCCACCCAACTATAAAGTGCGGCATTGCGAAATTCTCCGCTCTTACGTGAGCGATCATTGCCCCGTCCTCGTCGACCTAGAGCTTTCAGAGTAAACTCAGAGTCCCGTTCATTCGATGTTCGACGTATTACGTTCAATGTTCGACGTTTATACCCATGTATCGCTACACCATCATAGCCATCGGACGAATGAAGAACAAGCCACTGCGGGCACTTACAGACGACTTTTCCAAGCGTCTCAAGCGATCCGGGAATTTTGAGCTGATCGAACTCAACGACGGCACGGTCGAGAGCGAGGGCGAACGTCTTCTCGACGCCTTGGCCAAGCGCAAAGGTGCTCGAATCTACGCAATGGCTGAAGAGGGCAAGACCCGCACCTCCGCAGGCCTCGCTGAAGAATTGCTCAACCTTCAGGGGCAACCTGCCGTTTTCATTATCGGTGGTGCATATGGGCTGAGCCCCGCGGTCAAAGCAAAGGCCGATGTGTTGTTTGCCCTTTCGCCGCTCACGTTCACGCACGAAATCGCCCGTATGTTACTCTGCGAGCAGCTCTATCGTGCCGTATCGATCAACGCCGGTTCGAAATATCACCACGTCTGATTAAGAGTAGGATTATGATTCAGGCGAGCGGACGATCGCTCAGTCGTGCCACACGGGCCCAAAAAAACCCGCTCGTGAGAGCGGGTTTTAAAAAGGATGGCGGAGACGATGGGATTTGAACCCATGGAACCCTTTTGAGGCTCACTTCTTTAGCAAAGAAGCGCTTTCGGCCACTCAGCCACGTCTCCATACCAATGGAGACGAAGAAAGCGGCCTTTTGAGTAAGATCAACCCTTATTTACGAGGAATATTAATAAATTTATGGAATCGGTGAAAAACAGTTTAGAAGATCTTTTTGCCTCCAGTTCTTTTCCGAGGTGATCCATCATTCACTTAACGGGTGACTTCCTTCGCGGTGCTTTGACTCTCATGGGCTTCCGGCAGTTGGGCGTTGAGTTACCTTTCGTCACGACGAAGCGTTTTAGGAGGCCCTCCCGAATGTGGTGAGCGAACAATCACAATTTTTGCTCCGCGCCAGATATTGTGCGCGCGGATTTATGCCCTGTGGCTTCGCGCTTTACGCTGTTGGCAGTATGCCAAGATTGCTCGCTTTTGCTCCGCGCTTAGTCGCGGCCAATCGATAATCTCGTCGATCGTCCGATAACAACCGGTGCAGATGTTCTGCCGGTTGGTCGCGCACGCATCGGTGCATGGGCTTGGCACTGGGCCACTGGGTGATGTAAGCGGGCGGTTCATTCTGGTTCGTGACGCTAGAGGCGCTGCTCTTCGATGCCATAGACGTTGAACCTGTTGTAAACGATTTTATTGGATGGAATGAATATCAAGGCTGGCGTTGATTGCTACATTCACCTCACAGTTCACTGACCCAACAACCAGGAATCAAATGACAAACAACGAAGTGATGCGGAGCGTGCGCTATGCGCTTGAAGTGAAAAACCGAGAAGTGGTCGCGATGATCAAAGCAGGTGGCATGGAACTGTCTGTGCTCGAGGTCGTTGACCTCCTCAAAAACGAAGAGGAAGAAGGATTTCTGGAGTGCCCTGCAGAAACCATGCACGCATTTTTAGATGGACTGATTTATGAATGTCGCGGGCCGAGCGATGGTCCCGCTAAAACGTTTTCCACTGCGACCATCAATAACAACATGATCCTTCGTAAGTTACGGATCGCCTTTGAAATGAGAGATGTCGATGTGGTCGATATACTCAGAGACGTGGGGTTTACAGTCTCTAAAAGTGAAATAACGGCACTCTTTCGAGCGCCCACCCATCGGCATTATATGGAGTGTGGAGATCAATTTCTACGTAATTTCCTCAAGGGGATTGCTCGCCGCTTTCGGGAAAGTGAGAACTGAGGACGATATCGGCACCGACCGTATGAACTAGATTCGGCAGACCTACGTCGCGGTTCCAGCCCATCTTATTAGGATTAACTATCGCAGAGGCATGGTTGGAAAGGAATTCGACTATTTTTGCTCCACCGCTTTGCGCAGGCGGTGTTGTAGGTGAGTGCGGCGGACTTGTTGCTCGTTGTTTTTAATGGCCATGGAGTAGGCGTCTAGGGAGCCAACTAGGTAGACTTTTTGGCGGGCGCGGGTGATGCCAGTGTAAACCAGGTTGCGCTGCAGGAGCATGAAGTGCTGTTTGAGGAGCGGAATGATGACGATGGGGTATTCGCTGCCTTGGCTTTTGTGGATCGAGATACAGTAGGCCAGTTGCACTTCGGAGAGCTCACCCTTGGTGTATTCGATGGTTTCGCCGGAAAATTCGATGGTGACGTTGGAGCTGTCGGCAGCGACGGAGCGGATGATGCCCATGTCGCCGTTGAACACGTTTTTATCGTAGTTGTTGCGGGTCTGGATGACTTTGTCGCCGATGCGAAAGGTGGTGTTGCCGTAGGGGAGCTCGGCGGGGAGGGGCTTGTGGGTCTTTTCGCGGAAGTGCCACTGCGCGGCGGGTGCGTAGTCGGGGTCGGAGCGGAGTTTGGACTCGGCGGTAGCTTTGGAGTTGAGCGCTTGTTGGATCTCGGTGTTAAGCACGGTGATGCCGCCGGTGCCGCGGTGCATGGGGGACATGACTTGAATGTCGCGGACGGCGTTGACCTTGTGGTGCTTGGGAATGTAGTCGCGGGCGAGATAGAGGATGGCTTGCACGCATTGCTCCGGGGTGTCGGCTTCGATGAAGCTGAAGTCGTTTGCGGCTTGGAGGTCGCGGAGGCTGCGGAAGGTGGCGCCGGGGTGGGTTTCGCCTTTGAGAATATTGTGTGCGGTGGTGACGATGCCGCTTTCTTTGCCTTGGCGGTAAATGGTGTCGAGGCGCGTGACAGTGGCGGGCGGGGCAGCCATGAGGTCGCCGAGGATATTGCCGGCGCCGACGGAGGGGAGCTGGTCGGCGTCGCCTACGAGGAGCAGGTGCGCACCGCTGGGCACGGCCTGTAGGAGGCTGGCGGCGAGACGGGTGTCGAGCATACTGGTCTCGTCGAGGATCAGCAGGTCGCAGGGCAGTGGGTTGTCTTCGTTATAGGTGAAGGTGCTGGTGGCTGGGTTGTATTTGAGCAGTCGGTGAATGGTGCTGGCGTCTGCGCCGGAAGCTTCAGCGAGGCGCTGTGCGGCGCGGCCGGTGGGCGAGGCGAGTAGTATGCGGGTGCGCTTGGCGCGGAGAATGTCGACGACGGCGCGCAGGATCGTGGTTTTACCCGTGCCGGGGCCGCCGGTGATGATGGAGACCTTTGAGGTGAGCGTCTTGCGCAGGGCCTCGGCTTGTTGACCGGCAAATTCGAATCCGGCGCGTTGCTGCGCCCAGGTGATGGCGGGCTCGACCTTGATGCTTGGTAAGGTGCCTGCGGTGTTGTGGATGCGGGCAATGGCTTCGGCAATACGGAGCTCGGCGCTTGCAGTGGTGGGGATTTGGCAGGCGGGGCCGAGAAGCTGGTTTTTATCGTCGTAAGCGTTGATCGGAATGAGCTTCTTGGCATCGTTGAGGCCGTGGATGCGGCGCTCTATGTCGACGGGGTCGACGCCTAGCAATTGGGTGGCGTGTTCGACTATCATCTGCACGGTGCCGAGGGTGTGGCCTTCGTCCTCAAGCGTGCGCATGGTATGGATGATGCCCGCGTCGATGCGTTCTTTCGAATTGGTGGGGAAACCGAGGTTGAGAGCGATTTTGTCGGCCGTTTTGAAGCCGATGCGTTCGATGTCTTCGGCGAGACGGTAGGGTTCGTCTTGGAGAATACGTTTGGCGCCGCTGCCGTATTTTTTGACAAGACGCACGCACTGCGAAGGTGTGACGCCGTAGGTCTGTAGGAACATCATAACGTCGCGCACAGCGCTTTGCTCGTCCCATGCCGCCTTGATCGATTTGGCGCGTGTCTTGCCGATTCCGGGGATCTCATGCAAGCGGCCTGAGTCTTCGCTAATGATTTTGAGGGTATCGGCGCCGAAATGATTGACGATTTTCTTGGCGTAGGATTTGCCGATGCCGTGGATGAGGCCGCTGCCTAGGTATTTACGGATGCCATGGACAGAGGCAGGGAGCTGTGACTTAAAGCTGCCGACTTTAAACTGGTCGCCGTGGGTGGCGTGGCGGGTCCATTGTCCGTTGAGCTGGAGGGTTTCGCCGCATTGCACACCCGGGAGAGCACCGAGCACGGTGACGGGCTGTTTGCCATCGGCGACGCTGACCTCGGCCACGCAATAAGCGTTCTCCTCATTAAAGAAGATAATCCGTTCGAGGACGCCGGTGATGGTTTGGTCGTTTGAGTTGTTGTCTGCCATGGTTGTGGGCGATTGAAAAATATGGCTACATACGCGGGGCACAAGGTCAATGCATGGTGTGACTTTGAGCACGAAAACCACAACCTAAGAGTTGAGTATTTGGGGCTTTACTGATTGCAGCCCTTTAATATTATTTTGCGGAAATAAATAAACGTCTTTTGGCCTCAATTTCACTGCTCCAATTTCTCACTTGTCTTGTGACTGTTTTTAGAATCTCACTATCTCGATCTATCAGCAGATCTTGTATTGTTTATGGAGTGCTCTTTGA
>Ga0115561_1001323_pt1 | contig 17712 bp, 12 predicted proteins | sample COGITO_mtgs_1105_4_FD_87201 | JGI IMG/M metagenome (GOLD analysis project Ga0115561, IMG submission 87201) | Pelagic marine microbial communities from North Sea - COGITO_mtgs_110512 | ecosystem: Environmental > Aquatic > Marine > Epipelagic | place: Germany:Helgoland, sampling site Kabeltonne...
GGGAGATATGGTAGCAGCCATAGCAGAGCAATCAACTGATTTTATTCAAGATGCGTCTAATAAAGCAGCATTTGACAAAGCATTAACTTTAGGCGAACAAATAGCAAATTATACGTGCGATAACTTAAATGCGAAAATACCTACTATTGTTACTTCGATTACAAATGAAACGATTAATAAATTGCGAACAAAAATAGACAGTGAAGAATTTACTACCGATTTTATTAATGTGCTACAAACCAAACTTTTACAAGATAAGGAATATTCCGAAAAATTCTTAAGTAAATTTGATAGATTGTTTGATATGATTATTAAAGACGCTAAGGTAAGACACGATAAAAAAGAGTCTGGAACTGACGAAATAGATAGACTCAAAGTGGAGATTGCTGAGCTTAATGCCAAACTTAACAAATCAAGCGGTTCACATAATGGGGCTGGTTATCATAAACGAACCAAACGGTCTCGTATGTCAGGTGGTAAAAAAACCAAACGGGTCCGTTTTTCTACGAAAAAGTAACTTTCTTTTCCAAATTCTCAAGCATTTCCGGTTTATAAACTAAAGCACCTGTCGGTTTATAATCATCTGTGTCGCTATATTCACGACCTGACTTTTGTAACTTATTTTGTTCTTTATTAAATAAGTTGCCAGTCATATCATCTTCTTCCTCTTCTTCTTTTTTTACTATATTTCCCTTCTCATCTATCACCATACCCGTTTTATTACGAATTTCACTTCTTACATAATCAGGTATCCAATTTGCCCATGTTATAAATAATGTTGCTGGATGAATGTATCGAACGTGAAATCCATTTTCTTCGAGTTTTGCTACTAAATAACCTATACAGTCCCCCTGTTTGTATATAGGTTCTCCGAATATATATTGAGGTACTTGAAACCAAATATGACTTTCACTACGTTTACTTCTGGATGTAAATTTTATACGACTATGAACTCTGTTTAATAATTTGTTATAAATACTGCGTTCTTTTAAGTCGCGTTGTTGTTTTTTTTCAAACAACTCGTCTATGTTCATCTTTTGAATATCATCTGTTTCATCAGTATGAATAAATACAGACATTGGTAATATACAAGTAATAAGAAAAAATATAAATAAATCATACGTATAAATACATTTATAGATGCGAATACCTTATACCTACCCATCTACAATACGCCATATAGTTTGTTCTGGTGGAGGAGTAACTGGGTTTTCTTTTTATGGGATATTAAAAGAATGTTATTCACGTGGAATATGGAAATTCGAAAATATAGAAACCATATATGGTACTTCGGTTGGTTCTATTTTTGCGGTAATTCTTGCTCTAAATTATGATTGGAAAACTATGGACGATTACCTGATAAAACGTCCTTGGCATAATGTTTTTAAATTTGATTTGTTTTCTATATTAGATTCTATTGACCGACGAGGTATTTTTGGTATAAAAACAATTGAAGACACATTTTCATCCCTTCTTTTAGGGAAAGATATACCGATTAATGTTACTATGAAAGAGTTCTATGATATTACCAAAATAGAAATCCATATATTTACAACTGAAATTATGAATTTTGAATTAGTAGATATATCATATAAAACGCATCCGGATTGGCGAGTAATAGATGCTGTTTATAGTTCGTGTTCTATTCCTATTATTTTTTCACCATTGATAAAAGAGAACAAATGTTATTGTGATGGTGGATTGTTATTAAATTATCCGGTTGATAAGTGTATAGAAAACGGTGCGAATCCGTCAGAAATAATAGGATTATGTAGTGATATTACCGCAAACGACACAGATATAATGAATGAAAACTCATCATTATTAGATTACGTGATTGTCATATTAAAAAAAGTTATCGCTGCGTTTTTACCCAAAGTGCAACACGTTATTCCTAATGAATTCAAAATTGGTTCGCCTGAAATATCTATTTATGACATTGTTACAACGACCAGTAATACGAATCGGAGAATAGAATTAATACAAAATGGTGTTGATGTAATAACTAATGTATTCACATCAACCGAAAATATTTATATGGCAAATGAGGACCAACTTATTCCATCAACATAGAATTTACAAAATGTTCCAATGTGCTAGTTGATATTTTGGAATCAAACTCAATTGTATTCTTGTCCTTTACCATTTTAACAGTGGGGTATGATTCAATCTCATACTTATTAATCATATTTTGAGTGTCACTTGTTTCATCAGTACAGTCTACGTCAACACATTTGGTAATGTACCCATTAACTTCTTTGTTGTTGTACTGTTTCTTGAAGTTCTCCCATTCAGGTAATGCGGTTTTACAGTGAGGACACCAGTCAACGTGAAAAAACATTACACTAACTTCTTTATTTCTACGTTTTGCGTTGGGAACATCGGCAAACTTATTCTCTTGTTTCTTTACAAAATACGCATTATATCCGTAATTAGCAGCATATCCAAAAATAATAGCGGCGATTATCATTACTATATATTTATAGTAAGGACGGGCAATTTTGTTGACAACTTCAATCAATCCAGGCATTATATAGATTATGGATATACTTTTTGTATTGGAAAAAACGAATAAAATTTAGTAAATAATATTTTGTCACTGAATTATAACTGAGTATGGGTAAAAGTAAAACAATAAAACATAAGAAGATATATTCGCTAAATGATTATAATAGTGGTGATGGTATGCTAACAACTATATGGGGTCCTAGTATGTGGCATACACTGCATACTATTAGTTTTAATTATCCAGTGGACCCTAGTAAAAATGATAAAAAATCTTATCGGAATTATATATTAAATTTGAAATATGTATTACCTTGCGGTAAATGCAGGAATAATCTTCGCGATAACTTCAAAAAGTTACCACTTAAAATGGAATATATGGAAAATCGCGAAACGTTCTCAAAATATGTATATGAGTTACACGAACTAATAAATACAATGTTAGGAAAACAATCGGGATTATCGTATGATGATGTACGGGAACGATACGAAGATTTTCGCGCCAGATGCACTATGTCGCTCAAGGAAGTGAAACCTAGACCTAAAACGTATAAGAAAAAAGAGAATGGATGTACGGAACCATTATATGGAGAGAAATCGAAATGCATTATAAAAATCATACCGAATGATATTAAAGAGGAGACCTTTCAGATTGATAATAAATGTGTTAGGAAAGTATTAGAATGATGATATATTTAGTAAATTAGTAATTATATCATCTTCATAGCGGAAATATATTTTAATTTATATATAGATTAGATATAATTATGGCAGATAATTTGATAGAGAAAGAGCCTACTCAGACAATTCCCACTAATAAAAAACGCAAGTATATTCCTTTTTGGGGAGAAGACCCAAATATACTGTTCGCCTCCAAATATTTAATGGAATTTTTCCCTACCGAAAGTATGACATATGAACAGAAGTTAAATTCAGTAACACGCACTGTAATTCTACTGACCTTAGTTAGCACCGTTCTTTATGGAGGTATTCGTCATCTAATTATAGGGATAATTACAATAGGTTCTATCTTTATTCTCCAATATTACCATCAAAAGGAGAGAGTAAAGGTTGAATCCAAAAAAGTGGTAGAAGAGGTAAAGGAAGGATTTGGAAATCCTGCGATGGATTTATTAACTCAAGGTGGAGAAGAAATACCTACCGATTTATTTGATGAACCTGAACCAAGTAATCCATTTAGTAATGTTATGATGACTGATTATGATTATAATCCTAATAAAAAACCAGCACCAGCAGCATTTAATAAAAATGTAAACGATAAAATTTTAGATAGTGCGAAACAGGCGGTAATCGATTCCAATCCAGACCAGCCTGATATAGCGGATAAGTTATTTAAGGATTTAGGGGATCAATATGTATTCGAACAGTCATTACGTCCATTTAGTTCTAATCCAACTACTACGATCCCTAACGACCAACAAGCATTTAGCGAATTTTGCTACGGAAGTATGGTTTCTTGTAAAGAAGGTAATAATTTTGCTTGTGCGAGGAATTTATCTCGTCATACCAATTATTAGACTTTTAATTTGTATATAATAATTCCCTTATATAGAAATTCATTCTCTTACTATAGTATAAATATAAGATGTCCACAGTTAGCCATTATTTGTTCAATAATACCGACCGTATTGGTTCTGATAAAACCGACCAAACACAAAATAACGTTCATAATACCCGATATGCCAACCATAGTTTAGCAAGCTTTTTTAGCGAAAATACATCATCTCAACACGTTAACTTTGCCGTCCAACAGCCCACTATGACTTTTAGTGGTATTTCTCACGGTAATGGACTTAACGGAAACGTAATTGACGATGAGTCCAATCTCGTTATTAAGACCGAGCAGACAAAGCCATTTGAGAAATTACAATTATTTCAACGCCCTTTCGCTAGTGTCCCTTACTTAGGTAGAGGTAGTTGTGACCCCGCATTAGAAGCCCAATTACAGCACGGAGAAGTTGTTGCTGGAAAGAAAAGTGTGTCTACTATTATGGATAAATCTTTCTCCCAGTACCAATTGTATCCCACTGATGATAAAATGGAAGAGCGTGTGAATGATGCTTCATACACTGTCGAGGAGGCTGCTCTTGACGGTTGGGTTCGTGGTGGTAAATCTACTCGGGAAATGTCAAACGACGATATTATGAAGCAAAATAACCGTCCTAATGGTTCTTTTTAAGCAAAATGTTGTAATATTCATATAGTGTATTTTTGATACTATATGAAATTTATTCAAATTTATATGTTATATTTTCAGTCGAGCAAGATAATATAGGAGTTTGTTCTAACTTACTGTATGAAAGGTAACGACATATTTCTATAAATAAATCTTCAATATTAATCGTGTATCTACGAGTATGCAATAGCATCAAAAACGCGTTTGTTAATGCCCCCACTTTTTTTTGTAGAAATTCATTGTATTTTTCCATACTTACTTGAATATCAGTTGACCCACTGATAGCATAAATATTTTGGTTTTCTGGTTGATTCGTATTAATATTTGTCGTTTTTAGTTTGTTGTCAATATATTGTGCCGACCAAGGCAAATCACATATACTTCCACTATGACAACAGTCAAACAATAAAAACAACTTCCCTTTTACGTTTTGTATTATCGTATATATATCATCATCTAATATCACTCCATTTGTTTGGAAATCGTTGGGAATTACTACACTGTCTATGTTTTCTTTTTCATCATTCGACCGGTCACGACGAATTGAACCATGCCCGCTATAATGAAACCATAAATCATCTTCATTCGTTTTATTTGTTACAAACTCTTCTATTTTTTTAATGATATTCTTTTTTGTTGGATGCAACTCACGGTTCTCTGTATCGTCTCGTAATACCATAATATTTTTTTCTTTATACCCTAATTCATTCATAAGCATCTCTTTCATCCTAAGAACATCATCAATACAACCTATTAATTCAGAGTCCTCAATTCCTTTGTAATTTATACCAATCAATAATGCAAACTTCATATTAATCTAATTGTAGAAAATATGTTTTACAAAACAAATGATACAAATGAAATTTCACAACATAAATTATAACCACATTGTATATAAATGGAAAAGTCAGTTTCGACTATTAGTAATATACAAGTTCCATCAGAACAGGTTTTTAAAGTACATTATCTGGATTCAAGTAAGACCGAAAATAAGATAATTGTCTTTTCCAATAGCAATGGACCGGTTAATTTAAATGAAATGTTTAGCGAAGAAGACATCGTAAATATTGAACTAAATAATATTGACGTAGTGTTCTCCTCACAACAAATCTATAAAGACGACACAATTCGGACTATAAAGAAGAAAATTATAACAGAAATTGGTAAAAATGTAATTTCGTATCCAGAACTCTATCTTTTCTCAAAAATTAAAAGTGACATGACTCTCTTTCAAATATATAATTATGTTACTCGTGATGATAAGATTCCACTAGATTCGGTTATGTTAGGACAACTTTTACAAAATTTAGGTGTTAATGACGCAACAATTATTGATAAAATACCAATCCAGGACGTTTATACATACAATGACTTAACTTCATTCTTATCTTTCTTAGAAAACGAACAAGAATTATGGCTACCTATAGGTCCTAGATTTACAGACAATAATGTAGAACTTTTATTTCAAGCGAATCCATACAACATAATTAATGCTGATAATAACCCATTTCAACATACAAGCAATAATCCGTTAATCTCTTTTGAGAACAATGTATTATTATCATATGGCGATTTAATAAAAAACACCATATACGCTACATCTGTATCCGACGTTATTGAATATGGAAAAACAATACAATTAGATGATGAATATATAATCCCTTTGTATTTCCCATTATTAGGGAAACAAGACATTTTTACCGGGTCTGATATAATCCAAAAAAAACAATTACTATTGGCAGAGAATGATAAATTGTATGATAAAAGCTTTGAAAAAATAGAAGAAAATTTACAGACATTATATCAAATTTATAACAATGGTTCTCGTGATGATATCAAGTATTCTCAAAATGGAGTTCAAAATATAGATTTTACTATTCATCCTTCTTCCAAGGTAAAGCTTCCTCTTGATGTATTATTTAAAACTATGCATTCAACTAAAACCATACCCTTTATTAAATACAACCCAGGAGCACGTTTTGAAAAAATGTATCGCGTATATACTGAAGACATTACACAGACCGGGCAACAAGTGCCCTTTTTATCAAAAGGAGAGATTATGAATTATTCTAAAAATATAGGGAAATCACTTCAAATCGCATTAATAGTAAGAGGAAATATACAAGGTAAAGAGTTTGATGTCATTATTAGTATCAATCAAAATGGAGATATTAATGTTATGTGTGATTTTTATTCAAAGGAATTAGAAATTCCCAGAAGTATTGCGGTTTTTTCATTACCGACTATACCCGAATTAGAAATATACATAGATGGGGTTGTTAATGATACGATTAACACATTAAACAAATATCTACACGGTTTAGGTTATACATTACAACCCTTTATCAACCTTAAACATAAAAATATTGAAATCGTAAATATCAACTATAAAATATGGTCCCCATTAACAAATGACATCGTATTTAAAGATGTATCACCGTGCTTAACAAGTATGTTTGAAATACAAGAATTAGAACAGAATGATTTACAAATGAATTTTAAACGTGTAAACAACTACACGCAGATGAACGCAACAAACCGAATGATTACCGATGTATATCAACGTTCAAATAGTGAAAAAGAAGTTATCAATTCACTTGTATTAAATTATAATTATACCGAACAAGAAGCGCTTATTGAATTTACTAAATACTTAAACAACTTTACTAGAATTAACGGTAAGTATGTAAATAAAAATATAGACATTGTTGAAAATCCGGGATTTTCTGTTAACATGGGAAAATTACAAACCGGATTAATTTTATATATTGAGGTTACGCAAATAACGAATATACGCTATATTGAACTATTATCCATTTATTTTGATAGCTTTTTACGTGTATCGCAAAAAATTGGAATTACTGGAATACCTAAACCCAAAATAAACCAATTATGTTCTGGTAAATATGACACCGTTAAAGAACCTACAATTGAGAATCTTATTATACCTTCTAATAAATCTATTAGTCCTATTTCTCAAGATGACATTTTATTAGGTAATGATGATGACGACGATGATGATGATGACGATGATGCGTTTCTATATATTGACGATGATGATGAAGATGATGAAGATGATGAAGATGATGAAGAGGATTCTATAGATGGAGGTGCGAAAAAATCACAGGTTAAAAATATAAATCCAAGGAAATATAATTTTGACAAATTAAAGTTATTGGAACCAGAACTCATATTAACAAAAGAAATGGGGCACTATAAAGCATATTCGCGTGCGTGCCCTTCCAATGTAATGAGACAACCAGTTATTCTTACCGACGATGAAAAAACACAAATAGATAAGGAAAATCGTAATGGATATGGATACGCATTAAAGTATGGGTCTAATAAAGAAAATCCTCATTGGTTTATATGCCCTCGTTATTGGTGTACTGAAACAAATCAACCTTTAACTAAGGCGGATGTTGATTCAGGTAAATGTTCGGGTCAAATTCATGAATTTACCGATAGCAGATTTCACGTTGATAAAGACGGAAATTACCTTCATCACTCACCTGGATTTTTACCAGATGAAACTCACCCCAAATATGGAGTCCCCTGTTGTTTCAGTAAACCGTGGGATTCAACCCAACTTGAAAGTCGTAGAAAAAAATGGGAAGTGACTGATAATAATATTGATGTTCCAAGAGGTTCTAACTGGAAAGATGTGATTGATGGAAAAGATATTGAACTTACAGGTAACATTGAAATTAAACAAACTAACGCAGATAAATCTATAAAAACTATAAAAAATGTTGCTGACGACCTTACTACAATACGGTACTTTTCTAAATTATCATTCTTTGAAAACGCTGGTATATGGATTTTTTTACCTCGTTCCGTTCAATTATTCTTAGATATTGAATATCAATCTATGATTTCTGCCGACAATCAACAAAAATTAAAGGAGAATCAACGTGCGTATTTATTGTATACGGTAGAGCGTAAATATCACCAGTCATTTATAGGGTGTATTGCTAGAACTTACGCAGATATAAATGAATATAACGCAAAAGACTTATCCGTTCCTACCATATCTGAAATGCGAAACATAATCGCAGATTCAATTACATTAGATATGTTTTTACAATATCATAATGGTTCCTTAGCATCCACATTTCAACCAAAAAATAGACGTGTAAATGATGATTTTTTAAATAAGCACTATAATAGTGTCTTTTATAAATCACTTGACGACAGCATCCCAGCACAAATGGATTTTTACGAACATACAGTTGCGTCATTCGCGAAATTTCTAGAATATCTTCGTGATGATGATTCGTGGATAGATTATGTGTATTTATGGGACATAGTCACCTCACCTAATCCTAATCTATTTCCAAATGGACTTAATCTTGTTATTTTAAGTGTTACTGATAATGATATTACTGATAATGTAGAACTTATATGCCCGTCTAATTCATACAGCTCCAAGATACACGATAAAAATAAAAATACGCTTATTTTGGTAGAACAAGACCATTATTACGCTATTGTTTCTGTATACGATAACACTGATGATAATAAAACTGTAAAGCGTATTTCTACATTTGGTAACAATGAGAAGCTTCCTGAGCTACGAAACACATTAAAGAAAATACAGAATACATCGAATAAATACTGTAAACCATTACCAAGTATGCCGAAAGAATATAAATACAAACAGAATATAATTGCTGATAAGGTATATGATATTTTACAGAAGCACAAATATGTTGTTGATTATCAAGTATCTAATTATAGAAATAAAATCATTGGGTTTATTGTGCGTATTTCAGACGTAAATACAAACAGTGTATTTATTCCTTGTCTTCCGTCTTCCGTTTTACCAGATATTCCTATTCAATATATGGATAATATCCAATGGATGGACTATGTTACTACTAGAGATATGTTATTTCAAATACAAGAAAATACAAAAAACGAGTTGCTATGTAAACCATTATTAAAGGTAGTAGAAGATGGACTTATTGTTGGTATTTTAACCGAAACAAATCAGGTCCTACAAATTAATCCTCCTATTAATAATGACATTGATGATGGTATTGATATTATTAAAGTAAAAGGTTATGCGGATAATGGGTATTCTGATGCTGATAAAACAGTACAGACGACAAGTTCTGAAGATAGCCAGCGAAAAGAAGTCGTCCGAAATATTCGTCTTGAAACCCAATTTTACTCTTCATTCAAAACAACGATACGGATATTATTAAATGACCCACTATATTCAACCTTAAAGGAAAAACTTATTGGCATTTTAAATGATAATCGCTTTTTATATCGTATCAAACTCCAAAAATTAGAGATACTTCTCAAATACCTTTTACGTAACACTGTATCGTTTCACGATATTGAAGAAGATGTTTTGAAGAATATGAATGAGGTTAGTATTTGTACTCATGATAACACTGATAAACCATACTGTATTGTGAAAAATAACAATCAACGTCTTATTATTCCCAGCGCGAATTTGATGAGTGGGATTGACAATGAAAAACTGTATTTTGGGCGAATCGCAGACGAGCTTCTACGGTATAAACGCGTTAAACTGTTTATGTTAGAACCAAAAAAATACTTGAATATCGGGACAGTTGATTATAATGTAAACAAAAATGAGGTGATTTTATTACAGTCAGTGTTAACCGATGAATACTGGGAGAACTTAGAACCTTTCTATACAAACCAATATATTCGTAATCTAAATGTTGATAACGCAGAACCTGCGATTACACAAAAATATTCATCTGAAATTAGTATTTCACAACAAGAAGACAATGATGAAGTTGAAGATGGAAAACCTCGTTTGGGTCAATGTATAAAAGAAGAATTGAACGAAGTGATTGGCAACAATCAAAGTAAATGGAAAAATACATTTCCTGCAGATTCAAATGAAACTATCTACCAATGCTCTCATGTATGTAGTTACTATCTGATACAGATGATTTACCAAACTTATTATGAACGAGAGATTACAGTAAATGATCTAAAAACTATGTTAATACAATTATATAGCAAGTATGTAGATAGTCATAAATCAAAAGTATATGACATATTACGAAAACAAAATGGTAAAACCAGTATGATAAATAAAGTCATTCGAAACAAACTTACTATGGAAGATTTGATTACGAGCGAAGATTATTATTTAACAACTCTTGATATGTGGATGTTAGCATCTGAATTGAAATTACCCATTATGTTGTTTTCACAATCACCTCTTGAAAATTTGAACTTGAAAGTAGATTGGGTAATATTGGGTGGAAATCCATTGAAAGACCGATTCTTCTTTATTCGTAGTCCAGCAATTTCTAGCAAGTGCCCGGAATATCGTATGGTAACTCCTCAGCTTCCTCTATATGAGCTTGCTGGATTTAGAGATTTATTAGAAAATCCAGAAAATTATATTGATAATAATATGGATTTTGAAAGTTATTTGAACCAAGTTTCTTTGGTTCTTGATTAAATTGCGTATACGTTTAACTATGCATATTTATATATATAATTATCATATAACTATATATATGTCCCCTCCATACGAAATCACATTTATACCAAGCGTAGGCACTGTTCTGACGGAAACCGATATTACAAATACGTTAAACAATTATACTGGTTACAAAGAAGCCCGATATTTTTTCCTTCAATTGGAAACCGTCGAGCCGGGTGATGGCACAGCACGTATAGGCATTGCAGAAATAGAAATATACGACCCACTTGGTAATAATATTGCATTGAATACAATAACTTCGCCCACGGGTTGGCTCTCCCTAGGTAACCTGGTTAATGGCGACTATGCGTCAACCGATATCGCTCAGCAGATGGGTGTTGCTGGAGAAAGAACATGGGTTGGTATTGATTTGGGGTCCGAACAAAAAATAGCTGGAATTCGGGCGTATTCAAGGAACGGGCGATACGGCACTGGTGCGAACGCCCATAAAATGTTTCCATACCGTATTTATCTGTATGATGAATCAGAATATGCGGGTCGCACATTTGCGAATGGTGGTAATAGTAGTAGTAGTGCGACAACTGGGCCCATTGACTATGATATTTATAGTGTAACTTCGGATACGACCAAGTCCAACGGAGCAACGAAAATGATAACTATAAATGCGGGATCCGCCGGTAATTCAGGGACGCAACGACACGTATTGTATCACGGCATCCACGCACAAATTGGAACCACTGATAACCCGGTAACAATAATTCCAGAAAGTTTTTACCAAAACAACGCAATAACATCATACGGTCCCACACATGTTCGTAATACGGGTATAACTATTAATAATGAAGACGCATTTTCCTTACCGGTTGGAAGTGTAATAATCTGGTTGTCGGTAACACCTCCAACTGCCAATTATCTATACTGTGATGGTAGCAGTTTTGCCGCATCTGACTATCCACACTTATATACTATTATAGGTACTTCATATGGTGGGACTTCGACTGACCCGTTATTGCCAGATTTAAGGGATAGATCACCAATTGGTGGTGAACATCATACCACTGGCGAGATGAGAGATACTCTGGATTACACTCCAAATACAGTAGACGCAACTACGAAAACCGGCGGAAGCAACACTTTAAATCCGAATCAACTTATTCATACACATCAGGTCACCTCCACAACGGATAAAGTTATGCACACAGTTTCGCAAGATTATACAGCAAACGAAGGGTCAGGAGCCACCATTCACGACCCCTGGCAGAAATACAGTAGTACTAGTTATAAGGATTTTGTAGACGAAGGAACAACGGAATCTGGTTATATGCCTCCATATAATAGGGTAAATTATATTATTTACGCAGGGTATAAGACATCCTCATCCGACAATTTTATATAAATCGAGTTAATAGTATATGATGAAATTACATAATGTGTAAGCTGGTCTATATGATATCTGGGCGGCAGTAGTATTTGCGGCTACAGTTAATGCTGTACTTGTAACATTAAATTGGTCTGAATCTTTTGTGCTACCGGTTTGATGGTAACCTGGATACGAAGCTGAGTAAAAATAACCACCTATATATACCTTATGATTATGCTTAAATTCTTGAATCTTCCAATTACCACCTGAATCCGTACTAGTACAATCAGCCATCGCACCGGTTCTCCCGAATAAATATCTATCTGTAAAATCAGGTAACTTAAACCAACTTTCAGTATCAGCCCCCTTGTCAGTCCCACCATAACGGAAACCTATTTCTGCGTGTAAATCAGCATAGATTCCGATGTTACTTATACTAGCTCCATCGCAAAATAACGCATGGTCTGGTAGGGTTTCTCCCGACCACATAACCACAGTCCCGGGTTGAGGAGAAGCATTCGATTGACGCAGTACATAATTATTTCTTAAAGTGTATAGTCCCTGTGTGGATGATGATAATTCATAATTAAATTGGTCCGAATGATAAGTATACGTATTGTAATCAAGAGGTCCTGGACCGCCAGATGTACCATCTATAAATGAACTATTCGGATAATCAGCATCTTTATAAAGGAAGATACGGAAGGGGGCGTTCCGTGAGTAATTAATCCGTGTCTGAGCAGAGCTATCGCGTCCATAAATTTTAATATCTGTAATTGTTTCGTCATTAACTAAATCAACCCCCCACCATTTCCGGTCGGTATCACTACTTGTTGTATGATGAAAATCGGTCAGACTTCCATTCACCGCTTTATCCGCTGTATAACTACTATTCTGGCTATCCTGTATTGCGTTTTTATTCAAAGCAATATTAGTTCCACTTTCATTATAAATTTGTATTTCTGCATAATTCATATTGTTTTCGGTGGTAGATTCCAACTGAATAAAGAAATATCTCGCCGTTTTAATATAATTAGTATTATAATTTATTGCGTCTTTAGAAACTGTTGTACTACTCATAATGTATTTATATACTACAATAGTCAAATATATTTATGTCTATTATGCCATATAAATATAATGTATTATAATATATTTATATGGCATCTATTATAATTAAGAATTCGACTATATCATTTAATAAAGAAGACGGAAACAAACGAACACAGATAACCGGTTATCCTACAGTAGGAACAATTATTTCTTGGGCTGGAAATAATATATCACATTTAAACAATACTAAATATTTAATATGTTACGGACAAGCTCTTACTACATCTGATTACCCAGAGTTATTTAATGTAATAGGGTACCGTTACGGTGGGTCAGAAACTACTTTTTATTTACCTGATTTTATGAATCGATACCCGGCGGGGTCAGACAGCACTTCCACTCTTAAGTTGGACGGTGAGGAGGCGCACAAGGGAGGAGATTATAACATGAGTAATTCGCATTTTCCACATAATCACGCTATAGATAATGTAACCTTCGCGATTCATCACGAACAAAGAGATATTGATGATTATGGTGACGCATGGCGATTTGCAAACACCTGGAATCAATTTAATCGAACTTCAACTAACCCTCTTAACTCTAGTGGCGTCGAACAAACCTCACAGAAACCCACATTACCAAAGTATACAATTTTATCATTTATAATAAAAGCACTTCCATAATTTTTAGTCAAACGTCCACATCAAAAAAAATAATAATTACAAATTATTATTTTTTACACATATATCATTAATCGCTTAAAATCCTGCGTCATATCCATCATCACATACACCCATATCACTATTTTTGATTGCGTCTAAATTATTTTTAATTGTCACATTGTTCTTAGAACATACTTCACTACTATCCTCCAATGAACCAAACATTTTTTCTATTTCTTTGTTATTATCTTTCTTGGTTACCTCAACAGTTGGCATATTCTTCATTTGTTCCATATCCAATACCACTTGAAAACATCCAGTTCCAAATACACCCATTTGTCCCATCATCACATTTGCGGATACACCTCTCATATGGTCGAAATCCGCATGTCGGGAAGCATTCAACAATACCTCGGTGTGAACTTCAAATGTGGATTTGGAAATAGGTCCAATATCATCATTCAAAATACCCGAACGGAAGATAGACACCATATTTTCGGTAGATGTCATACGGTCACATAGCAGACTGAGATGATGATAGTTAATATATACCCCACTAAACTCCATCACCTCAACAAATTCATTATAGATGATTTGTCTAGCAGCTTCAATACCTAACACACTGAATGCTTCTTTAATGTCATTTCCAAATGTTCGGTTAGAATCAATGAAATCAAGCGCTAATGTTTCCATTAAATTACTTCCGGTTGTATCCATAATCCAAATATCCTTGTGGACGTATTTACTATCCTCCTTTATTACAGAGTTTTGTAACTTTCTGGGTAATACGTTGGTGACCCCATTTACACCACGAAGAACAATATTATTCAACAGATTGTCTTGGAAAATACGAAGCAAGTAAATATCATCGGATTGGTCCAATGTATCAGCAATTCCATTTAATGGCTTCTTTCCCTTCAGCATTTTCTCATTAAGGCGAACACGGAATATCAAGTTATCTGAATTGTAATCAGAATATACACAAGATATATCGTCACCGTGACTGTTTGTAATAGCAAAGTGAATATCATCCATGGTAATATTCTTATCAAGAAGGGTTTCTGTATCCATTTCAATGCGAATAACCCATTTTGATTTTGACATATCATTGTTATTATCCCCATCGGCATTACATTCATCGACCATTTCTTCGAATTCATAAAACTCGTCTAACATTATGGAATCATCCATTATGTTTGTAGATTTATCATTCGGGTCAAAACAAATCTGTACGGATTTTACAACATCTACCAATTTGGTATGTTCTAACATATTTGAATATTGGTTAGCCTTATCTTGGTCTTGTTCGTCAACCTGATTCAAGAACACAGTTAATGAAGGATTCTTAGGGTTTTTGGTAAGACGAAGAATTTCTTCAATACGAGGCACACCACGAGTAACATTCGACTTAGATGCTACACCACTTAAATGGAAAGTATTCAGAGTGAGTTGTGTAGTAGGTTCACCAATAGATTGTCCGGCAATAACACCTACCATTTCTCCTGGATGAACGATAGCTTGCTTGTATTTCAATACGATATTCTCCAAAAGAATTACCAACGCGTTGCGATGAAACCTCTTATTAATAAGCAAATCCTTAGGAGTTAAGTAGAAGAAATATAGGATTTCAAAAAGGGAACTGGGTGCGACATAACCGAATTGCTTGAGTTTGTTGAAATACTCTTCAATCAGCTCAAATGCTTCAAGGGGAGTAATATCCACAACTGTATTGGCATTCAATTGAAGTTGTCCTTGAATGTTCGCAATTGTATTTTGGAAAGCCACTGGTAGATTAACGCCATTTTCATTTTTGTTTTTGAATACTGATTTTACTACCGCATCGCGATTTTCAATCATCTTCTCAATATAGGCCTTACACTTCTCCTTTGTATCTTTGGCTTGCTTTCTGGTTCTGGTAGCAGCACCCTTCGTGTAAATCTTGTTTATTTCGGTCTTCTGGTCGTTAGCACCTACAATATCATAGTGAAGATAGATTTCTTCCAAACTCATACCAACCAGGGGAATTGATTGATTTTCAACCTTAGTAGACTCAAACCCATCATCACCATATGCGAATTGAATGATTTTGCCCTTATTATTGCGAACAGTCATATCATACTCTACCTTTAAGTCTTCTAGACCCTTGATTAATCTTCTTTGGATATAACCAGTCTGAGAAGTCTTTACTGCAGTATCAATAAGACCAATACGACCACCCATAGCGTGGAAGAATAACTCGGGGGCAGTTAATCCAGAAATGTAGGAATTCTCAATGAAACCACGAGCACCAGGAGAATCATCATACTTGTTGAAATGAGGAAGAGTTCTGTTTTCAAAACCATACGGAATACGCTTACCATCAACGTTGGTCTGACCCAAACAGGAAATCATCTGAGAGATGTTGATGAGGGTGCCCTTTGAACCAGAATTGACAATCATAACGAAACGGTTATCTTTGGCAAGAGATTTACGACTGATTTTACCAGCTTGTTCTGTAGCCTTATTCAGGATATTATTCACACTGGTTTCAAATTGTGCGTTATTGGTATGAGAAGTATTATTTTCAAATGTTCCTTTATGAACCATCTCAATAAGGGACTGAACTTCTTGTTTTTGTTTTGCGATTTCGTGAATAATAGAGTCTTGTGTTTTTCTATTAGCAACCAAATCACTAATACCTACACTGAACGCACTTGACTTCATGTATTCAGTAATGATGTTTTGAAGGTCATCAATGAAATTACAAGCGGACATATTTCCAAAATCGTTGAACGTTCTGTGAAGAATACCCTTTGTGGAAGAGCCTAATACAGACTTCTCTATTTGCCCACGAATATACTTTCCATTGCGGATTTCTAACACGTTATTTGATGTTGCGTATTCTTCATCTTCGTCAAATAGCTTCGTCTTGAACTTCAATGTTAATGGAGCCATAATCTGACTTAAGATGTCAAAATTTTTGATTTTCCCGCTATTCTTTTCGCTTAATTCGCGAAGGGACGCCGTATCTACCTTTGAATACATCATCAGTAAATTCATCGCATCACGTGGGGTGAATGAGATGTTCGGGCGGGTAAATCGATAAGACCCTAACAGTGAGTCTTGATAAATGCCGATAATCGGCGCATTTCCAGCAGGACTTATTACTTGATATGGAATCGCTGCTAAATGCCTTAATTCTGTTTCTGCCAACACATTTTGCGGGCAATGCATATTCATTTCCTTTGTTTTTTGACTGCGTATATGCTGTCAAAACCCCCAAAGTCTCCTAAGGGGACGGACTATACCTTGTGCCTTATCCGGTTGATTAAACCTTCATTTAAGACCCGTAACCGTCTAGTCTCTGAACCTTCTCCATATCCTATCATAACGGACTTAGGAGCTTGGCTGCGGATTGTCTAATCCCATACTTTTTTACCATTGGGTTCGGCAATTAACCGAGTTCCCCCATTATGTTTCCATTATGGGGTGGTAGTATGGGCTCTAAAGA
>Ga0115561_1001370_pt1 | contig 17393 bp, 12 predicted proteins | sample COGITO_mtgs_1105_4_FD_87201 | JGI IMG/M metagenome (GOLD analysis project Ga0115561, IMG submission 87201) | Pelagic marine microbial communities from North Sea - COGITO_mtgs_110512 | ecosystem: Environmental > Aquatic > Marine > Epipelagic | place: Germany:Helgoland, sampling site Kabeltonne...
GCAAAACGGCCTGCAAACAGGCCGAAATGGCCCTCGAATTTGATTCGTGGGCGCGTCTGGGCGACTTGCTTCTTCGAAATCCACGACCTTGATGCGTTCGAAGAGCACTTTTTCAACGGCCTGCTAGTTCCATCGAACGATGGCCGCCCCCACTGACACAAGCCGGTAAGTCCTAGGAGGTATTCACAGCCCCCGTTCCCATCCCTACCATTGCCGCATCCCCTCTTGAATCCACCGGTGGGCCAACTCACGGCCCGCACCTTCCGAGAAATGCACCATGCAATGGTTTAACCGTTACAGCATCAAAAGCCGTTTGATCGCTTCGTTCCTCGTGCTATTCGCTCTGCTGGCCACGGTGGTCGGTGTGGCATGGCTCAACAATGCACGCAGCCAGGTGGCGGTCAAGGGCATCGTCGAGCAGGACATGGTGAAGCTGGAACTGGTCGCAGAAATCGACAGCATGACCAAGGCCAACGCTCGCAACACGCTGGAGCTGTTCGTGATCGAACCCTCCGCACGGCCGGCAGTGCGAGCCCGCATGGGCACTTTGCGAAAGCAATTGGACGAGTTGTTCCAGCGCCTGGAGCCTATGCTCCAAAGCAACGAAGGGCGGGCATTGTTTGTTGAAATGCGTACCCGTAGGCTGGCCTATGTGGCGGCCTTCACTGCAGCGGCAGACATGCAGGAATCCGATGCGGCGGCCGCCAACCAACTGCTCACGCAGAAAGTTCTCCCAGCGATTGACGCATTGGCGCAGCCCATCACGCAACTCAAAGCGTTGCAACTGAAGATTGCCAACGCGTCGGGGAGCCGACTGGAAGCGCAGATGCAGCGCCAGAACCAGATCAACCTGGCCATTGGTGCGGTGGCGGTAATTCTGGTGGTGGTGCTGGCAGGCTCACTGGTCAGGGCCATCATGCAGCCCTTGGAACACGCCATGAAGGTGGCGGCCACAGTCGCGCAAGGGGATCTGACCTTGCCCATCCGTACAGACGGAGACCACGAATTCACCCGGCTCCTGGAGTCGCTCAAGGCCATGCAAAGCCATTTATCCGCAACCCTCATGCGGGTGCAGGAGAACACCACGGAAGTGGCCTCAGCCTCATCCCAGATCGCGGCTGCGAACCTGGACCTGAGCGCACGAACCGAGGCCCAGGCCAGCTCACTGGAACAAACCGCAGCCTCAATGGAGCAAATTACTGCGTCCGTCCAAAGTAACCAGCAGATGACCCAGACGGCCAACCAGTTGTCGGCCACAGCCGCCAAGCACGCCAAGGACGTGGGCGAGCGTGTGCAAGAAGTGGTGGGAATGATTCGCGACCTGCACGAATCTTCGCAGCGCATCCGCGACATCACCAGCGTCATCGACGGCATCGCTTTTCAGACCAACATTCTGGCGCTGAACGCGGCCGTGGAGGCCGCACGCGCCGGCGAGCAAGGCAGGGGCTTCGCCGTGGTGGCCGCCGAAGTGCGCTCGCTGGCCAAGCGCTCGGCAGAAGCTGCGCAAGAGATCAAGACCATCATCCAGACGAACACCGAAAAGATGGATGCGGGCACAGAGCTGGCAGAAAAAGCTGGTACCGCAGTCCAGGAGGTGGTCACGTCGATTGAGCGAGTCAACGCCACTGCTGCCGATGTCGCCGTAGCCTCCCGCGAGCAATCCGATGGCATCGATCAAATCAGCCAGGCCGTCATGCAGCTGGACCAAGCCACCCAGCAAAACGCAGCCTTGGTAGAGGAAACCTCTGCCGCCACCAGCAACCTGGACGACCAGGTGCAATCACTCAAGCAGCAGATTTCACGCTTCCGCCTGGCCTGAGGCTCAGCGAACAAGGCTGCTTCGTCTGCGAGCGCTTGAACGAAGCCAGCCTTGGCGTGGAACGCCACCGTATTGCCCCCTCCTCCATCAAAACCACTTTTTGAGCCGCGGCCGGGAAGTCCTCATAATGGCTGCGCAACCGAACTCTTCGCAGGGACTGACCATGCCAAAGCGTACCGATGCTTCCACCCGGGCTCCGCGAGCCTTGTGCCATGACTGAGCATCCCTTCCCCTACGAGGGCCCCGAGGAGTTACGCCAGCCCATCCTGACGGCGCTGCGCCGCGTGGTGGACCCAGAAGTGGCGCTGAACGTGGTCGATGTCGGTCTCATCTACGGCGTCACCGTGGCCGATGGCAAGCTGCATGCCCAGGTCACCATGACCTCTGCGGCGTGTCCGGTGACCGATGTGATCCTGGAGGACATCGAAACACAGCTGGACCGCGACATGCCGCCCGAATTGTTGATACAGGTCGAGCTGGTGTGGTCCCCACCCTGGTCCACCGAGCGCATGAGCGAGCGGGCTCGCCGCTTCATGGGATGGTGACCCCGCCTCCTCCCTCGGCACCCATGCGAACACGCGTCGCGCCCGCCAGGCCTCGCACGCTGGCGCCGCTGGTTCTGATCCTGGTAGCGCTGGCACTGGTGAGCGGCATCACCGGGGGCCTCGTTCGCGCTGGGGTGCCCTTGCCCTCCCTCTTCCCGCTTTCGGGCTGGGCGGGGCATGCCGCGGTGGCCCACGCGGGGCTGATGATTTGCGGCTTCATGGGCACAGTGATTGGCGTGGAGCGAGCCGTGGCCGTGAAATTGCGCGCGGCCTGGCTTGCCCCACTGGCATCTGGCGTTGGGGCCCTGTGCCTGCTGGTCAATAAGACCGACGTCGGCGCCGTGCTGTGGCTCGCCGCTGCCGTGTTCTTCACCGCCGTCAACGTCGTCGTTGTGCATCGTCAGCGGGCCGCGCACACCCTGCTGCTGCTCGGGGGGGCTTTGGCGTGGTTGATTGGCTGCGTGCTGTTTTTGCGCCGGCCTGGCGACGCTGCCAGCCTGCCCTGGTGGTTCGCCTTTCTGGTCATGACCATTGCTGCAGAACGCCTGGAGATGACGCGGCTGATGCGCAGGCGCCCTGGTGCCAACGCATCGCTTTGGCTGCTGCTGGGGTTGATGACACTGGGCGCTGCGTTGACGAGTTTTTCGGTGCGCGTAGGCGGCGTGTTGTACGGCCTGTCGCTGCTGCTCCTGGCGCTGTGGCTGGGCGTGTTTGACATCGCACGCCGCACGGTGTTTGCCCACGGGCTGGCCCGCTACATGGCCGTGTGTCTGCTCGGGGGCTACGCCTGGCTTGCGGTTGCAGGCTGGGCCTGGACGGGCACCACGCTCGGTTTGCCCCTGCGAGACATGGCCCTGCATGCACTCGGGCTGGGTTTCATTGTGAGCATGATGCTGGGGCACGCCCCGGTCATCCTTCCTGCCATTGCACGCATCAAAATTGAATTCGGCAAGTTCTTCTACCTGCCCTTGGTGGCCTTGCACCTGTCACTGATCGTGCGCCTGGTTTGGGGGCTGGATGACCCGCACTGGCGCGCCACGGGGGCGCTGCTGAACACGGGTGCCATGGCGCTTTTTGCCGCCACCATGCTGGGGGGAGCGGTGTTGTGGCGAGTGCGTCACGCGCGTGCGGGCAACGACGGCGAATAAACACCACCAGCACGACACCACACTCCACTCCCGCTGCAAGCTCCCCCCTTAAAAAGCGCAGTCTTCACGCCCCCACCAGGCTGTTGATCTGCGCTTGTTTGCGTGACATGTCGTCATCAGAGTCGGCAAACCTCGCAGCAATGGCTCGAAACGATTCCTGCATCTCCACAAACGCGTCGGTGATGTCGGGATCGAAATGAACGCCCCGCCCCTCTTGAATGATTGCCACCGCTTGTTCGTGGGGAACACTGTTTTTGTAGACCCGGCGGCTGATGAGCGCGTCGTACACATCAGCCACCGCCATCAGCCGCGCAGACAGAGGGATCGCCTCCCCCGCCAGCCCTTGCGGGTAGCCAGAGCCGTCCCACTTTTCCTGGTGTGACAACGCAATCTCTTTGGCGGTGGACAGAAACTCCACCGGCATGCCCAACTGGATTTCCGCATGCTCGATGGCATCCCGACCCAGGGTGGTGTGGGTTTTCATGATCTCAAACTCTTCCGGGGTCAGGCGCCCCGGTTTGAGCAGGATGCGGTCAGGGATGCCCACTTTGCCGATGTCATGCAGGGGGGCCGACTTGAACAGCATCTGGATGTAGTTGTCCGTCAGCACACCAGCAAACCGGGGGTGCGTGCGCAGCTTTTCTGCCAGCGCCTTCACGTAGTGCTGTGTGCGGCGAATGTGGTTTCCGGTGTCCAGGTCACGGGTTTCCGCCAGGGTGGCCATGGCCAGGATGGTGACGTCCTGGATGGCGAGCACCTCGCGGGTGCGCTTGCTCACCTCGGCTTCCAAGAAATCGCTCTTGTCTCGCAAAAAGTCTGCATGGGCCTTGAGTGCCAGATGGATCTTGACCCGCGCCAGCACCACCGGCGGGCTGATGGGCTTGGTGATGTAATCCACCGCCCCCAGTTCCAGCCCCCGTTTTTCATCTTCCACATCGGCCTTGGCGGTCAGAAACACCACCGGAATGTCGCGCGTGGCAGCGTCTGCCTTCAGCCTTCGGCAGACCTCGTAGCCATCCATGACCGGCATCATGATGTCCAGCAGGATCAGATCGGGCTGCGGCTGCAGGGCCGCCAGTTTCAACGCCCGCTCGCCCCCGTTGGCCAGCTGAACCTGGTAGTCCTTGCGGAGCAACTCCCGCATCAGCGACAGGTTGTCAGGTGTGTCGTCCACGACCAGAATCGTCGGCTTCACAACCCCTTCGATGGGATATGACATGCGGGAGGGCGTCCTAGGTAGTGCTTGGGTTAAAACATTTTGCAACAAAGCGACTTTCCGCCAAAAGCTCTTTTTCACCATCGCCGCCCCGCCACACTCGGTTGTTGGCATGCGCCAGCCCTCCGGCTTCAAGCGCCAAGGCGCCGTGAAAGCCCCCTCATCCCCGTGGCCGCAGCAATGCCAGAGCCGCTTCGAAGTCGAAGTTGTTGACGTGATCAAAAATCTGGCCCCATTGCTCCGGGTAAGCCGCGCGCCAAAGATCGGCATGCTGCTCACACAGGTCCAGCGCCGCAGAATCACCCCGGTCCAGCAGTTCGGCCAGCTGCTCACGCAGGACCGCCAGTTTCCCGGCATCCACCGCCACGGCAGGCGATGAGGCCACAACCTCGTCACCCAGCAGACCATGCAACGCAGCCACCACCGGCTGCAGGGCGTCGAGCGCCTGGTGCAGCAAGGATTCAATCTGCTCAGGTGCAGCCCGCTGCTGGCAGGCGCGTTCCAGGGCTTCCGCAGCCTCCTTCACCTCTTTGGCGCCAATAGTGCCCGCCGTTCCTCGCAGCGTGTGGGCGCAACGCTCAGCCTCTGACGGGTCGGCTGAGGCCAGCGCCTCGGCAAAGAGCGTGGCAAAGTCCTTTTGACCGTCGTAGAACTTGCGCAGCAAGCGGCGGTACAGGGCCTCGTTGCCCATGGCTGTTGCCAAGCCAGCACGCACATCCACCCCCGGCACAGATATATCATCAAATTGGCCTCTAGCGCCCGCCCCCAAAGCGCCACTAGCTACCGAATTCATAGCAATCGTTTCAGCCTGCAACGCCCGCTTCGGGTGAATCCACCTGGCCATGGTGCCAAACATGGTCTCCAGGTTCAGGGGCTTGGCAATGTGGTCGTTCATGCCAGCGTCCAGCACCTTTTCCTTGTCGCCCGCCATGGCGTTGGCCGTCAGGGCAATGATGGGCAGGCTGTGGAAGGCGGGGTTCTGGCGAATCTCCCGCGTGGCGGTGTAGCCGTCCATCACGGGCATCTGGCAGTCCATCAGCACCCCGTCAAAGTTCGGGTCTTGGGCCAGGATGCTCAAGGCTTCCTGGCCGTGGTTAGCCAGCACTACGGTCATGCCCGCCTCGCTGAGTAACTCCATGGCCAGTTCCTGGTTCATGTCGTTGTCTTCCACCAGCAAGATGCGGGCACCGCGCAACGCTTGGGTCGCTTCGGCGTAACTGTCCGCGCGCACATCCTTGCGAGTCACCACCGCCCGGCCTTTGCCCAGCGATTCACCAATCGCCTCCAGCAAGGTCGATGGCGTCACGGGCTTGGTCAGCACGGCCTGCAGCACTACCCCCCGCTCGCTGGCGCTCACCATCGCATCGTCACGCCCGTAGGCCGTTGCCATGATGACGGTGGGCACGGTGTTGAGCTGCTCGTTGCGCAGTTGGCGCACGGTTTCCACCCCGTCCATGCTGGGCATTTTCCAGTCCATCAGCACCAGCTCGTAAGGGCGGGGGGTTTTGTCTGCCGCCGCGATCAGCCGCAGGGCTTCGGCGCCGTTCCATGCCACGTCCACGTCCAGCCCGAAGGTCTTGGCCATGCTGGCCAGAATCTCGCGCGCCGAGGCGTTGTCGTCCACCAACAGCATGCGCACGCCCTGCAATTCGTCGGCCCTGAACATGCGCCGCACCTGGGGTTGGGCCTGGATACCGAAGCGGGCCTGGAAATGGAAGGTAGAGCCCATGCCCGGCACGCTCTCGACCCAGATGCGCCCGCCCATGGCCTCCACCAGGCTCTTGGAGATGGCTAGGCCCAGACCCGTGCCGCCGTACTTTCGCGTGGTGGACGAGTCGGCCTGGGTGAAGCTCTGGAACAGCTTGCCGCACTGCTCCGAGGTCATGCCAATGCCTGTGTCGCGCACCCAGAAGTGCAGGTCTACTCCGCCCTCGTCCTCACCCATCTTGGCCACGCCAACGATGATCTCGCCGCTGTCCGTGAACTTGGCGGCATTGCTGCCCAGGTTGATCAACACCTGGCCCAGCCGCAGTGGGTCGCCGACCAGGGAGGTGGGCACATCGGGGGTCGAGTCAAACAGCAGCTCGAGGCCTTTGTCCTCGGCCTTCAGGCTGAGCACGCTGGCCAGGTTCTCCAGCACATCGTCCAGATGGAAATCGACTGTCTCCAGACTCATCTTGCCGGCTTCAATTTTGGAGAAGTCCAGAATGTCGTTGATGATGCCCAGCAGGATTTCACCCGAGCGGCACACTTTTTCAATGTAGTTGCGCTGGCGTTTGTCCAGGTCGGTCTTCAGCACCAGGTGGCTCATGCCGATGATGGCGTTCATGGGCGTGCGGATCTCATGGCTCATGTTGGCCAGGAAATCGCTCTTGCTGCGGTTGGCAGACTCTGCCAGCGCATGCGCCTTCTTGATTTCTTCGATGGCCGCCCGCTCCAGAGAAATATCCTCCACGATGCAGACCAGATCCTGCGAAATCTCGCCCGTCTCCACGGCTCGCGCGGACAGGCGTGCCCAGAAATGGGTGCCATCCTTGCGCACCAGCTCGCGCTCTGCCGTGTGAACCTTGCCAAGGTCGGCGCGGCCGTATACCTCTTCGCCGGCTTTCATGTAGGCCGCTTCTGTGGGGTACCACATGCGTACATTGCAGCCGATTTGCGCCCCCGCCGGATAGCCCATCATTTCGTCCAGCATCCGGTTGCACCGCAGAATGGTCCGGTCGCGCATCAAGACAATGCCCACGCTGGCGGCTTCAAACAAGGCGCTTTGCTCGCGCAGCGCCGCCCCCAACTCCTGAGTGCGCAGGGCCACCAACTCTTCCAGGTGCTGGCGGTAGCGCTCCAGCTCATCGCTCATGCGCTTCTTCTCAGTGATGTCTTCCTTGATGGCGAGATAGTGGGTAACGCGGCCGCCCGGCTGGTGAATGGGCGCAATGGTGGCGAACTCCACGTACTCGCTGCCGTCCTTGCGTCGGTTGATCAACTCGCCACGCCAGATCTCGCCACGGGTCAGCGCAGCCCACATGGCGTCGTGGGTCGCCTTGGGCGTATGGCCTGACTTGAGCACGCGGGGGTTCAGGCCGATGGCTTCGCTGCGGCTGTAGCCGGTGTTGCGCTCAAACGCTTCGTTGACGTATTCAATGCGGGCGTCAGTGTTGGTGATGACGATGCTTTCAGGGCTTTGCTCCACCGCCAGTACCAGCTTGCGCAACTGCTCTTCCTGCTGGCGCTTGGCGGTAATGTCTTCCTTGATCGCCACATAGTGCGAGACGCGCCCATCAGCCTGAATCAGGGGCACGATGATGGCCATTTCGATGTGCTCTACACCATCGCGCGCATGGTTGACGAATTCACCCACCCAGGTCTTGCCGCCCAACAAGGTCTGCCACATGTCCTCGTAGGTCTCCACGGGCGTCTTGCCGGACTTGAGCAGCCGCGGGTTTTGGCCGAGCACTTCCTCACGGGAAAAACCGGTGTTGCGCACAAAGGCGTCATTGACGTACTCGATGTTCGCATCCAGGTCGGTCACGATGATGGAGTTCGGACTCTGCTCCACCACCAGAGACAACTTTTGCAACTGAGCAAGGTTGGCCGTGAAGGCTTCACGCGTGCGCAGGGTGCGGATGCCAAAGGACAAATCGCTCGCCATCTCGCTCAGCAGATCCACCTCCGCGTCGCTGAAGGCATCGCTTTCTTGGGCATGCAAGCACAGCGCACCAATGCATTGCCCACCGTCCACCACCAGTGGCAGCGCAATGGCGGCTCCATACCCACGCTGCAATGCGGCTTCTCGCCACGGAGCCAATGCGGGGTTGGTGAGCACATCACGCGTGACCACCGTGCGGCGCTCACGAATGGCCGTCCCGGTGGTACCTCGGCCCTGCGGCACATCCGCCCAGGAGATGCGCGCGGTGGCCAGGTAGTCGTCGTCAAAACCGTGGCTGGCCACGGGTCGCACGGTGCGTTCCTCGTCGTTCTCCGCAGCCCCCACCCATGCCATCCGATAGCCGCCCACCTCCACCGCCAGGCGACAAATGCCCTGCATGAGTTGGTTTTCATGCTCCGCATGGATCAACAACTGCCCACACTGCCGCGCCGTGCGCAAGGCGCGATCGGTCTGCTCCAGCTCTCTCTCCGTGTGGCGGCGTTCAATGAAATTGGTAATGCGTTTGGCGATGGCCTCAAGCAAAGAGCGCTCTTCGGCAAGGAACGACTCACCCGCGTCCGGGGGTACACCGGCCAGATAGGTCACACCTACCCGCCCAGAGCGATCCCCTGCCCCGCTGAAGTCCACCCCAAAGTTCTCTCCTGGCGCACTGCGGCCGTAGCGGCGGCCCTGGTAATCAATCCAGCCCACAGCCAGTTCCGGGTATCGCATGGCTTGAGGCAGGCGCTGCGCTACCGCCTCCAGCATCTCATTCAGATCATGCTTGGGGTCTTCCGTGAGGTTCATCACGTCGTACAGGCACGTCATTTCCTTCATGCGCTCGCGCAGTTCGCTCTGCGACTTGCGGTAGGCCAGGCTGGTGTCTCGAAAGGCCAGCACCGCGTGTGCCAAGCTGCTCCACAGCTTGAACTTGTAGCTGGCCATGGCCTGGACGCTGGGCAACGAGGAAGGGTTGACCACGCCTTGGGCCAACGACTCCAATGTGGCGGTGAGCATGGACATGCGGGCGCTCAACCGCACCACCAGAAGCACCCAGGCGACCATCATGGACAGCAGCAACGCAGCCCCCACCAAGGCGTTGCGAACCGCATGCGTCTGGAACTTTTCTTCCCTGGCCTCGCTGCGCTGGTCTGCGCGCTCGCCCACCAAGATGGCGATGGCGCGCGATTTCTGTGAAAAATTCAGATGACTCAGCGTAGCCCGGTAGGCGTGGCGCATCGCGTTGGGCGGGTCAATGGTGGCCAGGTCCGTCGCCTGGACCAGCGCATTGCGGTACTCGGTGAAATCCCGCTGCAGGGCCCGCAGGTTCTCTTCCCCTACCGCCGGCTTGAGGCTGGGGAGCTGCTGCTCCAACGCCGCCAGCCGGTTGATGAGCTGGGAGTGAAATCGGTAAACCCCCGCCTCGTCCACCTGGCCCGAGGCAGCCTTCTCCAGCAGATCGACGACCTGGTCCTGGACGGTGGCGATCTCTATATTGAAATTGCGAGTGAGCTTGATTTCGTTGGAGTCCTGGATCTGCTGCGCGCGGGCGACCTGGTGGTCTTCCTGCAACTCCAAAAAAGACACCAGATTCAGTCCGCCCGTGAGCAGCGCCGCGATCACCACGGGCAGTATCAAGGTCAGGCTGTACGGGGACAACAGGTGGCGAAAACGCTTCATTTTTGGCCTTGACGCAACAGCTCGCCCCACTGGGCCGCAGGAATGCTGGCGATGTACTCAAACCCCGCTGCCTCGCCCAGAGGGCGGAACACCACCAGCGTGCCTTCTTTGGGGAAGTAGCCCATCAAGTCCATGAGGTTGGGCGCATGCGCCAGCACCAGCCGGTTGCTGCCGGAAGGCACGGGCATGGAGAGCAACTGGCGCGTGCGCGCAACGATGGGCGCCTTTTCCGCATCGGTGAAATTGCCCAGGTAGATGAGGCGGGGGTCCGTCAGCGCAGTGATGGCGGGGAAAGCAGCCTCCGCGCTTTCGCGGGCGCGGCACATGGGGCTGACATGCAGTTCACTGATGGGGATGTTTGCTTTGCGAATCGCATCGCCAACCCGTGCCATCAACTGACGCCCTTCAACCGTCAATGGGCGCTGCGTGCCGCAATCCTGCAGATCAACGCGGGGCGTACGGTCTGGAATCGCGTTGTTCGTCGGCCCGTGTCGCAAGTACAAGGCGTAACCCCCCGATGCCAACTGACGCAAGGTGTCCGGCGCTGCAACAGTCTCGACAAATGGAGCCGCTGTGAATGGCGAGCCCGGCTGCGGCAGCGCAGCCTTGGGTGGATCTGCAGCACTCACAGGGGCCGAAGCGATCCCTGACACAGCCAGCAGACAGAGCAGGATTCGCTGACTCCAAGCGACTCTTGCCAACGCACGCCACATGGGCGTAAGGCGCACCACCCTTGCTGATTGCGCCGGGGCGTTTGCCCCCTCGGCCCCTTGTCTCCCCCCGCACGCTTGTCCGGCAAAAACGCTTGTGGTTTTCATGTTCAGATCCGCTTCCTTGGTCGCGAAGCCCCACTCTACCCGCAGGCTGTTGCCTTTGAAAAGCACAGTCTGCGCGAGAGTGCGGCTTGCCCAATTTTGGTGCGGGCTGCGACCTTAAAAACGGTCACCACAACGGATGCAGCCCAGGTAGGCGGTAATGAGACACAAGCTTGATGCACAGCAAGCCGGTCGGCTTTCTGCGCGCTAATGCGCAGTACTCAAAGGCAACAGAGGCCATCCAACACAATGCGCCGAAGGCCTCTGGAAAACATCGCGCTTCTTAACGTGCAATGTGCAGCATGCCAGGCTGTGCAGCGCGCACCAGCCTGCCTTGCGCTGCGGAGTTGATCTGGAACACCGCAATCAACTCTGCGAGGCGTTGCGCCTGGTTGCGAAGGTTATCTGCGGCAGCAGTGCTTTCCCCGACGAGTGCGCCGTTTTGCTGGGTCATGTGGTCCAGCTGACTCACAGCCACATTCACCTGAGAGATACCGTCGCTCTGCTCAGCCGCCGCACTGCTGATTTCACCGATGATGTCGTTGACACGCTGAACACCCCGCACGATTTCGTTCATCGTCTCGCCAGCATTGCTCACCAGTTCTGCGCCAGAACCGACCTTCTCCACGCTGGTCTGGATGAGCGACTTGATCTCCTTGGCCGCTTCTGCGCTGCGCTGCGCGAGGCTGCGCACCTCGGTCGCCACCACTGCAAAGCCCCGCCCTTGTTCGCCAGCACGTGCGGCCTCCACCGCTGCATTCAACGCGAGGATGTTGGTCTGGAACGCGATGCCATCGATCACGCCGATGATGTCTGCGATCTTCTGGCTGCTTTGGTGAATGTCCTGCATGGTGCTCACCACCTGCTGCATGACCTCGCCGCCTTTGGTGGCTGTGCCCGCCGCCGTGGTGGCCAGCTGGTTGGCCTGGCGTGCGGAATCGGCACTCTGGCGCACCGTGGCCGTCAGCTCTTCCATGCTGGCAGCCGTTTGCTCCAGGCTGCTGGCAGCCTGCTCGGTGCGCTGGCCCAGGTTCTGGTTGCCGGTGCTGATGTCGTGGCTGGTGGTACGGAGCTGGTCCACGTTGTCACGCACGGCAGACACCAGCTCATGAAAGCGCTGCTGCATATCGCGCACCGCCACCATCACGCTGGTGGTGTCACCCGCCTTCACCTGCACCGGAACCGTCAGGTCACCCTGCTGGATGGCCTGCACCACTGCTCGTACCTCACTCGGTTCAGCACCCAGCTCACGGCTGATGCTGCGAGAAACCAGCACGATGACAGCAATGCTGATAAGCACCGCCAACAGAGTGATCGACAGCATCACGCCTGTGAATTGGCTGGCGTCCTTGTTGGCCAGTTGGCTGTTCGCGATGATTCGTGCTTCTTCGTAATCAATCAGCTTGTTGGCAGCGGCGAGCCACTGCTCATACTGCGGCTTGGCTTCTGCCCACAGCAAAGTCTCGGCGCCAGCCCGGTCACCCGCCTGCATCAACGCCACCACTTTGGCGGTGGTAGCCACAGTGCGCGCTTCAATGTCCTTGAGCGACTGCACCATGGGCCCCACTTCGGGTGGAACTTGCGAAGCCGACTTCAACACATCATCGAGCTGCGCTGCCGACTTGGCGTAGAAGTCAGCCAGGCGGGCAATAGCTTCCACCTCTTTCTTGCGTGCTTCCTCTGTGGGGGCCAGCACGACATCGCGCACTGCAATGGAGCGATCGTGCGCCGAGCCCCGAAAGTTGATGGCCGCTCGCTGGATGACCGCATTCTGGGTGGCATTGGCCGTTAAAGCCCCGTCGATACCTCGCGCAGTCAGCACGCTAAACACCGACATTCCCAGCAATGCCAGCACTACCAGGCCGAAACCTGCCATCAGACGGTGGCTAATTTTCCATGTTTGCATCGATTGAGCCCCATTCAAGAATTTGAGAGATCGAAAGAAAAATGAGAGGATTTTTCAATCCAATTTTTTCAATTCGTTACTCATTGTACTTTGATGGATAACAAGTTACCGATTGGTAATTTTTATACTCAAGATAGCGCCTGAGCCAAAGTATTCAGGAACGCAACGGCAACAGAAGCTGTAGCCAGGCAACCGCCACCGCGTCCGGCACACAGCCACACCGCTAGCGCCAGGCCAGGGCATACCGCAACTCAAGTGCCAATCGGTGCCTTGGCAGGCGCGTGGATGGCTGGCATGACAATGCCTGCGAGGCAGCACAGCCGTGCCCCGCAGTTGGGCGTCGACACCAGCGCCCCCATGTCGCTGTATTCGTTCGAGGCCAAGGCGGTTCAGGCCCAGTCGCGTACCGGCAACCAGCCCATCGTCACCTCAGCCGCAACGGCCAGGCTCAGCAGAGCCAGCTGACGAAATCTTGAATGACTCTGCCCGCTGGCCAGTGGCCCATCGGGCCCTCAACCTAACAAGAAGGAATTGCCTCAGACCGCTGCCGCGGTCACCGGCAAGCGGACACCGGTCGGGGCGGCGGCACCTGCAACCAGTTCCCCCAGCAGGTCTGCAGTCGCAGCGCTGAGGGTCCATCCCAGGTGTCCATGGCCAGTGTTGTAGAAGACGTTGGCCTGGCGGCCACGGCCTACCTTCGGCATCATGTCCGGCATCATCGGGCGCAAGCCAGCCCAAGGCACGACCTGCCGGGTGGACACGCCTGGGAAGCACTCCCGCACCCAGTCCACCAACGGCCGGATGCGATCAGCGCGGATGTCGCGGTTGACGCCATTGAACTCGGCGGTGCCTGCCACCCTGAAGCGGTCTTCACCCAAACGGCTGGTCACCAGCTTGGTCTCATCGTCCAGCAGGCTGACCGTGGGTGCGGCTCGGCGGCTGGCCTCGTCCAACAAATTCACGGTGATGGAATAGCCCTTGACGGGGTACACATTCACCCGGTCGCCCAGCTGGCGGGCCAAAGCACGGCTGCCAACACCGGCACAAACCACGACGCCTTCATAGCTCTGTTCCGTGACACCCTCGGGCCCTTTCAGTTCGATACGGGCTTCGCTGCCGTTGCTGCGCACCGATAGCACGTCCTGGCCGTACTGGCAGTTCACGCCCAGGCGCTCACAAGCCTGCGCCAAGCCCTGCGTGAACCGATGAATGTCGCCCGTGGAATCACTCTCGGTGTAGTAGCCGCCGTAGTAGCTACCCGCCAGCGTGGGCTCGATGGCCGAAATCTCCTGTGGCGTCACAGCCCGGCGTTCCAGGCCTCCGGCGGCCAGCAGTTTCGAGACGCGTCCGGCGTGTTCAAAGCCCTTGCGGTCGCGGTAGATGTGCAAGATGCCTTCGCGCCGGTGGTCAAACGCAATGCCCTCAGCCTCAGCCCAGGCGAACAAGTGCTCGCGCGCGGCGATGGCCAGGCGGGCTGTCTCGACGGTGTTGGCTTCGTAGCGCGGAATGCTGGCGATGAACTCGGCGAACCAAGAGATCTTGTGCCAGCTGGGCCGTGGATTGACCAGCAACGGCGCATCACTGCGCAGCATCCACTTCAAGCCTTTGACAAGGGTTGAGGGATGCGTCCAGGTTTCGGCATTGGAGGCAGAGAGCTGGCCACCGTTGGCGAACGATGTCTCCATCGCGGCATAGCGGTGCCGCTCCAGCAGGGTGACGGTGAAGCCGCGGCGGGCAAGGGCGTAGGCGGTGGTCACGCCAGTGATACCACCGCCGATAACGGCAAGACTCTTCATGGAAATACTCCAAACGTCGAGGGAAGACGAGGCCTGCAGCACACCATGCACGGCAGGCGCCCCCTCTGTTTGGAGCCTGAGAGATTCACCCAGCAACGCATGCGTAGTGGGCTTGCTCCTGCGGCGGCTTTGGCGGACGAGGCCAAAACACTCTTCAGAGTTGTTGCAGCGAACCGGTCCTTTTGCCTGAGAGTTTCCGGGGCGGTTGCTCCTTCGGCGCCGCGACATGCGCGGTCTCTCCCGGTTCGTGCGAGGTGTGCAGACTAGCAGAGCTGGGCAGTCAGCGGAAGGGGGGCAACCCTAGAGCCCCGCACATAGACGCCTGACCGAAGCATTTGGCAGCCAGGAACACCGGCGGCGCAGCGAGCATCCCAAAAAGCAGAAGCCATTCAGAAGCAGGACTTCAACATCCTCAACTGCCAGACCGCATCAGCCCGCGAGCCCGCAACGTACCCCCCGCATCCACCAGGAAACCTTCCCCCATCGCAGGGTAGGCCCCCGTCAGACCGGTCATGATCACCTGGTGTGTGACCCACACCTCCAGCGCGCCCGAAGGGAGCTGCCGTAGGCGCCTGCGCAGCATCTGGAGCTGCGGCGCTTGCTGGTCTTGTGTAGAAAAAGTGGAGTTCAGTGCGGGCCAGTCCTCATAACGGCCGAAGGCCAGCCGAGCCGTGTCTTGGCAACGGCACCACTGGCTGCTCAACACCGCCCGTGGCTGCAATCCGTGCTGACTGAACCAAGCACCGATGCCGATGGCCTCAGCCCGACCGGCTTCGGACAAATTGCGCTGTGAACTGCATTGACCCAGGATAAAACCCGGCGGATCGCCCACCCCGGGCTCGGTACTGGTGTGGCGAATCAGCACTACACCGCCCTCACGCGCCATCATGGCAAGAGACGGCGCCGATGGCGCACCAAAGGCGGCACGCCCCAGAACACACAACCCCGATCCGATCAGCCATGCGCGTCGATCCATTTTTCCTGCCTCCAGCGTTGGGGCCTCAAAACGACCTGGCATCGCCGATCCGCATCTGCCTGATTGAGCGCCCAGCTCAGGATTGGATATCAACCGACCAATTTTTGCCGTCAGGGGAGCCGCAAATCCATACCAAGCTTCCAGGAAAGGCCGAAAGTGAAGGCCAACACACCCAGAAGCGCCAGTAAGAAAATGGCGAAAAACTTGCTACCCCTGCGTATCAGGGCACGCCTATCCATCACCTTCTTGCCCTGGTCGTAATGCCACTTGATGGCAAAAAACATGCAGGCGCCGAAGATAAGAACCTTGAACGTCAGGAAGGCTACCGGGACCCAATCAATCATTTTGAGAAACTCCAATGGTTCGCACCAAATAACTTCATCAACAGCGAGCTCGCATCCATGCGACCTTGCGTCCTGCTCTGCCAGAGCGCGGGCACTGTGAAGTCGTCACCTTACCTGTGACACCTTGTTGCTGCCCAATAGCCACAGCGCAGCAAATAGCGTTCGTTAGCGGAATGCTTCCAACATCAAGTTCGGCTGGCGGACTGCACGGTCTGCCTGAATCGTCAAGACTCCTACAGTGCAAAACAGCCTTGCGGCTCAGTGAACCCGTAGCACCTCAAACTGCTGTTGGTGGGGAGAGACCTGTATCGAGACCTCATCACCCTCGCATTTACCCAGAATGGCCTTGCCCAAAGGTGCTTCGCTGCTGATGACCTGAACGAGGTGAGCCCCTCTCACCAACTTCATGCTGCCTCCTTCCGGGCCGAGAAAAAGCTGCAGCTGCTTATCGTTTGCATCAATCAAGCAAACCAGCGCACCGATTTGTATGCCTTGATTGGCGTCATAGGGGCGCGGATGGAACTGACGCCAATGGGCCATCGCATGGCGGATGGCTTCTGCGCGCCGAGCTTGGCCGGTCGCAAGGTAAGCGGCTTCGAGTCCCAACGTGTCATATTTGTTCTCGGCGATGTTTTCTTCGTGGGTAGCCGCCTCATGGGCCACTCGCACTGCCTCTTCGACTTTCAGCAGGTCCTCGGCTAGTCGCTCCAGCACTTGCTGCCGCAGCAAGAATTTATCCATGATGAAAGATAGGCATCCCAAAAAAGCGAAGGCAACTCGTAATTATGAAGGGCTGCGCCCGCCGTCGATACTTGGGTTGGCAGACTGGGATGGAAACGCTTCTGTTATCCCAAGGGCTGAACATTAACTTCGGGCGACTGCTTCAATGAGGCAAGCTCAAGGCTTCGAATGGAGTGCAGCACCATCAATGCCGCGCCCTGCGCCAGCGATATCTCATCGAGATTGAGACAGGGATGAAGGCGCGAGTACTAGGAACTGGCTTTTTTAACAGAGATCCTGCTGTTACCCGAGTGAGCCACTCGCGGTGCCAGTCGGGCGCACAACAGCCACATCGCAAGTTAGGCGCAAAACTTGCATGGTCTTGCAAATGCCGACCTATCACGCCCACCTGAGACTTACTCCGCACCCGTCCGACGTGGCATCCCTATACCCATGAGCTGGCGCGCCTGCTTGGAGCTGCACTACAGCTTGGAATCAGCGCGCACCGTTGCCCGCTACCGCCATGACGGGCCGCTGCGCGTGCTGCGGAGCCTCTACCCCGAGGGCGACACCGTTTGCCACAACGTACTAGTCCATCCGCCGGGCGGTCTGGTGGGGGGCGACACGGTGGAGACCCAGGTGTCGGTGGCGCCCGGCGCGCACGGTCTCGTCACCACACCCGGCGCCACCCGTTTCTACCGCTCGTTGGGCGAGCCGGCCCGTCAGCGCGTGCACGCCCGGCTGGAGGCTGACGCACGGCTAGAGTGGCTGCCGCTGGAGGC
>Ga0115561_1001371_pt1 | contig 17385 bp, 20 predicted proteins | sample COGITO_mtgs_1105_4_FD_87201 | JGI IMG/M metagenome (GOLD analysis project Ga0115561, IMG submission 87201) | Pelagic marine microbial communities from North Sea - COGITO_mtgs_110512 | ecosystem: Environmental > Aquatic > Marine > Epipelagic | place: Germany:Helgoland, sampling site Kabeltonne...
CAAAAAGCTTTACCTGCACCAGCTAAAACGACAGCTCGAACGGATCTGTCAGAGTAAAAGCCGTCAAATGTGGTTTGGAGGGCCGCAATCATCTCATCTGATAATGCATTTAAGCGCTCGGGGGCATTGAGTGTAAGATATGCAACGGCATTTTTGTCGCGACGTTCTAGAATTGCCATTTTACCCTCCAACTTTTAGGCTCTAATTATAAACTGATTGTGGAGGTTTGGACAATGCCGCTAAAAATAGACGCTGCGGAATTAAATTACGTTTTAGCAAAAGTATTTCCTGAGGTGCTGGCTGCCACTAAACTTTTTGATTTTTTTAAAGGCCATTGAAACCTGGTAGTCCGAACAAATTTAACATATCTCGTATTTTTAATCTAATCCAAAATTTTTGGGGTATTATGATACCTTAAATTTAAGTCATTAATTTTACACATTTTTATTGAATTTTGGTGTTGACTGAAATTTTTTAGAGACTATACCGACTTCAGGCAATTTTAGTGGGTACAAAGATATGAAAACCTTTTCTGCAACACCTGCAGACATTGATAAAAAATGGATTTTGATTGACGCAGAAGGCGTTGTTCTTGGCCGTTTGGCGTCGATTATTGCAACGCGATTACGTGGCAAGCACAAAGCGTCGTTTACACCAAGCATGGACATGGGCGATAATGTAATTGTTGTTAATGCTGAAAAAGTTCAGTTAACTGGTAACAAACGCAATAAAGAAAATTACTGGCATACTGGTTATCCGGGCGGAATTAAATCACGAACAACCGGTTCAATTCTTGAAGGTAAGTATCCTGAAAGAGTATTGACTCAAGCGGTCAAGCGAATGTTGCCAGGAAACCGTCTATCGCGTCAGGTTATGACCAACTTGCGTGTTTATGCAGGAACCGAGCATCCACATGAGGCCCAAGCCCCAGTTGAATTGGATGTAAAAGTTATGAACAAGAAAAACACACGGGTATAGGCGATGTCAGAACAAATAACATCATTAGAAGATTTAGCAGCGGTAGCCGAAGGCGCCCCAGCTGTGGTCGAAATTATGGCTCCACGCGAACCTGTTCGCGATGAATTGGGCAGAACCTACGCTACCGGGAAAAGAAAAGATGCGGTTGCGCGGGTTTGGATAAAACCTGGTTCCGGAAAAGTTTCTGTAAACGGAAAAGATCAAGACGCTTATTTTGCGCGTCCAGTTTTGCGGTTGATTTTGCGGCAGCCGATGCAGATCGCTGGCGTAGAAGGCCAATTTGACGTCGTCGCCACTGTTAAAGGAGGCGGCCTTACAGGGCAGGCTGGAGCAGTCAAGCACGGTATTTCTAAAGCTTTGCAATTGTATGAGCCAAGCTTACGGAGTGCACTAAAGGCAGCTGGATTTCTAACACGTGATAGTCGTGTAGTTGAACGCAAAAAATATGGTAAGCGTAAAGCACGCCGGAGTTTCCAGTTCTCAAAGCGATAGCGCTCTATTTAAAAATATATAATTATTTCAGAGGGTTAGCTTTGCTAACCCTCTTTTTTTATGTAAAATAATATTGACAAATACCTGACGGAGGAATGTTTGTTTGGACCTAACTATTCTCAATACAGCAAACCAACCGATCCCATCACATGCGTATGCGGCGTTCGCTGCGGTCCTAATTGGTGGCTTTCAGTTTGTAAGGCCAAAAGGGACAAGATTTCATAAATTCCTTGGGTATGTTTGGGTTAGTTTGATGTTGTGGGTATGCGTTAGTAGCTTTTGGATCCAAACCTTAAAGATCATAGGGCCTTTTAGTCCAATCCATTTTTTATCTTTATTTACCATTTGGTCTGTTTTTGAGGCGATTAAATCAGCTAGAAAGGGCAATATCATACGTCACCAAAGAATGATGAAACTAATGTACATCCTAGCATTAGTTATAACGGGACTGTTTACGCTTTCATCTGGGCGAACAATGAATGAAGTTTTTTTTAGTGGTTAAACATAACAACAGTGCCTTAAAGTAATATGAGTAAACATTTGTGACAGGTTGTTGAGGGCAGGGTACTGTTATCAACGATCAAATACTTTTAAGCGTTGACAAAACATTGACATAAAATAATGTACCACCCAACTTATTGATATTATTAAGGTAAATACAGATACCAGTTCTCCAAGCGATAGCGCTTTATTTAATAATATATAATTATTTCATAGTGTTAGCGTTTCTAATCCTCTTTTTTTATGTAAAATGATATTGACAAATATCTGATGGAGGAGTGTTTGTTTGGAGCTAACTATTCTCAATAAAGCTAACCAACCAATCCCATCACAAGTTCAATTGACGGTTGGCTGTCTTCGCTTGGATTGCCTTAACTTAACTTTCTGACACACTTCCCGTCTTTGTAGTATTATCTTGGCAGTATACTCTTTAAATATTACAATTTAGATCACGTAGTAAAACCTAGAGACCAACTTCTTTACAGTCAAAAGGTGTAGACTGATAGATCTCATTGATCCAATTTCCATATAATAAGTGGGCATGCGACCGCCAACGATTTAGCGGTTTCTGGGATGGGTCATTATTTGGATAATAATGTCCTGGGATATTTATCTCTTTAGCATTTTTGATGTCTCGATCATATTCTTGTTTTAATGTAATGCTGTCATATTCAAAGTGATTGAAAATGTAGAGTGCGCGATGTTTTGGGTCTTCGACGAGGCAGGGGCCAGTAGTTTCCGAACCCAACAAGGTCTTCATGCCTTTTGCGGCATTAATTTCCTCTTGTTTCATTTCCGTCCAGCGACTGACGGGTACAACAAAATCATCTGAGAAACCCCTGAGATAAGGTGACGCAGGGTCTAAGTTTTTGTGCCGAAAGCAGCCAAACGCTTTTTTCTCCAAAACATGCTTTTGAATTCCATAAAAATGATTGATCATCGCCATCCCCCCCCAGCATACACCAAGCGTTGAGTGGACATTGGTCTGTGTCCAATTGATTACTTCAGTCATCTCGTCCCAGTAGGTAACATCGGTAAAATTTAAATGCTCAATGGGGGCACCAGTTATAATCAGTCCATCAAATTTTTCGTCGTTTATTTCATTAAATGGACGATAAAATTCCTCCATATGCTTGGATGCAGTATTTTTGGTTTTATGTTCACTCATACGAATTAGGCTTAAATCAATTTGGAGAGGTGTGGCGCCAATCAGACGGGCAAACTGATTTTCGGTATCAATTTTCATGGGCATTAAGTTCAACAGCGCAATCCGAAGTGGACGAATATCTTGGCGAGCTGCGTTGTTTGGATCCATGACCATTACGCCTTCTGCGCTTAATACTTTGTGTGCAGGTAGATTTGATGGTATTTTAATGGGCATAATTTTTCCTAGTGACGCAAAAAGTTTTCAATCGCCAATATTTCTTTCGAGTTCATTTGCGATAAGTTCTTCAAACATGTTAGATGAAGTAACTTTCTTAAGATCCTCATTTTTAATAGCTATTCCCCAATTTGACATTTTTTCATACCTCGGCTGTCGGTGAGTCATAGCTCTGGAATAGGTCCAACGAATGAAATCGTTAGGGTCTACCCTGTCAGGGCTAAGTCCCGTCTCGATTTGATAGCCTTCCCAAGATTTTAACAAAAAGTCCGATTGGTAATACATCGGTTTTGGTGCTTTATCGAAACGTTGGATCAACTCGGCTGTATGACCGCTCGTACCCTTAATCCAAACCATTAATAGGTTTTCAGATAAAGTCTTCAATATTGGGTCATTTTCATTCCATGGGTCAACAACCTCACAAATTGATCCACTGCTATCACAGATGAAATTTTGATATCCATACAAAGTTTGTGCGCGATCAATGAAATGTGCTGTATCATTAAGGGCTGCTTGTTCTGCTTTGTAGTGTTGTGATTGTCGTATTTGATATTCCTCTAGCGGTATTCCACCTTTAGAAATATCACCTGGCTTGCCAAGATAGGTTGAAAGCGGTTCAAGATTATCAAATGTAATATTTGAGGCAATATAAATCGAGTTAGATCTCAAAAGATCAGCCAAAAAAGGTGTTTCCATCGCCACTTTTTTGCAATTGTCTACGATGTGTTCGCCCAGGTAGCGAGTGCCAATACGATAATCAATTGAATAGTGGAACCAATTGTTTTGTTCTCGTAACATTGCTGAAATATGAGTTTTTCCGAGACCGGACATTCCATATAACAATATACGTTTCGCCTTGCTTCTCTTCCAGTCTTGACTGCTTGCATAGATCATCGTGCTTGTATCCCTTGTCGTCTTTCACCCATATGCTAATGTTTATTTATGGGCCAGACCTCAATCTACTTTCTATGATTTAGATTTATATAATTGGCTACTAAAATCATCAGAGCACCGGTAACCATAAAAATGTCTAAATCTTCGCCATAAAAAACCATTCCAATTATTGCTATTAGGGGAAGTCTTACAAAATCGAATGGCATTACAACACTGGCAGGCGCCAAAGTCAGCGATTTTGTGAGACAAAAATGGGCGCTAAGACCGGCAAGGCCAATCAATACCAGCCACGATAAATTGTTGGGCGAGGGAATGGTTATTTTGCCATCATACCCTGAACAAATCAGGCCAAAGATAATTTGCAAACTGGTTAGAAAAAATAAGATCTTGGTAAGAGAGTCTGTTTCAGTCAGTTTTCGTGTTATCATGGCTGATGCAGCAAAGCCGATTGCGGCAGTGGCAGCGGCGATTATTCCAATACTTAAAGAACCAATTTCAGGTCTTGCAACGACTAAAACTCCAATAAAGCCCAAAGCTGCAACACATATTTTTCTAAATGTTAATTTTTCTTTTAAAAATATTGGAGCCAAAAGCACAACCCATATTGGTGATGTAAACTCTAGTGCAAAAAGCTGTGCGAGGGGTATTAGTGGCAGTGCAAAAAACCATAGGTTCTGACCCATAAAATGAAAAATATTTCGAATGAAATGAATTGAAAAATTTTGAAAATTTATTTCATGGTGCGTATTTACGACCCTAGCAGTCGATATTACGATTAAAAATCCAATTAAAGACCGGTATAACATAATCTCAAACGTATCGAGTTGGTCTGACACGGCGCGCCCGGCAATTGCCATTGATATGAAGGAGAAGATAGCTCCTACCATCCAAGGCGCGGCTTTGCCGTATGGTGTTTTTGAATTTTTCATAATTACCACAAGCTTAGTTTTCAAAAGACGCACTCGTCGTTGATTTGGATAACATCCGTTTTGAATACCAACAGAAGAGTATCTAAGGATTTTTTCGTTATTAGGATAGCCCCAACAGATTCTGCTGTGTTTTTACTGCTAATGACAATTAAAAGTGTGTTTACATAATAACTGATGAATAGCTACTTATTGATTAAAGCTCTTTTTATATTGGGCTGTTGGGTTGGTTCGTAATATCTGCGTAGGTAAGTGTCTTAATTTGCAACCTGCAGAAAGATTATAGGTGCCAAGCCAAATTGTTTCAGCCCGTAAATAGGGGGCATTTCGAATTTTTAACTTAGGATGTAACTCGCGAGGGAACGGTAGATCCCAATCTTCAGCTTTGACGTCACGAAATTCAACGTTTAGGTGAATATCTGTATGGGTAAAAAGGTAACGTAATGCTTGAGAGGGAAGTGTTGACGCAAGTTTTAAATTAGGTTCCTGAAATATATCCTTGTTGCTGGTTCGAGACCGAACTTGTGCCAAAATATTGGCCATTGAGCGTGCCCTGTAGCTTATATCTGAAATTAGTTTAGCCCGAGTCCATCCAGAAATTCGAGACTCGCCATATAGTTCACTATTGGTAAGCTCATTAAGTTGACGTGCGAAGTAAGCCGCACCACGCCTTGCCAGTAAAAGTTCCTCGATTGGGGCATTGTGCGCATCGTAACGGGCACCCTTACCTTGGCGCTTCATAAAAGCAGCACGGACGTTCTGATCAGTGGCGCTTAACTCTGAAATTATTGGATCCACTGTATTTAATCTTCCACCTTACTGCGCATGAAATTTAAACGTTCCATAATTGGTGCATCCGAGAAACGGAATAAGTCGAGCTGAGTTTCAGCTTGTAAAGACCAAGAAATCCAGGATGGGACAACAAACATGTCTCCCTTTTCCAAAGTATGAGTTACACCATTCAATAACACCGCTCCAAGTCCTTCAAAAACCTGAAAAACTGTTGATCCAACATCTTGGCGTAGGTTGGTCTCAATGCCAGGGCGTAATCTGTGGAACTCACATCGTATTGTCGGCATAACATCGCCACCTGTGGTGGGGTTTATGTACCGTATTGCGGCGTGCCCTTGAGCGGTGGTGGCTGGCTGTCCTTCATCCTCTAGCAAAAATTGTTCGGTAAGCGCGCGATCAGTAATTTCCCATCGATATGCCCCAATTGGCGAAGCAGGTGTGTCTTGTAGCTGAGATAAAGGCCGTAGACCTGCGTGACCCCAAAGCCGTTCACTGCGTGAGTAATCTGGTGTAGCATAATCTGTTACCCGCTCAGAACCAAATTCGAAGAACCCAACATCCATTTGTTGTGTGAAGGGAATATCGAGCCCATCAATCCAAGCCATTGGGCTATCTGTATCATTATGATGCCCATGGAAACTCCACCCGGGTGTCAGCAATAAATCTCCACGCGACATACGAATAGGGTCACCGTTTACGACTGTCCAGACACCTTCTCCTTCCACCACAAATCGAAAGGCATTCTGTGAATGACGATGTTCTGGCGCAGTTTCACGTGGGCCCAGATATTGGATAGCTGACCAAAGTGTGGGGCTAATATAGGCATTTCCATCAAGTCCAGGGTTGGACAGCCCAATTGCACGCCTTTCTCCACCGCGTCCGACTGGAATTAATTCACCAGCCTTTTCTGCGAGTGGTAATAGCCTTGACCATTTCCATACATGTGGCACAGCCTTTGGCTTTGGATGCTCAGGCATTAGATCACCAAGTTGGGTCCACAGCGGCATCAAATGTTCGTCTGCAAATGCCCTGTAAAGCGCCCTAATTTCTGGAGTATCATCAGGTTGCATGGCGTGCTCAACTTTATCCAATTTGGTATCTGATGTCATATTATGGGCTCTCTGATAAGGTGGCTTTTATTTTATTAGGTTGCGTCTGGTCGGGGTGTTGGCGCTTCGCTGTAAAACTGAGAGGGTAATTGATCCCATTTCAGTATTCTAGAAAATTATTTAAGCCTTTTGACTTATTTTAGTTTCGATTTGACCTAATCCTTTTATGGAAACAGTGCATTTGTCACCGTCTACAAGTGGACCAACGCCAGCTGGGGTGCCTGTCATAATTAAATCACCAGGGTGTAACTCTATAGAGTGGGATAAAATCGAAATAATTTCGCTCACTGACCAAATAAGGTCAGCAATGTCAGCGTCCTGCTTTATTTTGCCATTTACAGACAGACTTATTTTGCCCTGAATCAAATGACCAGTTTTTGATATTGGATGGACTGGACCAATAATAGCTGAACGGTCAAAGGCTTTGCCTATATCCCAAGGACGTCCTTTTTCTCGTGCTTGTTGTTGCAAGTCACGTCGGGTTAAGTCGTTTCCAATGGCATAACCCCACACATGGGACAGGCTGTCAGCCTCGGTTATGTCGCATCCATGTTTTCCGATTGCTACTACCAGCTCGGCTTCATAGTGTAAATTTTTTGTTTGTGGGGGGTACGGAATTGAAACATTGTTATCAACCACAGCATCGGCTGGTTTAGTAAAAAAAAACGGTGGCTCGCGGTTTGGGTCGGCACCCATCTCTCGTGCATGCGCTGCGTAGTTGCGTCCTACACAAAAGATACGGCGAACTGGAAAGCGATCTTCGGAATCAAAAACCTCAACAGTAGCCTGCCCAGGTGGTTCAAAAACATAACCCATGAATATCCTTTCGATTGGTTTTATGCTATTCTTTGATAGATTTTGATATTTTTACAAGTGCTTGCCGATCAATTTTTCCAGTCCCAGTTTTAGGTAACTCAGCGATATATTCGATAAGGCGTGGAGACTTGTAGGGTGTAAGCATCGATTTGACGTAATTCCGGAGTGAGAGTGTTTTTTTGTCAGATGCCTCAACGTTGGGAACTAAACTAATAACAGCGCGCAGCGCCATCCGTTTGTCGTCTAATTGATGCGCAAGAACTGCGCATTCATGAACTTCTGGGTGTTCGTTGAGGCAGCGCTCAACTTCTAATGGCCAGACCCATTGGCCAGATATTTTAATAAGATCATCTGCGCGACCCTGAAAGTAGTAATATCCGTCGTGTTCTATAAAACGGTCGCCCGTGTAGACCCATTCGCCACGCATTGTATCACGCGTTTTGTCTGGTCGTCTCCAGTAGATGGGGGCAGAAGAGTCTCCGCGTACATACATTACGCCTTCTTGCCCCGAATCCACTGGAGTACCATGAGGCGTTTCAAGTTTAATCTCAAATCCGCTCACACGAGCACCAGCAGCACCGATGCGATGGTCGTTCAATTTATTGGAAAGATAGACATGTAGCATCTCGGTGGATCCCAGTCCCTCCGTTGGTCCGTGTCCGACCTTTCGTTTCCAGGCATTGTAAACCTCTTCAGAGAGAATTTCTGCTGCTGACATTGATTGGCGCAGTGAGCCGAGGTCTCTATTAAGAATGTCATCGGATCGTGATAACGCGGTAAATAGCGTTGGTAGGCCGAATAAAACTGTCGGTTTATACGTCTCAATGGCATCAAGTACATTTTTTGGGTGAGGGGGCCCTGGCATCATAAGGGCTGTAGCACCTTGCGAAATTGGAAAAATTAAAGAATTACCAAATCCGTAGGCAAAATAAGATTTAGGTACCGAATAGCAGATGTCATCTTCGGAAAGCTTTAGGACATTGTCCCCAAATGAAGCTTGGACATAAGCCATATCATGGTGCAAATGAACTATGCCCTTGGGTAGTCCGGTCGTACCCGATGAATACATCCAAAATGCCATATCGCTTGGATTTGTATCTGCGCAGTCTAGTTCTGTTTTTTGAGTTTTTAAGAACTTTCTTACGTTTAAAAAAAATCTGTGTTCAACATCAGTATTAACTAAAATAGTTTGGGGTAACTCCAGCCCTTCGCGAGTTACGTCTGAATAGACGTCTGCTAGGTTTCCTTCAACAATGGCTAATTTAGCGTCGGCGTCTTTTAGAAAATAAGCTAATACATCCGGTTTTGTTTGGATATTCATCAATACTGGCACAAACCCTGCTCTTACGGCGCCGTAAAACGCCGCAATAAACGTGGGCGTGTCATCTAAAAGAAACGCAATTCGTTCACCTCGCTGTACTCCTGCAGAAATAAAAGCGTTACCCCATCGTGCAGCATCGGCGATCACCTCTCTGTAGGTGAGAATACCAGCTGGTCCAATAAGCGCAATTTTATCTGGTTTTTTTGACAGGTTTTGCCAAAGTATTTCTGAACAGTTTTTATGGGCTGATCGGTCAAACCCTATTTCTATCGCCCCAGGCGACTGTTTTGATACTGGATCTATAATAAGATCAGAATGCAAATTTGTGTCGACCCTACCGTTAGGTTTATTTGGATGGCTGCCATCGTGTGTTTCGCTACCGTTCAAATTAGACATAGATTCTTTCTTAATGGGTTACCTAAAAAAATTCTAACAGTGTTCCAGTTAATTTATGTCTTTTATTATTTGATCGACGCGACATCAGGTAATCTTCAATTAATAACTTCATTTTTTCTTGCTTTTAAATTTCTGATAGGCACCGGCAAACTTTGGCGCCACTTTTAATAGGCGTTCGTCTGTCATTCGCCCTGATCGTGTAAGGTAATCATAGGCAAAATCGATCGGATCAAGTTGCATTTTGTGACCAAAAGATTCGTACCATACGGCAGAAGTGTTAGCAGCATTTACAATTTTGTGGGCGATAGGCTGTCTATGGCTTTGATAAGCCGCCAGCGCCTCATCTATATCAGTATGGTTTTTTAATGATTGAACCAACGAGATGGAATCTTCCATCGCCAACCGAGTTCCTGAGCCTATTGAGAAATGAGCGCTATGGGCCGCATCGCCAATAAGAACGTTACGCCCATAAACCCAGTTTTCGCACCACAACCTTGGGAACTGGCGCCATGTAGATTTATTTGTAATAAGTTCAGTGCCTTTTAAAGCTTTCCTAAACAAGTTCGAACAAATTTGAACACTTTCTATTTCATCCATTTTACTAAATCCGAAGGATTTAAAGGTTTCATTTTCGCACTCAATGATAAATGTACTGCGGTCTGGCGAAAATCTGTAGTGGTGTGCATTTAATGGCCCGTTGCTCGTTTCAATGAAGGTTTGGGTGAGAGTATCAAATGGAATGCTAGCCCCAAACCAAGCAAAGTGATTTTTAAAATATTCCAACTGTGGTTTAAATGTTTTTGCATAAGTACGCCTCACTAGTGAATGGAGACCATCAGCGCCGATAATAATATCCGCTTTCAGTTCATCTAATGATTTTAGTTCTGTTTCAAAACGAACTGGAATACCCAAAGCAGTTGCCCGTTTCCTTAGAGCTTCGATTAATCTATGACGGCTAATTGCTGTGAACCCAACACCATCTAATGTAACTTGGCCTGCTGGTAAATTAAGCGTCATATTTTCCCATTTTTCCATAAAAGGAATTATCATTTGATGGATCTCGGGGTCCTCAGATTTAAGAAAAGTTAAAGCTTCATTCGAAAATACTACCCCAAAGCCAAATGTTGCGCCTTCTGGGTTTTGTTCGGTAACGCGAACGCTCACTTGGGGTAGAAGCCTACGGATTAAGATCGCAGTGTACAGGCCTGCAGGACCGGCTCCTAGTATTTCGATTTGTGATAGTTGACTCATTATCGCCAGATGCTCCTTGTATAATGATTAAATCATACGGCCGTTTTACTAACATTAACAACTATCACATCATGATTTGAAGTTTGTTAGAAAATGAATTCGTATTATTGGAGATAAGTCAATAATTCTTCCATAAGTAAGAATTCTTAGTTGAAGCAGGCCGAACGATTGAAGTATTGTGAGTTTGGTCTGTAAAAAAATATCTCGCATAAAAAAATTAATATAAATTATAGATGTTGACGGCATTAAGTATTTACAACAACAATTAGGTATATGTCTTGGGTGACCATGAACGGGAAATTTCTAAATACATAATCAAGTAGCTAGATCAAAATATCCGTATAGTCATTTTGAAATATTTCAGAGCCAAGGTGTCTGAATGGGAGAAAAAAATGAAAAATAAATTTATTACAGCTGTAATTGCAGCTGGTTTTGTCGCAAGCGCCGGTATGGCTTTTGCGGAAACGATTAAGGTTGGCTATATCACAACTCTGTCTGGTGGGGCAGGAATTATAGGCAAACAAATGAAAAATGCCGTAGAACTTGCGATGGAGCACAAGGGCGGAAAGCTTGGCGGAATGGATGCGGAAGTCATTTTTGTAGATGATCAACGAAAACCGGATGTTACCAAGCAATTAGCAAATAAATTGCTTAAAAGTGAAAAAGTTGACGTTATTGGCGGAATAATATGGTCAAACTTACTTATGGCTATTCATAAGCAAGTTACCCGTGCTGATACGTTACTCATTAGTTCAAATGCGGGACCGTCGCCGGTAGCTGGAAGTAATTGTCATAAAAACTTTTTTTCAATGTCGTGGCAGAATGACCAAACACCTGAAGCTATGGGTGCGTATATGAATACAGCTGGTGTTGAATCGGTTTATGCGATGGCGCCAAACTATCAAGCTGGTAAAGACATGATAGAGGGATTTAAGAGGTTTTACGATGGAGAGGTTGTGGGCGAGGTGTATACTAAGCTAGGTCAGACTGATTTTCAGGCTGAATTATCCGCTTTGCGGGCAGCAAAGCCACCAGCAACCTTTATATTTCAGCCGGGTGGAATGGGTATCAACTTTGTGAAACAGTGGAAGCAGGCCGGCATGGATGATGTCAGTAAGCTATATACTGTTTTTAGTGTTGATGGCATTTCATTACCCGCCCTAAAGGAAACAGCCCTGGGTACTATAAGTACACAGACTTGGTCACCTGACCTTGATAATGCTATAAACAAAAGGTTTGTCGCAGATTATAAGTCTAAGTTTGGGGGTTATCCTTCTTTTTATGCTGCTCAAGCTTATGATACTATTCTCGCCCTTGATCATGCGGTCGCGAAGTCGGGTAGCAAAGACACGGCTAAAATGCGTGAGGTTTTGGCTGCAGGGGGTATACCAACTACACGAGGATCATTAAAAATGAATACCAATCATTTTCCAATACAAAATTTCTATCTACGCGAGGCGGTAAAGGATTCCGATGGAGTGGTTACCTCAAAAATAATTGATACTGTTTTTGAAGACCATGGTGACGCATACGCGCAAGACTGTAAGTTTTAAACGCATCGTCTTAAGGTTGTTGGCGTTAGAATTAACGCCAACAACTTATAATATAAAACTAAACTTCATCTTGGTTGCAGAAAAACATGACATCAACATTGTTACTTGAACAGATTTTTAATGGTCTGCAGGCGGGGATAACGTTATTTTTAATTGCGGCGGGGCTCACCTTGATCCTAGGTATTATGGACTTTGTGTTCCTAGCTCATGGTTCCCAGGTAATGATTGGTGCTTATGCAGCAGCTGCAATTACTATTGCAACAAATAATTTTTACTTTGGAATCTTAGTCGCAATACCGATTACATTTGTATGTGGTTACCTGCTGGAGTGGTTAATAATTCGTCACCTGTACGGGCGCGATCATATGGATCAGGTGCTTGCAACATTTGGTTTAATTTTATTCTTTAATGAAGCTATAAGAATTGGTTTTGGACCCGCAGCTCTATTTACTAACTTCCCATCTTCTTTGTCAGGTTTCATTGAAATTTTGCCAGACACACCTTACCCAATTTATCGCATTTTAATCATATTAGTTGGTTTGCTATGCGCTCTTGGAATACACCTCTTTGTTTCACGTACACGTGTTGGAGCAATGGTTCGCGCCGGTGCGAGTAACCCTGAAATGACGGCTGCTCTTGGTATTAACGTAAAAATTCTTTTCCGGTTTATATTTGCAGCTGGTGCTACGTTTGCTGGTCTGGCAGGGATGATGATTGGTCCGCTTACTTCAGTAGAACCAGGGATGGGGGAACCGCTTCTGATCCTATCACTTGTTGTGATTATCATTGGTGGAATTGGGTCAGTCAGAGGCGCATTTATCGCAGCTATCCTTATAGGTCTTGTTGATACTGTTGGTAGGGTGATGTTGCCGATGTTGTTTAAGACTTTTATGAGTGTTTCAACTGCCGACACAGCAGGCCCAGCGTTAGCCTCGATGAGTGTTTATATTTTGATGGCTGTCGTTTTGGTTTTTAAACCAACGGGGCTATTTCCTCCGAAGGGAGCCTGAACAGATGGTTTTAGATCTGTTCAAAAAGTTTACCACTCTTTGGATTATACTTATTGTATTAGCTTTTTTTCCAATCTTTACGTCAACATTTGATCTGCCTTTTTGGAATGACGTCGTTATGAGAATTATGCTGTTGGGTATGGCAGCGATGGGACTTAATATTGTTTTTGGATTTGGTGGGATGGTTTCCTTCGGTCATGCTGCTTTTATGGGTGTTGGTGCCTACTGTGCAGGCATAAGCCAGTATTACGGATTAGATAATGGCTGGTATCAGCTTCTAATGTCGGCTGTAAGTTGCGGTATACTGGGTATATTGATTGGTTTTCTAGCTCTGCGAACCAGTGGCATATATTTTATTATGATTACGCTGGCATTTGCGCAGATGCTGTATTTCTTTTTCGTCAGTCTTGAAGAGTTTGGTGGTGATGATGGATTAATTATGGACCGATCAGATTTTATTTTCTTTGACCTTTACGAGCCATTACGTCTTTATTATTTGATTTTTTTCATTTTAGCCACTGTGAGCATCATGCTAATGCTACTTATTAGATCAAGGTTTGGCGTCATCCTGCAGGCAATCAAATCAAATGAGAGCCGAGTTGAGGCAATGGGTTTAAACCCCCTTAAATTCAAACTAACGGGATATGTAATTTCAGCTATTATTTGTGGTTTATCCGGTTGTCTATTCGCCTCTTGGCAGGAATTTGTCTCGCCCGATATCATGCATTGGACGAGGTCTGGTGATTTGATGATTATAATCATTCTTGGAGGTCTTACATACCTTGCAGGGCCACTGGTGGGTGCAATAGTATTTCTTCTTCTTGAGGAACTACTGCCAGATCTTTTGCATGTTTTATTTCCTCCTATCTCTGAGAATTGGATGATAATATTTGGCCCATTGTTAATAGCAGTTGTCCTTTTTGGAAAAGGAGGATTGATGGGAGTTATGGGGTCAAAGCTGAAAACTGCTGCTAATAGAGAAAAAACATGAAAAATAATGTTTTAGAGTTGCGTTCACTAAGAAAGAAATTTGGAGCTCTGAAAGCTACAGATGATGTCTCTTTAGAGGTTGAAAAGGGAAAGATTCATGCTTTGATAGGTCCTAATGGTGCAGGAAAGACCACGTTAATAAGTCAAATATTTGGTAATCTAAAACCAGATTCTGGAGATATTTTTCTGGATGGAAAGTCTATCACTAACACCTCAGTTGCAGATCGTGCACTGCTGGGAATTGGAAGATCTTTCCAAATTAGCAATGTTTTGATGGATTTTTCTGTTTTGGAAAACGCAATAGTGGCCAAAATTTCTCATTCGCAGGAAACTTTTAGATTTTTTCGACCAGCATTTTCTGACCCAAGCCTGATTGAAGGTGGCTTTGCAATTCTGAAACGAGTTGGGATGGAGCAAATGGCGGACCGGAAAGTATCGGATTTAGCCCACGGAGAACGAAGGCTTTTGGAGCTAGCATTAGCATTGGCAATGGAACCACTACTGGTACTCCTTGATGAACCAATGGCTGGTGCTGGACCTGAAGATACAATTTTTATGACTAAGGTAATTGCAGGTTTGAGAGGGCAAACCACTATTTTACTAATTGAGCATGATATGGATGTTGTCTTTCAATTAGCAGAAAGAATTAGTGTCTTGGTAGAGGGAGCCGTTATAGCCTCAGGAACTCCGGATGAAATTAGCCAAAACAGACTGGTTCGTGAAGCCTATCTTGGGAGCGATCAATGATTTTGGAGTTATCAAAGGTTAGGGCAGGGTATGGCACTGGTCAGGTACTATTTGGCATTGATTTGAAAGTGGGTGCAGGTCAGTGCGTTTCCTTGATGGGGCGCAATGGTATGGGAAAATCAACTACTATTAAGTCAATTATGGGCCAAATACTTCCAACTTCTGGTTCTATAAAAAGATTTGGAAGTAACTCAATAACAGATTCACCTCATGAGATTGCACAATCTGGGATAGGACTTGTACCAGAGGGCAGACAGATATTTCCAAACTTGTCGGTTCAGGAAAACCTTACAACTTTCTACAGACCTCCGCGTCATGACCAGCAAAGTAGCTGGACAGAAAAGAAAGTTTTAGAGCTGTTTCCGCGTTTAAGTGAACGGTTGGGGAACTTGGGAAGCCAACTATCTGGCGGTGAGCAACAAATGTTAGCCATTGGCCGAGCTCTTATGACCAACCCTAGGTTGTTGATATTGGATGAAGCTACCGAGGGTCTTGCACCCTTAATCCGAAAACAGATTTGGAATTGTCTAAATTCATTGAAAAATAGTGGCCAGTCAATTCTGGTGGTAGATAAAAATATATCAGCTTTGGCGGGGTTATCAGATCACCACTATATTCTCGATAAAGGCCTCGTTGTCTGGCATGGGGATTCAAAGGAATTGTTAGGGAATTCTGACTTAAAAACCCGCTATCTCGGTGTGTGATGAATTCAGTTTGACTTTATTGAATAACTTTCTTCACTTCCACTCAGTAGTAACGTTGTTTTTATATTGTTAAATATTAATCACTTATAGCTCTATAATAGTACGTGTGTAACGAGTGTGTAAGTTATTAATCACTCTGCACGCTTTTTCTACACCTGCGCACATATTGTAATTCAATAGTTTACGCAATATACACCCCACACTGTACGACGAAGAACGTGCTGAATTATACACGTTCTTCTGTTCTTTCTGTTCACTTGCTCTTCAGCGTCAGACGTTTACCAAACTGTGCTTGCTGCTCTATCAGCGCATCTAACTCACCTAGTTCAGCAGCCTCTCGCACCTTACGCAGCGTGTCAGCCACCTCAGCTTCGTTAGCTAGTTCGATGGCATTCTTACCTTTAGAAAACTCTAGTGGCTTGCTTCCGTAGCGCACTACAAGATTGATTTTACCATCAACGCTAGCTGTCCACCAACGCTTAACACGCTTGGCAACTTCAACTTTTGTTTGCTTACCTTATTCGTCTGTCACCCATTTATGCTGCGTGGGCGCGTAGTCTTTGTTTGTTGCAAGTTGGATTTGTTCATCTATCTTTGCCATCAACTTGCGATGAGGCACAGAGATTGGATTGTAGTTTTTAAGTGGGTTTAATGCAACGAAGTTCAGTGTATCAATTACAGTCATAACAGCTTCCTGGTTAGCTCTAAGTATTGTGTTTTCAGAGTTAGGAGGATGTCATTTGAAGATTAGTCGTCTATCTGTAGGAATTTGTTTAACTGTAATTTGGCGCCACTAGTCATAGGTTCAACAGCACTACCAATGTTGTTAATTACACTTTTAACAACACTTATTTTTACGGCTATCTTCTTCACTAAACGACTATCTTCACGCAGCTTCTCTATAATGCGTGATGTAACCAAGCGTGGTAAAGTGTCAAGAATTGCATCAATTAAACTACCATGATCGAAGTCTAAATTTCTATCAAACCAAATCTGCAAGCTAGCATCAGCAGCAACAATTTCTTGAAGTATCTCTAGTGCATTTTCGCATAGGCTTTTGCACTTTCTGTTCAACTTATATGCTACAGACTTCTTATCATTTCGATGGTAAGCATCAGAACGATTACGCATCATAATCGCTTCTTTTAGCTTTTCTTAGTATCGTTTTAGCTCACTTGGTTTCTTTTGACTATCGTACCACTCATTTATTCTATAGAACTATTTTTTCCAATTTTGGCTTTTATTCGTCGCACACTTGCAAAAACTGAAAACTCATTATTATAATAGTCAATTAATATTAGACTCATGTCAGAGTTAAAGCCAATGCTATGTGGCCCCTTAAAGTTATCAATGGTTATAGAGCCTATTTTAAGCTCCTCATAAGATGTACGGGATAAATTAGTGATCTTCATAACGGTTAATGATTCACCGTATTCTCCAGCATTATTTTGTCCGAATCTTAGAAGATTGCCAGCATTATTTAATATTTTTCCACCCATCCTTGCGTCACTTGGAGAAACTGCG
>Ga0115561_1001382_pt1 | contig 17307 bp, 8 predicted proteins | sample COGITO_mtgs_1105_4_FD_87201 | JGI IMG/M metagenome (GOLD analysis project Ga0115561, IMG submission 87201) | Pelagic marine microbial communities from North Sea - COGITO_mtgs_110512 | ecosystem: Environmental > Aquatic > Marine > Epipelagic | place: Germany:Helgoland, sampling site Kabeltonne...
AATTAATATTTTATTTTTTTCAAGAGAGTTAGTTGTACCCATACTACAAAACATGTAGTGTCCGTTACAGTTACTAATGGTTCTTTCTTCGTTAGCTGTTAGTTGTATAACTTCTCCGTCATAATAAACATCTTCGTTTCCACACAAACAATAGTATTTAGCAGTGTTAGAAGCACAAACTAATACACATTTACCAAAACTTAAATGGTCTGGGTTGGGTACTAACATTCTTTCCCCTACACCATATGTATTAATAAATGTCATATCTTTTGCATATACACTAACATTACCTTCTGTACACCAATTAAGAGAACGCAATCTATCCGTAGGTATTCTAGAAGTAAAGCTATCGCCTTGACTTACTTCTGCTTCAAAAATTGTTAAGCCAAGAGTAGGGTCTATAATTGTAGTATCTAAATGTATGCTAGATAAGTTAAAACTCATTTTATTATCCTTTTAATTTACATAAAATATTTGAGCCCGATTAGGTGAGCCACCTTTTAATGTTCCTGAATATGTGCAAGTAAAAGTTTGATTTGCTCCTGAACTGGTTGGGCTATAAGCTACTTCTGAGGTTCTACCACCACCATTTGCTCCTTCTTGAAAAATATAATTTACACCCCCAGAATTATTAGTGCTTAAAGTTATATCTGTTGGTGGGTTTGCACTTCCAACTCCAGCAGTTCCCCCCCAATAACAAATACCTTCATTTGCAAGAAAAGTATATGTTTTATTAACACTACCAGTTCCTGAGTCTGCTGTACCAGAATTAACTGTGTCAAAGGTAGTAACATAAACTGTAGCACTGACATTCCATGCAACACTAGCAGTTGTGCCAGTTGGTACTTTAAGGTATGCAAACCAAGTTGTATAGTTACTACTAAGTACCATACTACTACCATTAATAGTTACACCACTCTCATCTGTTGAACTATTATATGGGTTCAAACCTACTAAATGTACCATACGAGTGCTTCGTGCTGTACCAATGTTAATTGTGGCACTTGTTCCACTTACACTTCCATGACTAGCAAAATTTAAAGTAACGGGTGCTGTACCAGCTATAGAACCAAAACCTAATGTATTATAACCAAACATACTCATTATTTTAATTCCTACGCATCATTTGCTGCATCTGTAGTAAAGAATAATTTAAGACCTAAAAGTCTTGCATCTCCTGCTTGATTATCAGCTGAAACATCTCTATTTATTTGAAAGAAACAACAATCTCCAGCTGCAGGCGAACCAGCAATCGTTACTGCACCACTTTCAACTGAAACCATTAAATCGTTAGATGTTCCACTATGTGCAAGTGCAGTAGTAGCAACAAGTGTACCAAATGCAGTATTAATAGTGTCATCACTAGATACTGCAATACCACCTAACTGCCATGCAACTGTTCCTGTATCTGTACCAGTTACAGTCCAGAAAGGTTGGAATGTTACTGTTCCTTCATTCCAAGACTTAGGAAAAGCAATAGTAAATTGAGCAAACTCATCTGCTCCTGTTGCAAAGTCTAAAACTTTTAAATCTGGTCTTAATGCAGTAGTTTCCACTTGAGTTAAATCAGAACAAGGATTTGTTGTACTTGGATACATTGCACCAGCAGGCACCCATATTGATTCTTTACCAGCAACTTTAATTGCAACATCAGCAACAGTTGGGCCAGATGCAAAATCTACAACTGTAGCACCAGTTGCAACACCCATAACTTCGGTGTCTGCATCATTCTTAATGGTGACATCATTGGTTGAACCTTGACCTGTAAGGATAAGACCTTCAGCTGCGGTATAACCTATAGCTGCGTTATCTCCAGCAGCAGTATCTCCATCTGCATTTAAAGTAGAACCAGTAATGTCACCAGCAACATCAAGAGTACCATTAGAAGTTAAACCAGTGTTATGAACATGAGTGATATTGATATCACCATCTGCACCAAATTTAAGAACAGATGCATCTGAAGCAAGAGTTAAGTCATCTCCAATACTTGCATCTCCACTAACAGTTAGATTACCAGCAGAGGACAATGACATTGTTTCAGCTGCAGCTGCAGAAGCAGCAGTTCTGAATGAAAGTTTAGTTGCATTATTATCTGCGGCAAAGTCACCTTCTGATACAGCAGCAATTCCTGCCGCAACCAAAATAGCATCTGTACCAGTTCCTTCATCTGGTGCTTGGAAATTGATAACACCAATAACATCATCAGCAGCAATATCTGTTTCTGCGGTTTGCAGAGTTAAACTTGTTGGTGAGTTATCAGATGTATTTGCTCTATCAATAATAAGACCAGAGTTGTGGTCGTGTCTTAGTATAACATCTTGGTCTACACCAAATAATATTTCACCACCATCTGCAAGGAATAAATCACTAAATTCTAATGAACTTGTTCCAAGTGCAGCTCCATTTGAAGCGTCTGGAACAAACGCAGTAGTTGCAGTTATTGTTGCAACTTGTAATGTACCAGAAACTTCTACATTACCATTTATATCAACAGTTGTAGCATTAATTTCTATTTCTGTGTCTGATACTAAATCGAGGACTCCATCTGCACTTTGTGAGATGTGTGTTCCAGAGTCACCGAACTGTAATTGTCTTGAGCTGTTTAGTAGGATACCTGTGTCTGCGACATGAGTTAATGTTACATCATTGTCTGCACCTAGTCCTAAAACAGCTGCGTCTGAATTTAATTTGAGGTCATTGCTTACAAGAACGGCAGTTGATGCGTTAAGGTCAATAGTTGCCTCACCATCAATAGTCATTACTCCATCAGAACTTTGATGAATAAATGTTGCACTATCACCAAATTGTAATTTTCTTGAACTATTTAATAATATTCCTGTGTCAGCAACATGTGTCAATGTTACATCTTGGTCTGCACCTAGATTGATAACAGCTGCATCTGCTAAGAATAAATCACTAAACTCTAATGCAGTTGTACCTAAAGCTGCACCATCTGAAGCGTCTGGAACAAATGCAGTAGATGCAGTTATGGTTGTTCCAGATATTGTACTTGCACCAACTATTGTACCTTGAATATCTAAGTTTGCATTAACATCAACCAAAGTTGCATTTAATTCTATTTCGTCTGTTGCATTGATATCAAGAATAGTATTACTAGGCGCACCAATATTTTGTGATGCGTCATTAAATTGAATTACTGATGTACTATTTAAAAGTAGTCCTGTATCTGCGACATGAGTAAGAGTTACATCTGAGTCTGCACCAAAGTTAAGGACAGCTGCATCTTTACTAGCACTAATATTACCAACAACAGATACATTATTACTAAAAGTACCACCATTGCCTGCACTTACCATATCTGCAAGTGTAAAGACATCATGTACGATTACTTCTACTTCATCATTTGCAGATAAAGCAGTAAGTCCTGCAACTGTATTACTAGTGTTTAAATTGTAGTCTGTATTAAGTTTAAGACGAACACCATTAAGATAAACATCAACATATTCTGGATCGTTGAAAGTAAGAGAAATGCCTCTAGAATCAGTTCCACTAACTGTAGTATCACCAGCTGAAGCTAGATATAAAAATCTCTCTCTAATTCCAAATCCTTCATTACTTTTTCCAATATATGGCATTCTCTATTCCTTTACCTTATTTATTATATTTACGCAATCGTTGCAATCGGAGATGCAACAGATTCTACTTGCCAAACTCCATTTGTTCCATCATCTGTTAAACAAGTAATTCTTGCTCTTGATCCAATAACTGTACTAGAAACAAATGTAAATGCATCGCCTGCATTATCAAAAACTGCGTTTGCAGCAGTACCGCCCGCAAGACTTAGTGAACCAACAAAATTACCACCCGATCCATCAATGTTAACAATTGTAGTTGTACTACCACCCACAGCGGTTAAAACTATAAAGTCGTAATATAGGCCTGGATTTGTTGTTGCTGCAGCTGGTAAGTTAATTACATTATTATTAGTACCATGAATTAATACAGTAGACCCTGATTCTGCAACAGTTAATGTAGCAGTAACCGCACCAGCAGCATTAAATTCAGTTTTGATTCCTTTTCTACCAGCTAATGTTGTTGCAGTAAATGTTCCGTTTGTAGTTAGTCCAGTATCAGCTGCGTGAGTTAATGTAATATCACTATCTACACCAAATGATAATACAGCAGTATCTTTGATAAGACTAAGATTACCACTAGCAGAAAAATCTTTTGCACCCAAAAATGCATTTGGACTAAGGGTGGCCAAAGCTCCTGCTTGGTGGACAGCATAAATTACTTCACCATTTGCTGGAGTTCCAGTAAATGCAAGAGTTGTACCAGAAACAGTATAAGCGACAAGAGGATTCTGACGAACATTACCTACAAATACTTCAAGGTCAAGTTCGGAAGTTACTGCTCTCGATAGAGTAAAATTAGTTGCGCTACCATCGCCCGCAAAAGTGTCTTTGACTGTGGTAACAAATCCACTCCCAAAACCTAAGTCTGTACCTATGTATGCCATTCTTTGCCCCTATGAACTAATTGTGTCAACACGACTTACCCATGCATCAATTGAAGTAGCAGTATCAGATTGTACTTTCAACGCATCTCCACTTTGCAATACAAACTTCGCACCACCATCAAGTACTTGTAGTGCGGCTGAAGCAGGGATGGGTGCATTTTTGACCAAATAGTAATCAGCACTACTATTTGTTACAAACACACTTACTTTAACTTGTGATGTTATTGTATTTGCTAAGTTAATACCAACAACTGCATCATCACTATTTGCTGTAAAAATAGTTACTGCTGTAGTTCCGATATTCCTTGCAATGTTTCGTTCAAAATCCTGTGCCATTTTACTTCCTCTATTACTCTAGTCTATTTATAATGCAATTGCCATAGCGGTTGCTAAACCTGTTGTGGCAGCTTGGTTAATTTCTGCAGCTGTTTTTGTAATTGCAGTTCCGTTTAGTGATAATGCACCAACTAAGTTTGTTGTTCCTGTAACAGTTAAATTATCTGCGACTGTTGTTTCTGATGTTGTGTGACCAATTGTAACTGCAATACCAGAAGTATTTGTTGCAAGTTTTAAAGCACCAGTTTTGTTATCAATAAATGAGTCAGTACCATCATGGTAAATATCCATGTCTGAAGCAGCACCAAATCTTAATCTTGCATCAGTTGCCGCACCACTATCTCCAAACAAAAGTGCTGTAGATGCACCATCAAGTAATGTACCTGTCATTATCAATGTTCCAGTAGCATCTGGAATTGTTACTGTTCTATCAGCTGTAGGGTCTGCAACAGTTAGTGTTGTTTGATGGCCATCATTGGTTGCACCCTCAAATGTGATATTACCATCTTCTGCAACAGTAATAAATGCAAAGTTGGAAGTACCATTTTCTAGTCCGTCAACATCTGTAACCAGATTGTTAAACTGAACCCTAAACTGTTCTAGGGTTGATGAGGTTGTGACTTCTGATGATGATATTGACATTAGTTTCTATCCAATAATTTTTTTAACATATCTTTTATTTCGTGCATCTCGCACTTTAAAGTATTTATCTCTCTTGTAGCACCACGAATTTCATCTCTTTGTTTTTTTGCTTCAGATGCTCTGCGTTTTGCCATTTCGTATGCACTACGATTTTTATTTACAATCGCACCAGAGTTACTATCTCTGAATAAATCTTGTTTTCCTTCAACCTGTAAATATTCTGCCATGTTATGTTGCCAATGCTAAGACTCTAAGGTCTTTTATTCTTGGTGGATTGGCTGCATCTGAACTTTGCATCACAATCTTGATTGCAAATTGATTGAACTCTGGAAGTGGTTCTCCAATGTCGTCATCATTAATGCCAGCGGTATATAGGTATTCTTGGAAATCATTTCTACCCAATGAAGCAGGAACAGTTTTATCTGGACTTCCATCAGTATTAAAGAAGGTATAACCCAAGTCATCAAAATCATCTGATTGGTCTGACCTTAATATTTTAAATAATAATTTAAATTCAGATGTGTTTGTCTTATGACCAGCAAAGAATATTCTTAGTGAAGTAGCAGGATTTTCAAGAGCTACTTTTTTAGTAATATAAACTGCAACATTTCCATCACCATCTGGTTCAGTCATTGCAGCATATTCTGATGTAGGATAAACATCTGAACTACTGTCAATATTATTAATTCTGTTTGCAACTAGAATTGCTGACAACCTTGCAGTATCAATAACAGGAGATAAACTTGTATCTGTTGTTGAAAGCGTTAGTGGTAGTGTAAATGATTTTGCAGAACTTAATTCATTTATTTCATTAATATTAGAACACACCATAGAGGTAGTATCTAAATCAATTGTTTCATCTAAAGAAATAGAACTAGAAGTTGTTTCTACAATAAATGAACTCTCTGCACCACTAGGACTTGTAGCTGAAGTCTTTTTAAGTTCAGCACTAATAACTGTGTTTGGTAATTCTAAGAGAGCAATGTTTGTTTTCAATGTTTCAAATCTATAGTTCTCTGATGCGTAAGTAAGAATACCACCACTGTCAACATCAGCAGATGAACCACTAACTGTTGGAGCTGTAGTAAGAGCAACTGTGTAAGAGTCTATATTAATATTTGCAATTGCAGTATGTGTCTTATTGATTTCAATAAGAGGAGTACCGAACAACTGATAGAGTTCTACTGTAGTACCAATAGCATATGCAGCTGCAACTCCATCTTCAACACTTCTTGTTAAACTTGAGATTGTTGTACCAGACAATGTACCAAATAATATTTCAGTACCAATCTTGACATAACATCGTGAGGACAAATTACTTGCAGCAAAGTTTGTTGCAGAAGTAAGTGTCAATGATGTACCAGTTGCAGTAAGTGCAGCTGAAAGTGTAGTAGATATACCAGAATTTACACCAGTAATTGTAACATTATTAGATGTAGAATACATACCATGATCGCCATGATTAATCTTTGCTACAGTAGAACTGTTGGTTAATCTAATTGGGTTCTGTTGTAATCTACGACCATAAACTGTATCACCATCTTCAGCTAAAACTGAGTCACCAATATTATCATTCGTTAATGTACAAACGCCTGTCGTTGTGGTAAACTCTGCTTTGTGTAATTTGAATTTTAAATCTTGTGATTGAACAGCAGTCCAAGTCTTATCGTTTTGTGATTTGAATAGAACACCAAGAGTTGGTTGTTTAGAAACAACTCTGTTAGAACCACTCACATCAAGTTCTCCCATTTGAGCAATCCATACTAAATAGTTAAGACTGTTTGTTCTAAGAACCACACAATATTCTATACCACCCTGTATATAAACAGGAGAGTCAAAAGTAAATGTTGTTGCAGTTGCACCAATTGTATCATCAACATTAATTTGAGATGGTTCTAATAATTTTCTACCGAAAGGAAGAATTTTAGGGCCGGGATATCCATTAATAACATTTCTAATTTCTACCCACATTGGTAAAGTGTCATCTTTTGCAGCAACAAACACATCAATTTTTGTTAAGAAACAACCATTCTCATCTTCTGATATAAATGTTTGAGCAAGTGGATCAAGTCTTTGTATAACCCTATTGGTATTGATAGTATCAAATTGAGAAGTTGTTTCTGAAACATTTGTTTGTACAACTGTTGCATTTCTTGTTGCAATAATAGTTTCTTGTTCTGTTTCAATAATACCAGTAGCAGCATATATTGTAGATCCTGCTGTTGCTGGGTCTGAAGTAACACCACCAAGTCCAGCTCTTGCATTTGTTGGACTAGATGTAAGTCTAAATTCTACTTCGCCTGTTTTAAATTTAGGAACAGAAGTTTGACCTTTAAACTTATAATCTGGAATATCGAAAGTACCTTCTACTTTTCCAGAAATAGTACAAATCAAAGGACTGCCCGCAATGATTGTAGTGTCTGTTGTATATGTTGAAGAAGCAGGAGTGACATATGCACTGATATCTTTACCTTCAAAGAAAGGATAAACTCTTGTGTTTGGTAAGAACCCTTGTCCTACAAAAGTAATTTGTCTAGGACGAACAAATGGAACTAGAGCTCTTGAAATAACTTTACTGCCTTGTGATTCCTCTACAATGTTTTCTACAACTTCAGTTCTTAAACCAGTTCTTTCTAGATCAGAACGTACTGTTTGAATAGTTCTCTGCCAAACAGCAGTTCTTGCAAAACGTCTAGTGGATTGTGTTCTTACAACACCACTCCATTGAGTTTCCCATGAGTTCCAAAGTGTTCCTATATTATTTCTGTTTGCATTTACAACAGAACTAAAGTTACCATCAACATTGATAATTAGATCAGGAGCAGTTTCAGTTTCAAACCAGTTATCACTATCTGGAGTTAATTGAATCTGACCAACCCAAAAAGCACTAATATATGGCTGTAGGTTTTCAACTCTAGTAGCATATGGTTGATCGACAAGAGTTACATCACTGTATGGTAGTGTAATTAAGTCACCAGTTTTTTGATAACCAACAGCAAGTCTTGCAGTATCACTAGTTGCTAGTTCAGTCAATTCTGCATTTCTCAAAACACAAACTGGTCTTGCTTCGTTTAGTTGAGGGTCAATAGCAATTTGATAATCAGCATTTATAGTATCACCAACTCTGTGTCCAGCAAAGTTATCAACAACAAAACCAGATTTAAAACGATTGAGTCCATTTGCATCTTGAATTTCAAAAGACTCTGCATCTCTTTCTAAAAGAGAAAGTGCAGTCATAGATTCAACTTTTTCTAATCTATCTTTAATCCTACCAATATCACGCATGGTAAATCTTTGAGTTTTAAATCTTTGAACCAATACATCTTTAGGAGTAAATGTATATGGTGGAATAGAAAAACTTGCAAGTATCATTGCATTGTCTATTACTTTGGGTGGAGAAGGATTTTCAGCTGAAACTCCCTCAATAATTTTAAAATCACCACTAGCAGTTAAGAATAATGTAGCTTCTTTTGCAAGATAAAATTCAAAATCAGATTGAAGATTACTTGTTGGTTGCGGCATATCAACAGTTACAGCACCAGTTCCATCAAACTGACGATTTTCAAAGTTAAATGAACTTCCTGTAATTTGATCTACTACAGACAATGTAGTTGATGCACCAGTAATGTTTTCTGCTGTTGGTCTAAAGTCGTAAGAGTTTGCAAGTGGGAATAAACCAGATGGCGTTGGGCTATCTGGATCTACTTTCGTTCCTGTGTATGTTGGAATATCATCATACTCCATTTGACCAGCAACACTTGAGTAGGAGTCTACAGTGAAACAATCTCCAGCACCATGAGAGAAGAAATCATATACTACAAGCAATCTACCTATAGGTGATGCCGCAGAAGGTTTTCTAACAATTCGTGAGATGTCATAAAAGTTATCTCTCATTCCTGAGTCAAAAGTAAATCTTGAAGTAATAACTTCACTACCAGCAGTAAGAGCAGATACAGTTGCAGTTGCACCAGAGAATGTACCAGTAATTGTATCAGAGGTTGTAAAGTCTGTTGCACCAAAACCATCTGTCAAGACATATGACATTGGACTAGTAGTTTCTATAATTCTTGCTTTTGCGTTAGAAGCAGAACCAGTAATCTTTTCACCTCTAACAAAAGTTCCAGTGATATTTGTAAGTGTTAGTTTTGGAGTAGTCGCATCAGCTGAAGTTGATTGTGAATCGAATACACCAACAAGTTTAAATCCATCAGCACGACCAAGAGAAATTTCTCTGTCTGTTGCCCGAACACCATGTGCGCCATCTACATCTGAGGAAAGAACTTTAAGTTCCTTCATCAAGTTAGTTGTTTTTGTTTTTGGTTGAACAGAAGTTCTTGTTATAGTACCGATGAACTTAACTTTTGCACCAGCACCAAGAATAGTATCTTCTGTGATTGTCGCAGACCCAGTACCAGTACCAGAAATCTTACTAGCTACACTTACCACTTGACCAGCTACACCTGTACCATCACCAGCAGTTATGATTGTCAATAAATAATCTTTTGCTGCATATGCGTTGAATGTTTCATTAGTTCCAGCAGTAAATGTAACTGCACCAGAAGAATTTGTTGTTCCAACAAACTGTCTGCGAATAACAAACTGTGTATCACTTGCACCAGAATTGGTTGCAGTCAAAAGTGTTTTGACTGGAGCTTTTGGAAGTTTGAATACAGATAAACTTTTTTCAGGTTCAATAAGTTTTGCAACTCTTTGTGTTTCAAGAGTAACTCTAGTTGAGTTATCTTCTTCTATTACTTTTTCAGCGGCATCAGTTGCATTAGCATCTGTACCATCAATTAACATATTACCATCTTCATCAACAAGGGCCATGATAAGGTCAGCAGTAAATATGCTGTCATCAATAACCGAACGAACCTCATCAAATCTATGAGTAACAACTGCGTTGTGTCCACCGAAAGTACCAGAAGTAAGAACTAAGTCTGTGTTATCTCCGTTTTCAATTATTGCACCAGTTTCAGCAGAATCAGATGCAGTAAGTTTTTCACCAGAAACAAATGTACCGATAACATTAGTAAGTGCAACTCTACCACCACTAGTAGCACCAGCATATACAAGTCCAGTTGCACCAGAAGTTACACCAGTAATTTTTACTCCACCAGTAGTATGTGTTGCAGTAAGTAATGGTGAGGGTGTGCTATGATATACATCAGCATCAGTTCCATTACCTAGATTTAGGTATGTGAACATTCGCACATCAAATAAGTATAACTTAAATTGTGCATCATTGTTACCAATAGTACCAGAGAAGTATTCAACTGCACGAACTCTTGATACACCAACTTGATAGCCAGATGCGCTACCTCTAGTTGCAGTAAAGTCTGTAAATAGTCCAACCTCTTTATATGGAGTGGTTTCACCAGAGATATTACCAATGTCTGGAGTACCAAAAAGATTAGTAGCAAATGCAAAGTTACCCATCTCAAAGGTTGTAACACCAGCATTTACTGTATTAAAATCTCTAGCCTTGTTTAGGTCTAAGAATGTTGCTGCAGTTTTTTCTATTTCATAACCCTTGACATATGCTTTGCCTGGCGTAATTGAAACAGAAAGTAAAGATTCGTCAGCGGTATTATTATCATCAGTTGTTCCAGCAGTACCATAAATACCAACATTGGTTTCTCCTGCATAATCATTATCAATAGATTCATTTACTGAAAACTGAAATGGTCTTACTGTATAATCACCAGACTCATCAAATGTTCTACGAGCAAGTGTATCACCAAGAACAGCATAATCTGTTCCTCTTGTAAGTTGAGTTACTCTACCTGATGTTGTTCTAATCAATTCAACAAAAAGTGAATCATCAACAGAGGTTGTATCTAGTTTAGCTAAGGTTAGAGTAATTTTTAATCTGTGTGCGCCACTAGCAGCATAGTTATTTGAACCAGTTGCATTATCAGTTAAAGTTGCATCTGCTTCTGGAGAAACTAAAGTTTCATTAATAAGAAAACCAACTCTAGCAGTTTCAGTTTTTGATGTATTACTTAATACTACTGTTTGTTTTTCGTTTCTTACAAAAGTACCACGAATATAATAAATCCCAGCTTCAACAGTTACAGCAGAACCAGTTCCAGATGCACTTGAGGAAAAAGTTGTTCCTGATGCAATGTTTGCAGCATAAGATGTAGTGTGAGTAACAACAGAATCAGCAATAATGTTTTCACTATCTGAAAATACACCAGTATTATTATCAGTACCAGTTTGAACATATTGAACATAAAGATATGGTTGACTAGTAGTAGACCCTTCGGCATATCCTATAACTTGTGCCTTAACACCAGAGGTTACACCAGTAAGTGTAACAGGTGTTGTTGCGTTGTAGTATTGGCTTGGTCTTACATCTTCACCACCAAATGTTGATTCAAGTGCAAGAGAATAATAGGCATCAGAATAAGATACTTGGCCTGGGATTACAACAGAACCTTCTTTGAAGACATGGTTGCCCTGTTGTTCAATTTGATTTTGAAGAATAGATTGTAGAGTTGTTAGTTCCCTTGCCTGAATAGAAAAGCCGGGGCGAAATAAAACTCTATGAAAAGCATCTGCCTTATCAAAGTCATCATAATATGGTGATACATTTAAATTTGTAAGTTGGGCCATTTGATTTCCTAAAATTCAATTATAATTTTTATATCTTCCGTTTGGTCAGAAGCTCGTTGAATTGGTTTTCTATTTTCTAAGTAAATCATATTACCACTATATGCTTCAAGTTCTGGATTTGCATAACCAGAAGTAAGAGATAGTGTAGAACCAGAAGCAAGTGTAACAGATTCAGTTGTAGTGGATGGTGTACCTGTTGCACCAGATGTTCCACCTGTAATTAGGTTTGCACCACTAAAGGCAACATACGCACCAGAAGTAGCATTTGTTCCAAATCCCTTGAAACTTTCTTGTTGATAATAAAGAAGGTTTAGTGTAGGATCAAACTCAACAACTTTACCAGATGCACCAGTTGATGCTTGTGTAATTACTTCATCGGGTTCAAATGTACCAGAGTATGTTGCAAGTTTAACAACATAACTTTGACGAAATGTAGAACCAGTTGCAACAGTAGTTGTTCCAAAAAGTGTTGGGTCAGCAATAAGACCTACTGTTCTGAAATCATTTCCAGCAGTAAAGTCATCACCCTCTGCAGCTGTAAGTGTTGTTGCAGACATAATGTAATGACCACCAAGTTCTGTGATTGCACTAAATCCATGTCCACCATTTGGTGAAATGATAACTTCAATTGCACCACCAGTACCACTTCCTATAGAGGAAGAAGATGACAATGCTGTGTCAGAGAAGGTGAATGAAGAACCTAAATTTATATAACCAAAAGTATAACCAGCTCCTGCGGCATGAATAGTTGTATCTGTACCAGCAGTCAATCCGAATGAAACAATAGAACCAGATGCAATTGTAATTCTAACAATCGCACCAGATGATGTTCCAGCACTTGTACCATCTCCGTATATAGCAGCATAGTATGTTCCGTCTGTATAACCAGACCCAGCAGTAACTTTAAGAGATTCAATAGCACCATCAGTTGCGGCAGCTGAAACAGTACTATTAGTAGAAACTGGTATAAAGTCTGTAGTTAAATATTTTGAAGAATCTGACTGAGAAATTGTGTACATATATTTAATGACATATCCACCAATTGCAACAGGGGAGTTACTTGTGTCTGTTGGTTCTGCACCATTATAAGCAGCACCACCATTGTTGTCAAGAACTTTATAAACATTATAGTCAGAAGTCATAAAGAAAAATGTTGAGTCATAAAGGTTTGTTGCACCTGATGTCGAAGTAGTATCTGAATTATAGTTGTGTTGATACATATCATAGATAGTACCATTTGACCAGTTTCTACGAGGAAGTGCAAAAGTAATGTCAGTTGAAGCAATGTTCTTTGCAGCCAACATAGCATCCCATGCACGAAATTCCTCTTGAGGACTATCGCCTGGAATTGGAGGAATACCATCTGAACCACCAGTTGTACTACTGGTAAACGGAGTTGCTTTTCCTAAAAATAAATAATATTTATTTAGAGCTGTTTCAGTAAACGATTCAAAGAATTGATTCGCATTGTGTTGTCTAAATTTTTCTGTAATGATTGCCGACATTTTTTTTATACCTTTATGTTATTTATACAAATTGTCTTAGTAAGTTATACCAGTTGCTCCTTCAAATTGTATATTATCTCCTGTATTTAATAATAAAAATCCATGCGTACTGTCTGTTGCATCTTCTAATGCTACATCGCCAGTATCTCTAACATGAATATCAGATGATCTCACAACAGGGAGTCCACCTTTACTACTATTTATAAGTAAATTTTCATCAGGAATTTGACCAGAACTTAAAACAATGTTTGTTGTTTCAAGTACGATAGCTGATGTGGTTGCAGTGGTGTCTGTTGTGTATGTACTCTTAAACCACTTTCTTGATTCTGTTGCATCTTCTAATACGATAACATCTTCATTTGTTTCATCAAGCAACTTATCAATGACAGAAATTGTAGAATAACTTTCTATAATAAGATTACCATTTTCTTCTAAATTAAATCTATTTCTTCTTGTAGTTTCTTGACCTATGTACTCTCCGTCCTCTGCCAAAATCTGACCAAAGCTTTCTAGTTCAATACCAACATCAACTCCAGCATTAACACCAAAATTATTTGTTCGTCCATCGTTAACAATAATTTTATCTTGTTTTATAATGTCACTAAAACGATAGTTACCAATTTCTGATAGAGGGATTGTTTCTTCATTGTTATTGTTTCCGTCTAGGATAATTCTATCACCTTCGTTTACTACATATCCAGCTGGGAAGTTCCACTCTCCACCTTCTTGTAATATCCTCGATGCTCCATCATCTTCTTCTCCCAAGATATTAAATGTTTCATAGTCTTGACTTCCAGCAACATCTTCTTCAAGTCTAAAGAATGTGTCTGCTTGGTCGAGAGGTAATGTTCCATCTAACTGAAGAACATCTTCAGAAAAAGTTGTACCCTCTAGAATTATACCATCTCCACCCAATTCATTTCCAAATGGATATTCTGCTAAATACACTAACAAGTTTCTTGTAAATTTAGGACTTGGCCTTGCAGTAATCTTTGTTACAATTTCTTTAACAAGAACTCTGTCACCTTTTTCTGATGGAGCATATGACTTCTCTGTCATTATATGACTACCACCAGTACCAGTACCAGAAGTCCTGTCACTAGTATGTGTTACTGTTCTATCTTCCCACAATAAAGAGTCACCTGTCATTTGGAATCCATCTTCCAAATCCATACCTAGTCCATCTTCAAAGAGTATGTTTGAACCCACATCAGTTGAGGCTGCACTTGCATCAAGTACAAGATTGTCGCCAGGCAAACTTCCATCTTCTTGAATAATCTTCTGGTCACGAACACCAACTTCTGCAACAGGATATGCCTGAAGTCTTGTCTGTAGAAGTTGGTCAAAGATAGTCTGGAATGTAGATGCAAGTATTGGTGAGAATGTATCTGTGTCACCTGTGTATGCAGCAATACCAGCACCAGCATTACCAATTTCTACTGATACTAAGGTTGCAAGAGTAACTCTACCAAATGGTTGGAAACCAGCAGGGTGAACTGCTTTCTTTAACTCATTCACATAACTTGCAAATGATGCACCAATCTGAACTTCATACGAAAAGTCTTGATAATAATAAGAGTCTTGAATACGAATCAAATCTTCACCAAGTCTATGTTGAACATTAGCATAATCTGAATCTGTAGTAGATAACACATCAACACTCGTTGTACCAGTAGCAATATCAGCTGTAATAACTGTTCCAACTGCACCACCTGAATCCTGAATAATAACATCTTTTCCAGAAAAATCTATTGGGTCTTCATTGATGATATGGTCATCAGCATCAACTAAATCAGTTGCAGTAGAATCAAGAGTGATTTGACCATCACCAGTTTCGTCATCTAATAAGAACCCATCTCTTGCATCTGTTCCATTAGCATCAGTAGCTTCTAAGATAAGAGTATTACCAAAATCTTCGTTTGCAAGTTTAGAATTAGCATTTGAACCAGAACTATCTGTTCCATTAAGAATTACATATTGATGACTGAGAGCATTTGTTGTATCGTTTTCTCTGCGAATACTTGCTTGTAAAAGTTTTCCACCAGATGTCGATTGTTGTACAAGTTTACTTTGGTTAGAATCAAAATCTTCATCTAATAAGAAACCACCAACACCTTGACTTTCAAGTTGAATCCTATCCGTTGCGTTTCCTACTGTGCCACTTTCTTGTAAGAAGAAATGGTCGAACCTATCAGTACCATCTATGATTATATTAGAACCTTCATCAAGAACTATAGTATCGTATACATTAGTTGCAATGGAAGCACCCATACCAGAATGATTGGTGCAGTAGTAATATAATACAGGTGCGTTTGATGCAACAACAATTTGAATGTATGCTCCATTTGTACCAATGTCTATTGACGCAGCTGATTTTGTAACACCAGTAGTATATTCAGTACCACTGTTATGAGTTCCATCAAGAGTTTCAGATAGTCTTAGTATGTGTTGACCTGTTGTCGCAACATTGTATAGTGTCGGGTCTGACAAGTCAAAGTAATAAGTATTACCTTCATACAAAACTAATTCTGCTTGTGGTGTACCATTAATATAAAATATATTTTGTTCTAGTGTTGTGCTATAGTAAACTTGAACTTTATATGTAAAGGTCTGAGGTAATGGTGTAAATGTTCCTGTACCATTTAAAAGAATACCTTCAGTATCATCAAACTCTTGTTCGTCCTCAAGAAGAATACCTTCGGGAAGAAGAAGTTCTGTACCCTGCTCAAGCTGGATACCTTCTTGGAATGTTGATGTTTGTTCTTGTTCAACTCTTATGACATTTTCAAATGTTGTGTCAAGAACTTTAGTGGTACTATTCCACCCACTAATAGTTCCAGTATGTCCTGATGAAGTTAATGTATTACCAACTTCAAAAGCACCTGTTATATCTTTAAGAACAAAGTGTGCATTGTATGATAACTCTGGTGGATTAGTATTACTGTATCTAAATCCAGAGTTTTTAATTTTTGTTGCTTTAATAGAACCAATGTCTGTAGTTGTTGCGTGTATACTTACACCACTACCAGTAGTACTTGTTATAGCAACTGTTGGAAGTTTTGTATAACCAAACCCACCATCAGTCACTACAGCTTTAATAACGTGTCCAGCTTCTTGTGAATTAGCACCATTAATATCTGTAAAGGTATCAGACTCTAAAACAATCTGATCGCTTGTAGTTGTATATGTGTCTAATGTTTCTACAGTTTGTTCAGTAAGTATTTGATGTCCTGCACCTAGAATAACACTTTCTTCATCTACAGTAATAATAGATGTGCCATTTAAAACTAAAGAGTCTACTAGATTACCACGAACATATATTTTAGTATTAAGTGGTACTGAATATGTAAATGATATTTGTGTACTTGTTGCAGTCCAGTTTACAGTAGTGTCACTTGATGTTGCTGGTAAAAACACATCATCAAATGTTACATAAAGTTCATCTAGTGTTCCACTTGTGTTTACAAGATTAAATACTTTGGTTGTACCATCTCCAATGAAACTATCTGAGTCAGTTGTTTCAAGAACAATTGTAAATGATTCAAATTGAGTAGTGGTCGCATCCTCAAGTGTGATAGTATCTGAACCAGATTCTTGGAGAATACCGCCACCAACCATACTTACAATACCAGAGGCTTCTTTAACATCTGTGTCAGCTGCGTTCTTGGTAAATGTAACAACATCACCTACTTCATATTCTGTACCAGCGGTTTCTACAATGAG
>Ga0115561_1001403_pt1 | contig 17187 bp, 18 predicted proteins | sample COGITO_mtgs_1105_4_FD_87201 | JGI IMG/M metagenome (GOLD analysis project Ga0115561, IMG submission 87201) | Pelagic marine microbial communities from North Sea - COGITO_mtgs_110512 | ecosystem: Environmental > Aquatic > Marine > Epipelagic | place: Germany:Helgoland, sampling site Kabeltonne...
TATATCAGTAGCTTAGGTTTAAATATCAAAGTAAAACAAGTAAGTAATCCTGGTGATGACCCTGCTAATATAATGAATAATGGGTTAATTACTAGTTCTATTGAGTTTTAAAATGTAGACGACAGATGGTTAACAGGTTTAGCGGATAGAGATGATGATGGTGCCGCATTTGGTACTTACTGGGGCTGGGGATTAAACTGGATAAGATCAGGATCCTATACTAATGCTGATGCAGCAACTTTAAGTGATTATAATCAGTTAGATGACCCTAATGCTGCTTTTGAAGGAGCTGTAATGCAATCAAATAAGATTAGTTTCTCATTTTTTGATATAGAAACTAATGGAGGTACTTGGGCTCCTTATCGTTTTGCATCTAATTTTAATGACGGGCCTGGGCTTAATAATTCAGTAACAAATCAATCTAAACTGATTAATTTGAATTCGGTAGACATAGTATTTACTAACGATACTTCAAAATGGACAAGAGCATGTGTCGTAGAAGCCCAGGATGACCAAACACTTTCTATAGGTCAGCAGGAAAAAATGGGACTAAGAAAATCGCCTTCAGTGGGTAAAGATGGACAGCCAGATGCTAGTGGAACTATAGGTATGGGTTGGTTCCCTGGTTATGCTATTGATATTGAAACAGGTGAAAGGTTGAATATTATTTTTGCTGAAGATTCATGGCAAACTTCAGAAAATGGAACTGATATGATATGGAATCCCACATCAGAAATTACAAATGGAGGTTTTCCTCAGTTTAATCCGACTGCTGCTATTGGAGAGCAATTTAGTGGGGGTAATTATTTGCTTGGTGGAAAACATTTTATTTATGTAGTTAATGGTAAATCTTGGGTGAAAGGAACAAATGATTATATTAATGGAGACTTTTCTGAAGTTAATGAGGCTCCTAATTATGACAAAGCGGCTTGGATTCACGCTAAACTACTCAATGATGTGAGTGGAGTAGGAAAATGGAGAGTATTTCAAAATGTTTCTTGGTGTGGCATACCTCTATTATCTCCTGGTAGAACTTTAAAAACTGTACTTGGAGGACAAAAAAATGATGCGACAATTAAACTTAGGGTAACTAAGCCATATAAACAGTATGAAACAGTTGCTGCTGATAAAATATTAGATAGAAACGCAATATTATTTATTGACTCAACTTATGTGGTAGCTTATCAAAATTCAGCAACTACATGGGGAGGGAAGGCGGTTTCTCATGATGGTAATACATATCAGCCTGGTGATAGTTTTGTTGCAACAACTACTGTTATTGCTAGTAATACTAGTGCTAATGCTAGAGTTATTGAAGCAAATCCAATTAATTTGTTTAATCCTACTTACGGTTTCAGTACAGATAATATTGTTGCCACAACAGGAAATCTAAATGTTGCGAAAGATGCAATGGAATTGATTAATGCTGTTCCTAATCCTTATTATGGTTATTCAGCTTACGAAACCAATCAGTTAGACAATAGAGTAAAGTTTACTAATTTACCACAACAAGCAACAATTTCTATTTTTACAGTAAGTGGTACTTTAGTGCGTAAGATTAAGAAGGATGATTCTGTAACTTCAGTAGATTGGGATTTGAAAAATGATTATGGAATTCCAATTGCTAGTGGACTTTACATTATTCATGTAAATGCACCTGGTATAGGTGAAAAAATAATTAAATGGTTTGGTGCTTTGCGTCCAATTGACTTGGATACATTTTAATATAAATATTGACGATAAAAAATAAGTATAGATATGAAACAAATTAATAACTGGATAAAAGCAATAGTTTTTATTGCTATAATGATGCTTCCATTTCAAGAGAGTTTTGCTGGTAATGAGCAAAGAGCAGGGCAAGCTGGAGCTTCTGAATTATTAATCAACCCTTGGGCGAGAAGCTCAGGTTGGGCAGGTGCAAATATTGCCGGAGTTAGAGGAGTAGAAGGAATATATTCTAATGTTGCTGGTTTGGCATTTGTTCAAAAAACAGAATTAGTTTTTTCAAGTACTTCTTGGTTGCAAATAAGTGGCTTTAACAATGCAGTAAGTAATATTAGTTCATTTGGTATTGCTCAAAAAATAGGAGAGTCTGGAGTACTTGGTTTGTCTGTAATGAATATGGATTTTGGTGAAATTGAAATTACTACAGTAGATCTACCTGATGGAGGAATTGGTACTTATTCGCCGAAATTTATGAATATAGCTCTTTCTTACGCTAAAATATTCTCTAATAGTATTTATGGGGGTATTACTATCAAAATGATTTCTGAGCAAATTTCTAATGTAGGTGCTAACGGTATTGCTTTGGATGCAGGTATACAATACGTAGCAGGAGCAAAGGATAATTTAAAATTTGGTATTTCATTAAAAAATGTAGGGCCAAGAATGTCATTTACAGGTGATGGTCTTTCATTTAGAGGTTTTGCAGGTAATGAGGATGATTACAAAATGACTGTAGAACAAAGATCTTCTGAACTTGAGCTTCCAGCTTTATTAAATATTGGGATATCATACGATATTAACGTGTTAAGACATAGATTAACAGGAGCTGGAACATTTACTTCTAATTCATTTCAAAAAGATCAATATAGACTTGGAGGAGAATATTCTTATAGGGAAATGTTTATGGTGCGTCTAGGATATACTTATGAAGATGGTATTAGTACGCCATCATCAAGAACAAATGCATTAAGAGGGCCTTCAGGTGGTTTTACACTTGAATTACCAATGGGTGCTAATACTTTCGGTTTGGATTATTCTTACCGTCATACTGATCCTTTCCAAGGTTCACACACTATTGGAGCTAGGATTAATTTATAAAATAAAAAAACAACATATAATGTTCAAAAAGGAAGGTAACTTCCTTTTTGTGCGTTTATAAGCATAAGAATTATGAGTACAATATATTTATCACAAGAAGGTTATGATAACCTAAAAACCGAATTACAGAATCTAAAGTCAGTAGATAGACCTAGAGTAATTAATCAAATTTCTGAAGCAAGAGATAAAGGTGATTTGTCAGAAAATGCAGAGTATGATGCTGCAAAAGAAGCCCAAGGGTTATTGGAAGCAAGAATTTCAAAATTAGAAAATGATGTAGCTAATGCAAGAGTTCTGGATCATCAGGATATGGATACTTCAACTGTGCATCTCTTAACTAAAGTAACCATTAAAAATATGGCTAGTGGTATGGAAATGACTTATGCTATTGTTTCAGAAGCTGAAGCAGATTTAGCTGCTAAGAAAATTTCGGTTACTTCACCTATAGGAAAAGGGTTGTTAGGAAAAGCAGTAGGTGATATTGCTGATATTGAGGTGCCAAATGGCATCATACATTTCGAGATTATTAAAATTACAACACTTTAATGGCTAGTATATTTTCCAAAATAATAAATGATGAAATTCCTGCTTATAAAATTTTAGAGAATGAAAACTTTTTAGCTTTTTTGGATATTTTTCCGTTAGCAAAAGGACATGTCTTAGTTATTCCAAAAAAGGAAATTGATTATCTATTTGATATTTCTTTAGATGAATATGGGGAGCTTTGGAAGTTCGCACGACAAGTTGCTAAAGCAATGGGTAAGGTAATTGACTGTAAGCGTATAGGAGTTGCAGTTATTGGCCTAGAAGTTCCTCATGCTCATATCCATTTAGTGCCTTTGAATAATGTTTCAGATATTAATTTTGAACGTCCTAAATTAAGTTTCTCAGAAGAGGAAATGAATGAAGTTGCCCAAAATATTCGTAAGGCAATTCAATAACTATTTTTTTTGTTTATCTGGGTTGTCTTTCAAAAAAGCATCCCAGCCCGTATAGCTTTTTCCTCCCTTAGTAGGATTTCTTTGAAAATAATGACAAACGGCAGCAGCTAAACCATCTGTAGCGTCCAAATGTTTTGGCATTTCTTTAATATTTAGTAAGGATTGTAACATGGCGGCAACTTGTTCTTTGCTTGCTGTTCCTCTTCCAGTTATTGCCATTTTTATTTTCTTAGGAGCATATTCAAAAATAGGAACATCCCGGTAAAGTGCTGCTGACATGGCAACCCCTTGAGCTCTCCCAAGTTTTAGCATAGATTGAATATTCTTACCAAAGAAGGGTGCTTCAACTGCAAATTCATCAGGTTTATATTCGTCAACTAATTGCAGGGTGCGTTCAAATATTCTTTTCAATTTTAATTCGTGCGAACCTAATTTCGATAAATGAAGTACTCCCATTTGGATAAGTTCCATTTTATTTCCTTTAATATGAATTAATCCATATCCCATAATGGTTGTTCCAGGATCTATTCCTAATATGATTTTATCAGTTTGCAATTGTTATCTTTGTAATTAAAATTTTACAACAAAACTAAGCAATGCTAACCAGAAAAACGATTGGCTTTCTAATAAAAATTGGAATTGTGGCTTTAGCCCTTTTCTTCTTGTATCAGCAACTTAACCTAAAAAGTGGGGTTGACAAGCATAGTGTAGATGGTGTAATTGCTAAACTTAAAGTCAATTATATTATTGTTATTGTAGTTGTTTTTATGATGTTTTTAAATTGGTTTTTGGAAGCATTAAAATGGCGTTTCTTAATTGCTAAGATTGAGAAAGTATCCATTAAACGTTCACTAAGAGCAATCTTTTCAGGAATTACTGTTTCAGCTTTTACTCCTAACAGGGTGGGTGAATATGGAGGTAGAGTTTTCTGCTTAGAGAAGGCTGACAGAATTCAAGCTGTACTCATTACGGTTATTGGTTCTATGGCACAATTATTGACGACTATTATTTTTGGTTCTATTGGGTTGTTGTATTTACCTACCTATCAATCAGATTTCTCTTTATTTTTTGATAAAGTTAGTTTTGCCTATCCTGTTTTAGCCTTTATTCTTATTTTGTTGAATGTATTGTTGATTTTACTATTTCTGAATGTTTCTTTACTTACTAGTGTATTAACTAAGATTTCATTTTTAAAGAAATTTGAAAAATATAATGGCGTATTTTCTTTTTACTCTTTTGAAGAATTGTTAAAAGTACTTGGGTATTCTGTAGCAAGATATGTTGTATTTACTACTCAGTTTTTTATTCTTTTACAATTGTTTGATGTGCAAATACTATATGCTGATGCTGTTATACTTATCATGTCTATGTTATTTGTTATTTCAGTAATTCCTACTATTGCAATTACTGAAATTGGGGTTAGAGGTTCGGTTGCCTTATTTCTTTTTGGTTTAGTTTCAGCTAACACAGTCGGTATTTTATCGGCTACATTTGTCCTTTGGATAATTAACTTATTAATTCCATCTCTTATTGGTGTTGTTTTTATTTTCACTCTTAAATTCTTTAGGAAATAATGCAGATAATAGTACTGGTTATTTTATTTCTGTATTTGTTACTTATCCTAAAGTATTGGATAGGTTGGATAAAAAATAAAGCTACTGGTGTTAGTGATTTCCTACCTAAAGTATCTGTTATTATCGCACTGCGAAATGAACAGAAGCAAGTTATTCATTTGCTTTCTGAACTTAAAAAACAAGTTTATCCTATTGATAAGTTGGAGTTTATTTTGGTGAATGATCACTCAACTGATTCTACTTTAGAATTATTAGAAAATTCAGCAATTGACAACTTGAGAGTTGTAAATATGCCTGATGGTATTTTTGGTAAAAAAAATGCAATTGCTAAAGCAATGAAACAGGCTAAAGGTGAAATTATTTTATCGTCTGATGCGGATTGTAGTTTTACTGCTCTTTGGGTGCATACTATGGTTGCCTATTTTGCTAATAAAAATATAAAATTGGTTTCTGGTCCTGTTTCCTGTCATAAACAAAAAGGTATTTTCTTAGGATTACAAACTTTAGAATTTATCTCCTTAATTGGGAGTGGTGCTGGAGCTATTGGTGTTAATAATGCAATTTTTTGTAATGGAGCTAATATGGCCTATCGTAAAGCTGATTTTTTGGAATTGAATAATTTTGAAAATGATGAGGCCGTAAGTGGTGATGATGTTTTTCTTTTGCATAGCGTAAAAGAAAAATACAAGGATGCTATAGCATTTGCAAAAGATGAAAATTCTATTGTACTTACTGATGCTGTACAAACTGCTAAAGGTTTTATCAATCAAAGAAAAAGATGGACGTCTAAAACTAGCGGGTACAAAGATTTTGCAAGCATATATGCTTCTTTTTTGGTATTATTTACCAACATTTCATTAGTATTTTTATTTGTGGGATATCTTTATTCAGATGCTTATTTTTATTTATTCCTGATGTTTTATGCGTTAAAATTTGCGGTTGATTTTTTACTGTTATTCCCAGTGCTTTCATTTTTTAAACGTAAGGATTTACTAAAATGGATATTTCCCTTTGAATTATTCTATGCTTTTTATATTGTTTTAATTGTTGTTTTATCATTTACAAAATCCTTTGAATGGAAAGGAAGAATACACAAGAAATAGATGAAAGCAAATTCTTTAAATATCTTGGCATGGAAAAAATTAAGAAAAGATAAATTATCATTTTTAGCTTTAGTCTTCATTTTTTCATGTGTTTTGTTGGGGATTTTTGCGGTTGTTTTGAGTCCTGATAGCACCCCAATGGCAAATGAAATGCACATTGAATTGGCTACTCAGAAACCACTTACTAAAATCCTCTTTTTAGAAATTCCAAAACAAGATATAAAGCAAGTTTCTTATATGGAAGGGATTTTTATTGGAAAGCCCTCTACAGTAAATAGAATTCCAATTGATAAATATACTGCGATTAATAATGGAGTTACTTACTTGCCTTATCAATCTGAATTTATGCAATCCTTTATAGGCAGTCATAAGATAAAAAGTCAAACATTTTATTTTGGGACAGATATATATGGAAGAGATTTATTGAGTCGAATACTAAATGGAATTCGTATTTCTTTATCAGTTGGTTTTATAGCTGTATTTCTTTCTTTATTCATAGGGATAACTTTAGGGTTAATTGCAGGTTATTTCAGAGGAAAAACGGATGATATAATTATGTGGTTTGTTAATGTAGTTTGGTCTATCCCCACCTTACTAATGGTAATTGCCATAACTTTAGCATTAGGAAAAGGTTTTTGGCAAGTATTTGTTGCAGTTGGCCTTACCATGTGGGTGGAGGTTGCCCGTATTGTTAGAGGACAAGTATTATCGATTAGAGAATTAGAATATGTAGAGGCAGGAAAAGCCCTAGCATATAAACCATTTAGAATAATTTTCAAACACATATTACCTAATGTAATTGGACCGGTTATTGTAATTTCTGCAGCCAATTTTGCTGCTGCAATTTTGATAGAAGCTGGGCTTTCCTTTTTAGGAATTGGCGCACAACCACCTATTCCAAGTTGGGGTGGAATGATTAAAGATCATTATAGCTATATAATTATGGATAAAGCTTATTTGGCTATTATTCCAGGTATGGCAATTATGAGTTTGGTATTGGCTTTTATGTTATTAGGTAATGGTTTACGTGATGCATTTGATGTTAAAAATTAAAAGATAAAAAATGGAATTGATATTTTCAGCACTTATAATCTTCTCCCTTAGGCTTGCTGACCAGAGTTTAGGGACAATGAGGTCTTTATTAGTTGCAAAGAATAAACCAGTTTATGCTGCTCTTATTGGCTTAGTTGAATCGGCAATTTGGATAATAGCTATTTCACAAGTTATAAAGGACATTGATGATCCCGTACTTATTGCTGCTTATGCGGCAGGTTTTGCTGCTGGAACTATTTTAGGATCTTATATTGAGCGTATTGTTGGTGTAGGCAATATTGTGGTAAGGGTTTTTTCTCCGGCTAACTCACCCTCAGTAGCTGAAGCACTTAGAGAAAACGGCCATGGAGTAACTGTAATTAATGGGGAAGGCAAAGATGGTCCTGTAAAAATCTATTGGTGCGTAATTTCTAGGAGAAAATTGAAATCTGTTCTGAAAATGATTGAAAAAATTAATCCAAAGGCTTATATTACTACTGATATGACAAGTCCTACTTCTTTGAAAAAGTAAGAAACTCACTATACAGAATACGATTTCAGTAAATATTAAATTTATTTTAAGTTATGCTACTCTAAAAACGAAAAAAGCTGAAGAATATGAAATTCTTCAGCTTTTTATATTGTAATTCATAATGCTAAAAATTGTACAGATTAGCAAATGATATTTCTAGAATGGTAAATCATCATCTTCTGACGCAGGGGCATTAAATGCAGGTGCTGCATCCATTTCCGGGCTTCCAGCTCCTTGGCTTTCAATTCTCCAAGCATCAATGTTATGAAAATATTTTCCGTTATATTCTCTTGATGATAAGTTAAAAGAAATCTCAACTTGATCTCCTTCATTATGATGGTTTAACATTTCAATTTTATCTTCTCCAAATAACTGAAAACAAACTTCAGGATTATATTGCGCGCCAGTATCTATAAGAAAAGATTGCTTTTTCCATTCTTTCCCCGCTTTTGATGTTCCGCTTTCTACACTTAACTTTCTACTTAACTTTCCTTTTACTGATAAACTCATCTTATATATTTTAAATTAGTAGTACAAAATTAAATAAAAAAAGCACTAAAAAATCTTTAAAGCCCCTTTTGTGTGTGAATGTTAAAAAATAATATCTTTGCCTTCCTTTATTGCGGGTGTGGCGGAATTGGTAGACGCGCTAGACTTAGGATCTAGTGCCGCAAGGTGTGAGAGTTCGAGTCTCTCCACCCGTACAAAAAAGTGGAATTCTATTTTAACTTTAGAATTCCACTTTTTTAGTTTTAAAGGATTAGTAAATACTATCGGAATTAAAACAGTATGATTTGTTAATATTTTCTATTCTTTCACAGTTTTTATTTTCTCAAACAGCAAATAATCTCTTTCTTTTTATATGTATCCTTGTTTCATAATCAGATAAATAAGTGTATTTTTGCAGCCCTTTTTAAAAAATAAATAAAAGATGAAACTTACACAAAGCAAAGCAAAAGATTTAATGGCAACTATTACTGTTGAGTTAGTAGCAGCAGATTATTCTGAAAAAGTTGACAAAATATTAAAAGATTACCGTAAAACGGCTGACGTTCCAGGTTTCAGAAAAGGAAAAACACCTATGGCAATCATAAATAAAAAATACAGAACTTCTGTTATTGTGGAAGAGGTGAATAAATTACTTCAAGATGAATTATATAAACATATTTCTGCTGAGAAAGTAAGAGTTTTAGGTTCACCTATGCCAATTGACGAAACACCTATTGATTGGGAAAATACTGAAGACTTTACTTTTCAATATGAGGTAGGTTTAGCGCCAGAGTTTGATGTAAAAATTACAGCTAAAGATAAATTAAACTACTATAAAATTAAAGCAGATGCTAAATTAGTAGATGGATATTGTACTGATATTGCAAAGCGTTATGGTAAAATGAGTAATCCAGAGGTTTCTGTTGAAGGAGATTTAATTTTTTGTGCAATATCTCAATTAGATGTTGATGGAAATGTTATGTCAAATGGAATTTCAAATGAAGCAACTGTTGCTATGGAATATATTGCTGATGCGAAAATTAAAAAACAGTTTGTTGGCGTTAAAAAGGATGATGTACTTAAAGTAAATGTTATGAAAGCTTTTACGAATCATTCTGATTTAGGGTCTATGTTAAATGTTTCTCATGATGCGTTACATAATTTGACTTCAGAAGAATTTCAGTTTACAGTAAAAAATATAAATCAATTGGCTCCAGCTGAGTTAACTACTGAATTATTTGACAAAGTGTATGGTGAAGGAAAAGTGAAAGATGTAAAAGAATTTAAGGCTAAAGTACAAGAGGAAGCAGAAGTGCAGTTTGTTGGAGAAAGTGATAGAATGCTTAAGAATGATATTGTAACTTATTTTATTGAAAAATTAAAATTACAAATGCCAGATGATTTCTTAAAAAGATGGTTGGTTCAAACTTCTGAACAACCAATTACTATGGAAATGCTAGCAACTGAATACGATATGTATGCTAAAAGTTTGCAATGGCAATTAATTGAAAACAAAATCTTAGAAAATTATGAGGTTAAAGTTACTCAGGAGGATGTTTTGAATCAAACTAAAAAGCTAATCGGTTCGCAAATGAAACAATATGGTCAGCCTGAAGGTGATGATGCACAATTGACTGATATTGCAACAAATATCCTTAAAAATGAAGAGGAAAGAAAAAAAATATACGATCAGATTTTTGATGAAAGAACTTTAGTTGTTTATAAAGAAAATTTCAAATTAACTGAAAAGAACGTTACTTATGATGAATTTGTTAAATTAGCATCAGGAAAATAATATAAAAACTACAATCATGGATTACGGAAAGGAATTTGAAAAATACGCTACAAAACATCAAGGTATAAGCAGCTTACATCTTCATGAGTTTAATTCAATGCATGGAAATTATATTTCTCCAACTATTATTGAAGAAAGACAAATGAATGTTGCTAGTATGGATGTTTTTTCTCGTTTAATGATGGATAGAATTATCTTTCTTGGTGTCCCTATTAACGATTATGTTGCAAATGTTATTCAGGCGCAATTATTATTTTTAGAATCAGTAGATGCTAAAAAGGATATTTTAATTTATTTAAATTCTCCAGGAGGTGGAGTGTATGCAGGGCTTGGTATTTATGATACTATTCAGTATATTAATCCTGATGTTTCTACGATTTGTACAGGTATGGCTGCTTCAATGGGAGCGGTATTATTATGTGCTGGTGCGGCAGGAAAAAGAACTGCACTTAAGCATTCAAGGGTAATGATACATCAACCTTTAGGAGGCGCTCAAGGGCAAGCTTCTGATATTGAAATTACTGCTAACGAAATCAAGAAATTAAAGAATGAGTTGTATGAAATTATTGCCGATCATTCAGGACAAGATTTTGATAAAGTTTGGAAAGATAGTGATAGAGATTACTGGATGACAGCTGAAGAGGCTAAGGCCTATGGTATGATTGATGAGGTGCTCGAAAGAAAAAAATAATGTCAGAAAACGATAAAGTATTATGTTCCTTTTGTGGTAAAGATAAGCAAGATACCAATATCTTAATTGCAGGTACTTCCGCTCATATTTGTGATTTGTGTATTGAACAGGCACATGAAATTGTAAAAGAAGATGCAGCTGATGAGGTATTCATAGCTAATGATTTTACTCTTTTAAAACCTAAGGAAATAAAAGCACATCTGGATGATTTTGTAATTGGTCAAGATGATGCTAAAAAGGTAATGTCAGTTGCCGTTTACAATCATTACAAAAGAATTTTACAACCAGATACTAGTGACGAAGATATTGAAATTGAGAAATCAAATATCATTATGGTTGGGCGTACAGGTACTGGAAAAACCTTAATTGCTCGTTCTATTGCCAAATTATTAAAGGTTCCATTTTGTATTGCTGATGCGACTGTACTTACTGAAGCAGGTTATGTTGGTGAGGATGTTGAGAGTATTTTAACAAGATTACTTCAGGCTGCTGATTATGACGTTGAAAAGGCAAAAAGAGGTATTGTTTTTATTGATGAGATTGATAAAGTTGCGCGAAAAAGTGATAATCCATCTATTACCCGTGATGTAAGTGGGGAGGGGGTGCAACAAGCTATGCTAAAACTATTGGAAGGTACAATAGTAAATGTCCCGCCACAAGGAGGTCGTAAGCACCCTGATCAAAAAATGATTGCCTTAGACACTAAAGATATTCTATTTATTAGTGGAGGTGCTTTTGATGGTATAGAACAACATATTTCAAGCAGAATGAATACGCGTTCAATTGGATTTAAGTCAGCAAGTGAAGGGACAATTGATAAGGAAAATTTACTACAATATATAGCTCCTCAAGATTTAAAATCATTTGGATTAATTCCTGAATTGATTGGTAGAATGCCTGTAGTTACTCATCTTAATCCTTTGGATAGAGCAGCTTTGAAACTCATTTTAACTGAACCTAAAAATGCATTAACCAAACAATATCAAAAGTTATTTTATATGGATGGAATTAGTTTGACTTTTGATAAAAAAGCAATTGATATTATTGTGGATAAAGCAATGGAATTTAAACTAGGAGCTAGAGGATTGCGTTCAATTTGTGAAACAATTATGTTAGATGCTATGTTTGAATTTCCTTCTGATGAAAGTAAGAAAGAACTAAAAATTACAACTACTTATGTTAGGGCACAGCTTACGAAACATTCATTCACGAAACTAAAAGTAGCTTAGTTTACCACTATTGGATAGTTAGTTCCGTTAATTGTAATGTCAAAATTACAATCACATAATGAATCGCCATAATTTATAATTCTATTAGCATATCCATTAGGTGATATTTTAGAAGTACCACTTTTTATTACGCAATATGGCAAGCAGCCTAAGTCAATGTTTAAAGTGTCTGTAATTTCCATACTAAAACTATTGTTATTTATTCCTATTCCGTTTGCTGAACCTGTGATTTTATATGTATCATCAGTTATATTTCCATAAGTAGCTATACCGCTTACCCATTCTCTTGTTCTGATTGAAGACCAGTTTATTATTCCATTATTAGTAACAATACTAGCATTGTTTACTGCAATAGTAAACCACATATTTCCATTTCCATTTCTTCCTTGATTAGTTACAACTCTTTCACCTTGAATTAAATTATTATTTACATAATAATTATCAAAAGTAGTAGTTATTACTGCTAAGGAATCACGATATTTCCCGGTATAAGTAATAATAATCTTTCCTTTTCTAAGTTTTCCATTCTGCAAGCAATTAGTTGTTCCAAAATTGATAATAAGTGTATCAATATCTAATGTATTATTATTTATTAAATTATAGGAAGCACATGATTTGTTAACTGCATTTGCTATAAATCCTTCTTCTACAATCCTACCGACATCACTAAAAGTTTGCTCGGCAAACAGATGGTCTTGTGTTGCTTGTGTACTTGTTAAATCAGGATTATTCATTACATCCTCATCTTTACAAGCGTATAGAAGTATTGATAAAAAGCTAAGGAGATATAGTGTTTTCTTCATCAGTATTTTTTTGGTAAATTTAGTTAATTTTCTCAAAAGTCAAAAAGCTGTAATCATGGGCATGCTTTTGATCTGCTTTACAATCTATTCTTTCTACTTCTTTCCATTCATTTTCTAAATCAGGAAAAAAGGTATCGCCATCAAAAGTATGATTAATTTTTGTTAGGTATATTTTATCTACTAAGTTTGCTTCAAGAGCTAGTTTGTAAATTTGTCCCCCTCCAATTATAAAAGGTTCAGTGTCTCCATTATTTTTTGCAATATCTAATGCCGCTACAACTGAATTTACTATAATACATCCTTCAGCTTTATATCCTGATTGGCGCGTAATTACAATATTAGTCCTATCAGTAAGTGGACGATATTTATGTGGAATAGATTCAAAGTTTTTTCGCCCCATTATTACATGATGACCTAAAGTAGTTTCTTTGAAAAAACGCATATCTTTTGGTAAATGCCAGATTAGGTCATTATCTTTTCCAATCACTCCATTTTCAGCTACTGCAACTATTAAGGCAACTCCCATTATTTCTTAATTACTTTATATCTAACACCTCTTTCTTCTAAGTAATTTTTTACAAATTCAAAATGTCCTCCTAAGTATTCTGGAGGTGATATTCCAACTCTCTCATACTCTCCATTTACAACTAGGTTAGCAACTGCAGTACATGTAAATCCTGTTGTCCTAGCCATAGAAATGGTGTCATTATCAAAGCGATCTAATAAGTTGTATTGGTAACTTACTTCCTTTCCATTTTCTTTTCCTTTCATGATGATGCGCATCACAGTAAAATCTTTATCGCCTTTTTTCATTTCCCATTTTGGGAATAATAATTTGGCAGTCATATCTACTGGGCGTATCATAGTTCCGTTTACTTCCACCTCATCATAAGAGAAAAAACCACTAGTACGTAATACTTTTAAATATTCTACACATCCAGGATAACGTAAAGTTTTTTCAATCATATTTGGCACATGAGCCATTGTTTTAATCAAACTTCTTAGTCCATCAGAATTCCAACTTTCTAACGTTCCAATCTCATCAAACTCTATCAGCTCTGTGTCGGACAAAGCTTCTTTAGTAATCATGTGGCTATTTTGTACATAACGAGCTGGACGAATATATTCTTCAATCACATCAATAGGTGAGAATACAGCTTGGTACTCGTAAGGCCATTCTCTTTTTTCAGGTAGGCCACCAACCAAACATTCGTAATCGGTAATTTCCATTTTTGAATCATGATGACCAAAGATGATATTTCCCATTCCTGGGGCTACACCACAATCCATCACGGCAACAACTCCTTTTTCTTTTGCTAACTTATCTAACCCAAAAGGATCTTCAGAATAAAAAGAAATATCTACGATATTTTTGCCAGCCTCTATGACATCTTTCATCATTTTATAACCCATAAAGCCTGGTACTGCACCAACCACTAAATCAAAATATTTTATCAGGTTTTGTAAAGTTTCCCTGTTGGAAACATCAGCACAAATAGTGTTGATTCCTTCTAGTTTATCTAAGTTTTTTTGTGAAATATCTACTGAGGTGACATTGTGTTGTTTTGCTAAATCTTTAGCCATTACACCCCCTACTAATCCTGCTCCTAATAATATTATATTTGCCATTATATTGCTACTTTTCCTTTAATATGTGGGTGAAATTCATAATCGACTAACTCAAAATCATCAATAGTGAAATCAAAAATACTTTTCACTTCTGCATTAATTTTCATTTTTGGTAATGCTTTTGTAACTCTGCTTAATTGTAATTCTGTTTGTTCAAAATGATTGGTGTAAATATGTGCATCTCCTAAAGTGTGCACAAAATCACCTACTTCCAGATTGCAGACTTGTGCCATCATCATAGTAAGTAATGCGTAAGAAGCAATGTTGAACGGTACACCCAAAAAGATGTCGGCACTTCTTTGGTACAACTGACAAGAAAGCTTTCCGTCTGCTACATAAAATTGAAAAAATGCATGACAAGGTGGTAAAGCCATTTGCTCAATTTCACCTACATTCCAAGCACTCACAATAATTCTTCTGCTATCTGGGTTGTTTTTTAACGCCTCTACTACTTGACTTATTTGATCAATATGCTTTCCGTCAGGTGCTGGCCAACTTCTCCATTGATAACCGTATACATGGCCCAAATCTCCATTTTTATCTGCCCATTCATCCCAAATCCGCACTCCATTTTCTTTGAGGTATTTTATATTGGTATCTCCCTTTAAGAACCAAAGCAATTCGTGAATGATGGATTTTAAGTGTACCTTTTTAGTAGTAATACACGGAAATCCTTTTGATAAATCAAAACGCATTTGATGTCCAAAAACACTTTTAGTTCCTGTACCTGTTCGATCTTCTTTTAGCGTGCCTTCTTTCATCACGCGTGTCATTAAATCTAAGTATTGTTGCATTTATTCTATAATTTTTTTTTCAACTGTTCTATCATCATGGATATAAAAGAGAACTTCATTATTATAAAATCATACCAACAATTACAGCCGTAAATAGTGACGCTAATGTTCCTGCTATTAAAGCTAATATTCCTATTTTGGATAAATCTCCTCTTCTTTTGGTTGCTAAAGCACCTATCCCTCCAATCTGTATTCCAATTGAAGAAATATTGGCAAACCCACATAAAATATAAGTTGCTATTATTATTGATTTTTCTTCAAAGAATTTTCCGCTTGCCTTTAAATCTCCTAAAGAAATGTAAGCTACAAATTCATTTAGTATTGTTTTTTCCCCCAATAATTGTCCAACTAAAATCATGTCTTGACTACAGACACCCATTAGCCAAGTAAGTGGCGCTAGAGTATAGCCTAAAATAAATTGTAAAGTCAAGCCATCATATTGCCCGTTAGTAATTGAAGATACCCAAGTATTAATTCCTGTAAAATCTCCAATAAAGTCTTTTAGAAAATAGTTTGCCATAGCAACAAAAGCAATAAATACTAGCAGCATAGCACCTACATTTACAGCTAGCTTTAGGCCTTGAGTTGTACCTATGGTTATAGCTTCTAAAGCGTTTGTTCCGACCTGTTCTTTAGAGATATTCATATCCTTATTTACCTTTTCAGTTTCAGGTAATAATATTTTGGCAGCTACTACAGCAGCTGGGGCTGACATTACAGAGGCAGCTAATAAATGTTTTGCAAAAAATAGTTGTTGAACAGGATCAGATCCTCCTAAAAACCCAATGTAAGCAGCTAATACTCCACCAGCAACAGTTGCCATCCCACCAGCCATAAGGCATAGTAGTTCTGACATAGTCATTTTGTCAATATAAGGCTTTATAAGTAATGGTGATTCCGTTTGTCCTAAGAAGATATTTCCTGCAGCGGCTAAACTTTCCGAACCAGATAGATTTAATGTTTTATTCATTAAAAGAGCAAATCCATAAACTACTTTTTGAAGTATTCCATAATAAAATAATAGGGAAGTAAGGGCTGAGAAAAATAAGATTGTTGGTAATACTTGAAAAGCAAAAATAAATCCGAATGAATCAATATTTCCAACTAAATCTCCAAATAAGAAAAGTGATCCTTGCATTGTAAACTCTAAAATAACTACAAAAATAGAGCTTACCCATTCAAAGCCATTTTGTATAAATGGGACTTTTAATATTAGTACGGCAAATAAAATTTGTATCCCTAGCCCTTTTGCTACTAGTTTCCAATCTATTCCTTTTCGATTGCGCGAAAAAGCAAAAGCAATAAGTAATAGAGTAAAGATACCTAAAATCCCTCTTAAAAGAGATTCAAAAGAAAAGCCTTCTGTTTGAACTATTTCATTCATTTAGTTTTGGTTTCTCTTTTTAATTTCATCTCTTAATTCAGAAGCCTTTTCATAATCTTCTTCATTAATTGCGGCAGCTAATAGTTTTTTTAATTTTTCTAAACCAAAGGTTGTTATATTGTCATCTTCCATGCTTTTATCTTCTTCTCCATCCAATGAAAATTCTTCATCTTTTTCTCTAGCACTATTAATTATAATTCCTGCTCGAGCTAGAATATCCTCAAATGTAAAAATTGGACAACCATATCGTATTGCTATAGCTATAGCATCAGAAGTCCTGGCATCAATTTCTACTTCTTTTCCGCTAATTGTATGCGTACAATGGAAGGAAGCATGAAAAATACCTTCAATTAAAGTATGAATTATAA
>Ga0115561_1001414_pt1 | contig 17123 bp, 17 predicted proteins | sample COGITO_mtgs_1105_4_FD_87201 | JGI IMG/M metagenome (GOLD analysis project Ga0115561, IMG submission 87201) | Pelagic marine microbial communities from North Sea - COGITO_mtgs_110512 | ecosystem: Environmental > Aquatic > Marine > Epipelagic | place: Germany:Helgoland, sampling site Kabeltonne...
AAATAGAGACTACAAGATTATAACGATTCAATATCGCGCAAATAGACTTCCGCCTGCTGCGTCAAAGCGTCTACCGTCGCATCATCCATTTTATCTAGGTTGCGGTACGCCAAGCCCAAGCGAGAGTTCTTACCGAGTTTGTCGCGATGCCGAATCAAAAACTGCCAATACAAACTGTTAAAAGGGCAGCTCTTTTCACCGGTTCGCGCCTTAACTTGGTAGTGACACTTACCGCAATAATCGCTCATCTTATTGATGTAGGAGCCGCTGGCAATGTAAGGCTTGCTGGCAATCAAACCGCCGTCAGCGTATTGGCTCATGCCACGCGTGTTAGGCATCTCTACCCATTCAATCGCGTCGATGTAGATGCCCAGATACCACGCATCAACCGCATCAGGATCTATACCTGCCAATAACGAAAATGTACCCGTGACCATCAAGCGCTGAATATGATGAGCATAGGCGTAGTCCAGCGATTGAGTAATGCTGTGTTGCATACAGCGCATTTTAGTCTCGCCAGTCCAGAAATAACCAGGCAAGGGATTGGAGTGGTCAAGCACATTTAGCGTGCTGTAGTCAGGCATGTTGGCCCAGTACATTCCGCGCATAAACTCTCGCCAACCAATAATTTGTCGGACGAAGCCTTCAATTTGAGCAAGGTTAATGTCATCGCTGCGTTCTCTGTACTCCTCAATCGCCCGGTCCACAACCCGCATGGGGGTTATCAGTTTGGCATTTAGAGCAAAGGAAAGACGCGAATGATACAGCGACCAAGCATGGCGACTTTCGCCAGTCATAGCGTCTTGAAACTTACCGAAAGCGGGAAGGCAGTGTTGGCAAAAATGCTCAAGTAGCTGCAGCGCCTCTTGGCGGCTTGTAGGCCATAAAAGTTGTTTGTCGATCTCACCAAAGTAGTCAACCTGATGACGGTCTAAACGCGCCACAATTTCGGAAGTAGGTGTGGTAAACGTCATAGGGCTGGGAATTTTGGATAGGTCTTCAGCGTTTAGTTTGTTGCGGTTTTCCTGGTCAAAATTCCAACGATCACCCTCTGGTTTACCGTCAAGCATTAACACATTAAAGCGTTTACGCATCTTGCGATAAAAGGCTTCCATTTGCTTGGCCTTGTTCGCTTCAAAGTAGTCTCCTATTTCGTCATGCCTCAAATAGAAATGCTCTCCGTCTACACAGTTCTTGCTAATACCGTCACCAAGCTCAAGATCGCCTAACTGCTTGCTTAATCGATACTCGTCTGGCTGTATGTATTCGAAAGATGTGGCGGAATGCTCTGTTAATTTAGCCCTTATGAGCTCGGATAGATCAGCGTAATCGCAGCTCTTATCAAGAGTGAGGTAGTCAACTTTATGGCCGGCATTATCAAGAGCCATGGCAAAATTTGCCATGGCTGCGAAGAACGCCACTAGCTTTTGTACGTGGTGACGCACATAGCTTGTCTCTTGCGGTAGTTCCGCAATGAGATAAACATAAGTTTCATCGATACGCTTAAACCAACTGTGTGACGCGTTTAATTGGTCACCCAGAATTAGGCGCAGAGTAGTGGCAGGCTTGCTCATAGAAAAGGGTCGCTCAGTTTTGGTTAGTTGTTACTGTTACTAGGTTCGCAGTCGGGAGTGCGGATGTGTGTGTCGCTGTTTTAGATTGTTTACAACGCTGCGAACAGAACTTCACATTGCTCCAATCGCGCGCCCACTTTTTACGCCACTTAAACGGGCGCTTGCAAGCAACGCAGATTTTTTCATCAAGGGAAAGTTTGTGATGTGCCATTTGATTAATTGCTACGCAATTGGCCAATCGGCGGCATCGACTGAATGCAGCGTGTGCGGCGACGAGAACACTTCTCTCTCAGGTAGCCAGCGTCTTCGGTACGTACCGTCGGGGTCATAAGTCTGGGTTTGTTTTTCGATATTAAAGCGTCGCACGTCGCGGGTATCTGTCCCTACGCCTGCAATGTATTGCCAGTTACCCCAGTTTGAGCCAACGTCGTAATCAATGAGTTGTTGTTCAAAGTAGGCCGCGCCAAAGCGCCAGTCTACCGAGAGCTCGTGAATCAGACAGCTGGCTGCAATTTGCCTGCCACGATTAGACATATAGCCGGTAGTCGCTAGTTCGTTCATTAGTGCGTTAACTAAGGGAAAGGGCGTTGTGCCCTTGGTCCAGCGCATAATGCGTTCGGCGTAAGCGCTGGTTAGAGGACGTTTGTTCTTGACCCCTTTAAAGGCAAATAACCTAGCGCCGTAGACTCTGGCGTGCCAAAAAAAGAATTCACGCCACAACAGTTCAAAAACAATCCAGTAGGTTGATTCGTTGGCGCCTTCACGTCGTTCATAGTTGTGCAGTTGGTCTACGATCTCTCTTACTGAGATGCTGCCTTGTGCGAGCCACAGACTAAATTTGGTAGAGTGCGACCATGCACTTAGGTCATTACGCTGCTCCTTGTAGAGCGATGCGTATGATGTTTTAAAGTATTCACGCAAATGGCTTAAGCCGGCTTTTTCTCCTCCGGTGGCTATAGTGGTATTGGGAGTGCTATCGGGAGCGTCGTTTGGTATGCCGCTTTTTGGGCTTGCAAGCGCCATCGAGTTAGCGAGCTTAAACACAGCCATCGAAGCCTCGTCATCAGCGCTTAATACCGGCGGTGGCGGTAGGCGTTTTACTGTCGCTTCAGGCGGGTTGATCTTTAGGGGTTCTACTGCGCGCCTAAACTTAGAGAACGTCTCAGGAAAGCAGTCGAGACTAAACGGCAAGTCAGCTGAGTTGAGTAAAGTGCTGCTTGCAACCTCGTTGATGCGCAGAGTGGGGCAGTTGTTGAGTAGTTCTTCTGCATACCGAATTTCGTAATGGCCCGATGGTTGGCTTCTATAAACATCGCTCACACCATACAGATTCACTAACGCTTCTATTATTTTTTCTGGTCTACCCGAGAACGTGTGTAACCGTTGACCTAGCTGGGCCAACGACTCATAAAGATCATTCAAGCCTTCGTTTAAGAATTGCTTGCGATGATTGCTCGAGCCTGTGTCTACAAATCGGCTAGGTTCGCTCAACCGAGTATCGTCAACGTAGACGCAAAGCAAATAATCCACTTCACGAGCTGCTTTGCTCAGGGCAGGGTGGTCATGTAAGCGGAGGTCTCGATCAAACCAGAATAAGCCGATGCGCATAGGATTAGGTTAATATTTTTTTAACAGAGTGCAACGCTAACAGCGCTTTAGTGAATCCTGTGTTAAGTTTGCGCTATGGATTCGTCAAACAACACGCAGCAAGCGTGCCCACTTTGCTTACGCAGTGTGGCACTGATCTTTCATCAGCTAATTCCTCGAAAAATGCATCGCCGTGCGCACTTTAAGAAGAATTACACCAAAGAGGAGCTCAATGAAGGTGTGTACATTTGTCGCCTGTGTCATCGCGCTCTGCACAAACAGTTTGATGAAATGGCCTTAGCCAAAAGTATGAATACAGTTGAGCTTGTTAGGGCAGACGAAAGTATCATAAAGCTCCGCGAAGAAGGCTTTACTATCGATCGTCACCGAACAAAAACGCTCATGCGAAAACTTGACCTGAAAGTGACGCAGCGCCTTGCGTACAAGGTAACCACGAAGCGCAAGCACAGTGATAGAGTGGTCGACAATCTACTCAATCAAAACTTTAATCCGGTCGGGCCGAACCAGGTTTTGGCTGGCGATATGACGTATTTGAAGACCGGCGAAGGCTGGATGTATTTAGACATCGTAATGAATTTGTACTCACGCCGAATCATCGGTTGGGAAATCTATAAACGCATGACAACGGGTTTGGTTGAACAAGCTCTGTTGCGAGTAATTAAATTTAGACGACCGAAACGAGGTGCGGTGTTTCATAGTGATCGTGGCTCCCAGTGCACCAGTCTGCGCTTTCGCAAACTGTTAACCAAGAAGGGGGTGCGGCCCTCAATGGGTAATTGTTGGTGCGTGCTGGGACAATGCGGTCGTTGAACGGTTCTTCGGTAGCCTGAAGCACGACTGGATATTGAAGATACACCAGCCAACGAGGAGCCCTAGAAAAAATGACGTGGCAGCGTCTATGCGCTACTACGACATCAATAGATTGCATTCAGCCAATGACGATCTATCGCCGATGAAGTTTGAATTATTCGAATTGAAAGTGTCCACTAGGACTTGACCAGAGCAGATGAGACAACTCTAGCCAAAATCTTCAATACGGCAGATTTGATTCAAGCTGACGAGAGCTTACGAAAAGACTTTGAGTGGACAGCATGCAAAAAGAGAGTGGCTCGTGATAAATCGAGTTAGAGTAGTCTCCAATGCTTCAACGGACGAAATTGTTGGTCTTTATGATGGCCGATTGAAACTGAGAGTCTGTGTAGTTCCTGAAAACGGCAAAGTCAACAAAGCGGTAATTGAAATCTCGGCAAAGCACTCTAAGGATAAAAACAACGCAGGGGTGCTGCTGAGCGGCCAGACTTCGAGCAGAAAAATGTTTGTGATACGCTCCGCATCAGAAGTGGCGCTTAGCGTTAGTGGTTAATAACCTTGTCTGAAATATCTAGACCGACACATATATTGACGAACTCAAAATTCAATTCTATGAGTGTAAAACCAAAAGGAGACTTTCTATTTATATGTGGTTGTGCTCGATCGGGAACTAGCATAACAACCGAATTATTGAGGCGTCATTCAAAAATCGCAATGGGAAGAGAGCGGTATAATTCTCTGTTTAAAGCAAATAATAACGACTTCATACCAGCATTGTTCAACAAGCAACGATTTTGCAAAGAGCTAATTGATGATGATTCACATCATCAGCGGCTTGGCGATTATTACGATAAAGTATTTATGCTATGGAATAGTCATCGCTACATAGGGGATAAAATCCCAAGTCTTTTTAAGCAGTATGATTATTTGGTGGACACTTTTGCAAAGCCAAAAATATTATTCTTACTAAGGGATATCCATGATGTTAGTCAATCGTGGGAGAGGCGAAGGATTAACTCTCTTAACAACAATGATCCATGGCCACATGACAAGGGCTTTTTAGCTGCCATTACAGAGTGGAATATGTCATTAAAAAATACATTCCTTGCTGTTTCAAAACATCCTGACTCAATCTTGATAGTGTCATATGCAAAACTTTTTTCTGATATTGAACAATTAGAAAAAATTTTTGCGTTTCTTGATCTAGACATTGAGGATGAAACTATGGCTTTTTGGGATGAAAACACACTTAAAAAACAAATGATTGAGCAAAAAAAAGTATCAATTATGACAGACGACATCAGACAATCTATACAGATGGATGCTGATTTTGAAACGTATCAAATTCTACAGACCATGGAGGAGGAATATTACGTCAAATACTGAAAAGAACGATAATTTTTGTACTGCTCTGTAGAGCAAAATAGTACTCATGCCACTAATCTTTAATCAGTAGAAGCTAATTCCATGCCTGCTTGATAGGCCATATTTCTGAGCGAATAATATAAAAAAAACAGCTATTTATATTTTTTATGTCGCTGAACATAAGTAGTTTTTTTAATTTGGGTTGGCGCATAGCGATCAAAACATATAATTAAATATTCTTATGTCATTGATAAAGTAGCGTCTGACTATGTCTACTGATTCATCATTGTAATATTGCTTGTAGTTATCATGAATCGTACTGTTTAAATGCAAAAGGTTGTAGGGATGATTTATCTGCTTACATACGTACCTAAAATCTGACTCTAGATTTTCAAAACGGCCTATAAAATCAACGAGAATAGTGCTATCTGCATCTACCAGCCAATCAATTTGCTGCATAAATAATAAAGGCTTATCGTAGTACACTGAATCTTTATTTTGATAGGTAAGTTTTACCCAATCATTAAATGAAATTTTATCACTAGCCAAATTAGTTTTGTTTATCGTTAAACGATAATGATATTGTGAAACTACACGATCCCAAGGATTGCGTACAAAAGAAAAAGTAAATTGGTTTTGCCATTGCTCAGAGCCAATCTGCTCTCTTGCTACTTGTGCAGTTTTATGAGCTTTTTTTAAACCAAGTGCATCTTCGATGCTACAGCCAGCATTCTTATTGATATGAATGAAGGTGAAGTCTCGCTGAGCGTCATCTTTTTGGTTAGTTTTTCTGGGCTCTGATAGCTCAGAATTGATCTGGATAGCTGTTTTGTCGGTCATTTTTTTGATCAACCTTTAAGTGCGAATAATGATTTATAAATCTAACGATTTATATTAAATATATTGCGAAATTCCATAGGGCTCATAATGCTGCGACCACAAATTGCTCCCATACTATGAATTCTACTGACTAAATCTAAGTTGCTTGCCAGTTGTGTGTGTGCAGCATCAAACCACCTGTTGTCTTCAATCCCTGTTCTCGCGCCGCCGTTGTTTGCTATTGCTGTCATATTGGCTGTTAGTTGTGTATCACCAATGCCCGCCATTGACCAATATGAGTATTCGGGTAATGTGCTAATTAACATGCCTGCCTGAGTAAGCTCCATTTGTGCAGAGGCAATATTGCCCAATAAAATATTGAAATAATAAGGCGGTTCTAGTAATTTTTGTTTGATTAGATAGTGGGCATAATTGAGCATGCCGATGTCAAAAATCTCAAGTTCAGGTTTGATACCGTTCGCAAGCATTTTTTCGGCAAGGCGCATTATCATGTCAGGTTCGTTGACACTGGCAGAACGTAAAAAATTAAGTGACCCTAGCGTTAATGATGCCATATCAGGTTTTACATCACCTTGGAGATCTAACACTTCACTACGTTTTTCAAATTCATGCACATTCCTTCCACTGGATGATACGCCTATAACTAAATCTGGCGCGTGTTCACGAATACCGCCAATTATTTTTGCATAGATATCTTTGCTATGTGTGGGTTGGCCATTTTCATCACGCGCATGAAGGTGCACTGATGTAATACCTTTGTGATAACAGCTAAGCACATCACTAACAATTTCATCGATTGTAACCGGAACAAACGGCGTTAGTGCTTTTGTTGGAATCATGCCAGTTGGCGCTAAATTGAGAATAAAATTCATAAGGTGTTTTCACCATTCATATCAGCTAGATTTAGCCCATTCGATATATCGTGACAGGCTTTTTGTCCTCTCAGTTCATCTAAAAAGTGGTCGGTGTGTTCAAATAAACGCTTCATCAGTAGCCTATGAATATTTTTTTCGAATTGCCATAATGATTCTATATTCTGCTTATTCTGATTAGCTCTCAATCGGGGTTCACGACTGCCGGCGGCGTGGTGGTATATATGGTCATCGTATATGCCTGCAATAACAGGGTGGTAATTGTAATGATTGCTTCTTAATAATGCCTGCCATGCGTATTGTTGTGATTCTAATTCAAGAGAAATACCACCGCCTGCGTCTTTCACGTTTACTGTTGAAAAATCAAAAGAATGCTTTTTAAAACCATTGCGGTTAAACATCAAAAAGCAACGGTCTGAGTGACTATCGCCATTTTCCAGTCGTTTTACCGCGACCACGGGTGAACATAAGGAAAGCTTCTGATTGTATCGATTTAACCAGTTGTCATTTACAGGGAAGGCATCGGAATCAAGGTGAACAATGATTTTGTGGGTTTTTATGGCTTGTCGAGTTAACCAATTCCGCAACGGCCAGACATGGTCAAATTCACCGTTAGGTGTGGATTCACTGGAAATAAATGTTACCTCATCACATTTTTTAAGAAACGTCTCATGTTCAGGGATTATTCTATTGCCATAGGCATAAACGTGAAAGCCGCCAGCGGTGTGTTTTCTTAGTTGCTGAATCTGCAGCTCGGGCCATGCATATTCAGCCGCAAATTCTCCACTGTAAGCTGGAGAGTTTCCATGAATAGTACAAATGGCAACATCTGTGGGATTGATATCACCAAAAACGGGCATTAATAATCTATTTAATCTATCGATGGATTGTTGCGTTATTCTTTTGATGCCTTGATTCATACTGACGCGCCGTTATAGCCAGCAATACCCGATTTTATTACCCGCGCAGGGTTTCCTACAACTATGCTGTGCTCTGGCACATCCTTTGTTACGACTGCCCCCGCACCAATAATGCTGTTGTTCCCAATTGAGCAGCCCGGTGTAATAATTGCGCCAGCCCCTATAAAGCTACCGCGGCCTATTTTGCTTGAACCACAAAGTACGCAAGCAGGCCCTAATGAAACGTAAGACTCAAGTATTACGTCATGACCCACTGAGGCGCTGCGATTGACCAACGAAAATTCTTGCAACACTGTATTGGCGCCAATAACGGCTGCAGCATTAATTTGTACGCCCGTGGATAATTTAGCGCTTGCGGCCACAACGGCGCTTGGATCAATGAGTGTTGCGAAGTTTTTAAATCCAAGTTTGCAGGCTTCGTCATACATAATTTTTTTATAAGCAGGCGTGATAGTGCCAAAAAGCACAGGCAAGGCTAGCCAATCATTTTGAAGTTCGTTTATGGAGACAATAGGTGATAGGCCAATTGCAACTTTGTCATCCGTAAGATTATCGATATACAATGCAACGCTTTTATTGCCTCGCAACAGGGATTCAACAATTTCATGAACATAAGGTGTTTTTATGCCGTATATAATATGGTTAACCATTTGTTTTTTGTTCATTCAAGTCAACCCACTCACGCAGTGCTGTGCATACGCGCTCGATGTCTATGTTTTCCATAAATGGATGCATAGGCAGACTCACGATTTTTTTGGCAAGCATTTCGGTAATGGGAAGGCTAGGTGATTTTTGACTGACTAATCCTCGGTGCAAATGTAAAGGTTTAGCGTAATGCACAGCAGTGTCGATGTTTCGTTCATGCATGAATTTTCGAAAATATTTACGATCTTCACATTCAAGTACATACAAATGCATAACGTGGCCGTCGGTAATCAATGGTGTTTGCAACAATGAGCCCTTAATAGACTGCTCATATTGTTGGGCGATCTCCCTACGCTTTGAATTGTCTTTATGTAGGTAGCGTAAATTAATTCGTAGTATCGCAGCTTGAATTTCATCCATTCGAGAATTTCTGCCGTCAAAGCAAGATTCTCCTTCGGAGTCCCACCCGTATTGGCTAGCCATACGTATATAACGACTAATATCAGTATTATTGGTAAGCACTGCACCTGCGTCACCCATTGCAGGCAGATTTTTTGTTGGATAAAAACTATAAGCGGCTGTACATCCAAAGCTGCCTACAGGTTTGCCATTAATAGTCGCTCCATGTGCTTGAGCACAGTCTTCGATAACTGAAATACCAGCATGATCGGCAATTGCCATGATTGCAGGCATATCAGCGGCTTGTCCAAATAGGTGAACCGGAACTATCGCACGGGTCTTTTCCGTAATTGCATTAATAAGTAAGTTTGCATCCATGCAGCGAGTTGTCTTATTGACATCGACAAACACAGGTATTGCACCAATTTGTTTTATTGCCGCGACAGTTGCCGTGGCTGTATTGGCTACAGTAATAACTTCGTCACCTGCAGAAATGCCAACGGCCAGTAAAGATAGTACGAGGGCATCGGTTCCACTGGCCGTTGCGTTACAGTGCTGCATGTTAAAAAACTGGGAAAACTCTAGTTCAAATTGAAGGACTTCATTAGATTTTAGGTAACGCCCTGATGCAACAACTTTCAGAATAGCTTGCTCTAATTCTGTACCACGCTCTTTCAACATACCGTCTGGCATCGCCACAGCAATGCTCGAAATACAAATAGTCATGAAAAATATTGATTTTGGTTCTTTTTATAAAAAGATAGTACTTTTTCAAGCCCTTCTGGAAATTTTAAGTGCGGCTCCCACTGAATTTTTTGTTTTATTTTCCGCGTGTTTGCATAGTAATTACCAATATCAATGGCTTTTCTGTGTTTTGGAAAAGGAATGTACTCAATACGTCCCGTTCCTGTAATGGTAATCATTAATTCCGCAATTTCAGTCAGTGTGTAGAAAGTATCGTTGCCGAGATTATAGGTTTGACCGTAAGCAGTGGCCATTGAAGCTGATGTTAAAATTGCGTCTAGTACATCTTCAACATGATTAAAATCACGAATTTGTTTGCCATCACCAAAAACTTGAATGGCTTCATTTTCAAGGGTTTGTCGTATCCATAAGCCTAAAAAGTTTTGTAAGCCATCTTTAACGCGCATACCTGGGCCATACGTATTTGTCAGGCAAAATATGACTGAACGAATTCCATAATGTTTGTAGTAAAGATTATGGTATTCCTCGGCAAGAAGTTTGTGATGGCCATTAATATCTATTGGTGCGAGCTTATGGTTTTCGTCTACCGGTAATTGTTCCGGAATACCATATACCTGCCGAGTACTACTGAAAAATATTTTCACCTTGGGGTTAAATTTTCGACAGGCCTCAAGCAGCGTAAGCTGTGCTCTGAGATTTCCATCTAAATCAGACAGAGGGTTTACCATTGAATAAATATGGCTGCTTTGTCCTGCAAAATTAAATATGTAATCAACCTCGCAAACGAGCTTGTTAATAATACCTGCATCGCCGATGTCGGCAATAACTGTGGTTATTTCATTTTGAATATCATGTAAATTGAACTTGTTAGCACCGTACTTGGGAGAAAAATTATCAATAACGGTAATGATCGCGCCTGTTGGTAGCAATAATCGAGCAAGATTGGAACCGAGTAGCCCCATTCCTCCGGTAATCAATATTCTTTTGTTGTGGAAGGTCTTCTTTAGACTGTCAATGTTCACTATTATTTTCTACTGAGAAATCATAAATATATTAAAAGCATCACTCTGTAGTGGCTTAGTTAATTTGGCCACATCTTAGTGGTTGATCAAGGCCACTGCACCCGCGAAGTGGATTCCGTTATTGTGTGGGCATTCAGCATTATATAGATAGGTTGTACACCACTTATTTATCATATAAGCCTCCGGAATGTGTTCATCTATTCGCGTGGCGGATGCGAAAATTGCTACTTGGTGATGAATGTTCATATTTGAGTTTCCTTTAAACCTGATTGACAACTTTGCCAGATATGGTCGTTTTCAGAAATCTGGTTTTCTGCTGACCATTTTTGCGATTCTGAAAAATCAACATTAAACAAATCGCACTCGAACCTGTTTCTGTGCTGGTCAATATCGTGCCGATCAATATATAGTGCCCTGCTAATGGCAATGCCGTCAGCGTCTAGAAACGACGCTTCAGCTATATTACCACCAAAGGTTGTATCTTAAGAAGCGCTGGATTTTTTTTGACTTCACATTCCTCCTCCGTTCATCGTCTCAATTCGTAGAGCTGTAATTCCAACTCCAATTTCAGCCACTTGAAGCAGTAAATTGATAAGCGGATACTGTTCTTTGCTGATCAGATGCCTTGTACAACTAACTCCTTGCTAAACGGCGCCCGTAAGTGGGTCGGTTTAGTTATTAGTTTAAGTCCAGGGCTTGACCTCTGTGTATCGAACAACCGGTTGGTCGACAGAGCGTATGGGGGGAAGAAATATTCAGCCATCCCTGATTACAGAAATGTGATTGATGCAACTATTGAAGGGCAGGTTCAAGCTCCACACCACGCTTTGGGTTTCAGAAATAGCCTAAGCGCCCGTTTAATGCTAAACGCTTAACTCAAAATTAATGACTTTAAGAGTAGCTTGAATAGCCGCAAATACTTGGTTTGAATGTACGCCACGCGTTGTCATCTTGCGTTTGTTGGCTAACTCCCAAGTTATAGATGCTTCGGTTAAAGCATTGGTTTGACCGCCTTTGGGGATGTGTACTTCGTAGTCGATTAGCTTAGGGCGAGAGAAATCGGTGTGCTCTGACAGGATGGCATCTATTGCGCTTGCAAAGGCGTCGTATGCGCCGTTACCTAAGCCTGTTGCGTTATGGCTGGTGCCATCGACTTGAATGGTGAGCTTAACCTCTGACTTACCGTTGAGTGGACTCGTCATGGTGCAGTCTTCTAACGTCACACGCGCGCCGTCGCCACTTTCAAGTACATCCGTAATTATGAACGGGAGGTCATCAATGGTTATGGTTTGCTTTGAGTCGCCCAATTCGATTACCTTGGCAAGTACTTTTCGTTGGTCTTCTTCAGAAAGACTAATCCCAAGCTCATCTAAGTTCTGCTCTAAAGAAGCCTTGCCTGCGAGCTTGCCCAACGCATAGGTTCGCGTACGCGCGAACCTTTCGGGGTTTAGTTTAGTGACGTATAGATTGCCTTTCTTATCGCCATCGGCATGAATGCCGGCTGTTTGAGTAAATACATCGGTTCCTAGAATAGGGGCGTTACAGGCCACAAACTTGCCCGAGAAACTCTCAACCATTTGGCTAACGTCGATAATATGCTGTTCATTGATGTTGAGCTCTAGGCCGAGCTTATCTCTGAGCACTACAGCCACTTCAGCAAGCGAGGCATTTCCTGCCCGTTCGCCCAAGCAATTTACGGTGCAATGGATCGAATTTATACCAGCTTCAACTGCGGCCATTACGTTAGCTGTCGCTAAGCCATAGTCATTATGAGGATGGAAATCAAATTTGAGAGTAGGGAAGCGCGTGACCATGTCGCTAATCGAGTCGCTGACTTCTTTGGGCGACATTACCCCTAAGGTGTCGGGCAGCATTACGTGCTCTACATCTTGGTCTAACAGGCTCTCGGTCAAGTCATAGACATATTGCGGATTGTCGCGATACCCATTCGACCAGTCTTCTAGATACACGTTTACACGAACGCCTTGCGAACGCGCATAGTCAACGGTCTTACGGACCATTTTTCGATGCTGTTCAGGTGTTTTGCGCAGCTGTTTAAGGCAGTGGTTCTCACTGCCTTTAGTGAGCAAGTTAATGACTTCGCCACCGGCCTGCTTAATCCAATCGACACTACGTGTATGGTCTACAAACCCCAGAACTTCGACCTTGTGCAGATGGCCGTTTTTGGCGGCCCACTCATTAATTGCTTTTACAGCCGACTGTTCGCCTTGCGATACGCCCGCAGACGCTACCTCGATTCGGTCGACATTAAGTCGTCCGAGTAGCGCTTGCGCTAAGCTAAGTTTTTCAACAGGTGCAAATGACACACCCTGCGTTTGTTCACCGTCGCGCAGAGTAGTGTCCATCAAAGTGATGGTCATTAGATTGTTTTTGGCCAAGAGGATAGAAGCGCTAACTATAAAGTATTTTCAAGTTTAAATCGCTGAATCTATTAAATAGCAGCGCCACATTTCCGACAAAAAAGGTTGAGTTTGGCAATCAGCTTAGCTGGCCCACAACCAAGGAAATCGCTCTTTGTGAGTGGTTTCGTATTCTGAGATTTTATCAGTGTGCTTTAGCGTAAGACCAATATCGTCTAGACCGCTCAGAAGGTTGGTCTTGCGAAACCCGTCTATTTCAAACGCTACTTGTGTTCCTTTAGGGGTAGTAACCGCTTGGTTTTCTAGATCGACAGTGAATGCGACGCCTGGGTTCTCTTCAATTTCTGTCATCAACGCTTTTAGGGTTGGGGCATCAACCACGATGGGTAGAATGCCATTCTTAAAACAGTTGTTGTAGAAAATGTCGGCGTAGCTCGTCGAGATAATGGTATTGAAACCATAGTCCTCGATCGCCCAGGGCGCGTGCTCTCGAGACGAACCACAACCAAAGTTGTCGCCCACTACTAAAACTCGAGCTCCATCGAAAGCTGGATTGTTCAATTCAAACTTAGGGTTTGGAGTGCCGTCTTCTAGGTAACACCAGTCGTGAAACAAGTGCTGCCCAAAACCAGTACGTTCTACTTTCTTTAAGAACTGCTTGGCGATGATTTGATCAGTATCAACGTTGGCGCGATTCATTAATGCGGCTACGTTGGTGTGCTTTGTGTATTTTTCCATGAGTGTTTTCCTATGCTGTCTGTTTAGCCTTGCTCAAGAGTACGAATGTCGACGAAGCGACCTGCCGCTGCGGTTGCGGCAGCCATAGCAGGCGACACCAAATGCGTACGACCACCTTTGCCTTGGCGGCCTTCAAAGTTTCGGTTTGAAGTAGACGCACAACGTTCTTGTGGCTTAAGTTGATCGCCGTTCATTGCTAAACACATAGAACAGCCAGGTTCACGCCATTCCCATCCAGCGTCTAAAAATATTTTGTCTATGCCTTCAGCTTCGGCATCTTTCTTTACTTGATAAGATCCAGGCACGGCAATGGCCGTTACGCCTGCGGCTACCTTGCTGCCTTTAACCACTTCAGCTGCTGCACGAAAATCCTCAAGACGCGAGTTGGTGCACGAACCCAAAAATACGTAATCAATTTTGATGTCAGTAATGTTAGTACCACCCGTAAGCCCCATGTATTCCAGGGCAGATTCGCAAGATTTAGCTTTTCCAGCATCAGCGAAGTCGGCCGGTGAAGGAACCTTTTTATCGACGGGGACTACTTGCTCTGGTGATGTACCCCAAGTGACTTGTGGGGCAATGTCCGCAGCATCCAGTTCGATAACAGTGTCGTGCTGTGCGTCTGCGTCGCTTGGTAGAGACTTCCAGTAGGCAAGTGCTTTCTCCCATCCGTCTCCTTTGGGTGTAAATTCTTTACCCTCTAGAAAATCGTATGTTTTTTGATCCGGCGCAACAAGCCCAGCGCGTGCGCCAGACTCGATTGCCATATTGCAGAGCGTCATGCGGCCCTGCATAGACAATGCTTCGATCGCTGAACCCGCGTATTCGATAACATAGCCGTTTCCGCCTGCGGTACCGATCTTGCCAATTATGGCTAGAGCAATATCCTTAGCGGTGCTGAATTTCGATAACGTACCGTTAACGTTCACTAACATTGTTTTAGATTTAGTTTGCGGTAAGCACTGAGTGGCCATTACATGCTCAACTTCAGATGTACCAATACCAAACGCCAGCGCGCCAAATGCGCCGTGGGTGGCGGTATGGCTGTCGCCGCATACCGTGGTCATGCCAGGGTGGACAAAGCCGTGTTCGGGCACTACTACGTGAATGATGCCGTTGTTTTGGCTTTCCATATCGTACAACGTCAAACCATGCTTCTCGCAGTTTTCCATCATGCGCCGTACTTGCTTGGCACCAATTGGGTCTGGCAAGTTAATACGGTCAGCTAGTTTAGTTGGTACACAATGATCCAACGTTGCCAATATGCTGTGCGTATTGCGTATAGGGCGTCCAGCTAAATCAAGACCTTCAAACGCTTGCGGTGAGGTTACCTCATGCATTAAGTGACGATCGATATATAAAAGCGGTGCTTGGCCAGGCTCTTCGTGAACGAGGTGAGAATCCCAAATTTTTTCGTACATGGTTTTTGCCATGTTGTTCTCCTTGCGCAGTGCTGCGCTGAGTTAAGTCTGTTAATGCAATAGATATGCTCTACTGCGGTAAGTGTAAGTTAAGTTCTGCAGCTGCAATATATGGCTTAATCGTAGCGTCTCTCGCTACAGCTATGCATTTGATTGTAGGAAAAGGATGTCAATAATTCAAATTCATTGTTATTATCCTATTGATTCCAAAATGGAATATAGGCTGTTTTTCGAAAGACATATACGTCTTTTGTTCGCACCACCTTCTATCGCTCACTTAACTCGAGTCTTGCTCTATGGATATATCTGGATTAGAAGCGTTTATCGAAGTCGCGCACACGGGCTCGTTCTCGCGCGCCTCAGAACGTCTTTTCATTACTCAGCCTGCGGTAAGTAAGCGTGTTGCTGGTCTCGAATCAGAATTAAACGCGCAGCTGTTTAACCGAATCGGGCGACAGATTACTCTTACTGAGGCTGGTAAGCAATTATTACCGAAAGCACGTGAACTGCTTGAGCAAGCTGACGAATTAAAACGTATTGCATCTAATCTAAGCGATGAGGTTCAAGGTAATCTGTCGATCGCTATTGCGCATCACATCGGACTTCATCGGATGCCTCCAATCCTTAGAGAGTTTCATAAGACCTATCCAGGCGTTCATTTGGATATACATTTTCAAGACAGCGATCAAGCTTATGTCGACTTGCTGAATGGTGATATCGAATTCGCGATTATTACACTGCCCAGTGCGTTGCCTGAAGGTCTAGTAAAGCAGGTGGTTTGGGAAGACATTCTGTACCCAGTTGCCGGAAAATCCAGTGTTCTCGCTAGCTGGGATGATATAGATATTTTGGGCCTGTCGACGTTCCCTTGTGTGCTTCCCACTCAGGACACAGAAACGCACCAAGTGCTCAAACGTGTTTTTGACAAGCTTGGCTTAAGCTTAGATGTGCAAATGACGACCAATAATCTAGAGACACTTAAAATGTTAGCGGTTGCTGGAATAGGCTGGTCGATGCTGCCTGCAACAATGCTTGATGAGTCCTTGGTTAAAATCGACATTAATACGCCGCTGGCTCGCGACTTGGGTGTCGTTTACCACGCGAAGCGTAGCTTCTCGAATGCTGGGCAAGCGCTACTGAATCTAATAGAAGGGTCTACAAAATAACTCGCTAAGTTGAGTGATGATGCAGTTGAATGGAATCATGACGTTAGCTTGCTATGCTACTGGTTTAACCATCAATTTAAGGTAATACTTTTCATGAAAAACGCCATTGCCAACTTAACACTTTTAATCGCATTTTTATTTGTCGGAATATCAGCTGCTCACGCCTGCGACACGCTTCTAGACTTTAGTGCGCAAAAACTACGTTCTAAAGACACGGTAAATTTCTGCGAAGAGTTTTCAGGAAAACCGCTCTTAGTCGTTAATACGGCAAGCAAATGCGGTTTTACGCCACAGTTCGAGGAGCTTGAAGAATTAAATAAGCGCTATGCAGGCAAGCTCAATATTGTTGGATTTCCGTCTGATGATTTTAAGCAAGAGCATGCCGATGAAGAAGCTATCGGCAAAGTATGTTTCATCAATTATGGGGTTACCTTTACTATGCTAGAGCCTAGTTCGGTACGTGGAGACAACGCGAACACCCTATTTAAAAATCTTGCTGAGGTCTCGGGTGAACAACCTGGTTGGAACTTCACCAAATATCTTATTGCTGCTAATGGTCAAGACGTAACGCATTTTGAGTCAAACGTTAAGCCATTGAGCAGCACCGTTGTAGGTGCAGTAGATGCCGCTCTTGAATAATTATAATGGCATCCGTTA
>Ga0115561_1001416_pt1 | contig 17107 bp, 5 predicted proteins | sample COGITO_mtgs_1105_4_FD_87201 | JGI IMG/M metagenome (GOLD analysis project Ga0115561, IMG submission 87201) | Pelagic marine microbial communities from North Sea - COGITO_mtgs_110512 | ecosystem: Environmental > Aquatic > Marine > Epipelagic | place: Germany:Helgoland, sampling site Kabeltonne...
GCCTGGAAACCAGTACCAGATAAAAAAGTTGCAGCTCTTCCCCAACGAATAAGATCATCAAAACGAACTTGCTCTCCTACTAATTCTACTTTTCTTTCTTGAACAATTGCTTCAAAAACTTGCGTTTTACCTAAAGTTAAAGGTAAAGGAAGTAAATTAGCTCTATTCCTAACTCTATTAATTAAACCAATCGCTTCAGATTGAGTTCTAGCTTCATTGGCACATTCTGCCATCATTAATAACACATCTGCATAACGAATTACTTTTGCATTGATACCAGATTCTTGAGCTTCGTCAGTTTGTTTGTAATAGTTTTGGTATTTTTTCCAAGCTCTTGGCTTCTCAATACTTTCTGCTTTAAAATTATCAGCTACCATGGTGTTATTTCCATTATTGTAAGTATCACCTACAAAATACATTGTACCGTTTAATCTGTTATCACCAGCTTCATAAGAATTAAATATATCATCAGAAGGGTAGCAGTTAAACCAATTTAGGTTTCCATAATCTTGTCCTCTAAAAGTAGCATGGTTTTGTCCTGCACCAACTACAGGTCCTCCCCACTTATCAGCAGTACCTAAAGTTAAGTCATATTGAACTTCCCATACCGATTCTATACCATGTTCTGTTTCTTCTTTAAAGTTATCGTAAAAATTAGGTTCTAAATCATATCCACTCATTTTTTCAAATGATGTTAATGCTTCACCATATCTTTTCTCATACAATAATACTTTTCCTAAGAAAGCTTGAGCAGCACCTTTAGTAGCCCTACCTTTTTCTTCTGAAGCTTTAGAAAACAAATTAGCTGAAGCATACTCTAAATCTTCTATTATTAATTTAATAACATCTGCTTTTGGACTTATTGGCTTCCCCTCAGTTTGTGTGAAATCTCCGTTATGTAATGGAACATTACCAAATCTGGTAACCAACATCCAATAGTATTGTGCTCTTAAAAATCTAGCTTCTGCATAATATTTATTTCTGTTAGTATCACTTAATTCTGTTGCAGGTATTGCATCAATAATTGCTGCATTACCAATTACGAAATTTGCTTTATTGATACCTCTAAAGCAAGAATCCCAGTAATCTTTAATTTGTTCGTTTGTAGAATTAAAAGTAAACTCTTTAAAAGTTCTTTTATCTGGTTCCATTTGAGGATTATCTGCATTTTCCTGAGACATATTGTCCATCATATACCAAATTAATCTACCATACAAACCAACCGTCTGTAAGTTTGCATAAGCTGCATTTACAGCTGCCTGAACTTGTGCCTCGTTTGCAAAGTAAGTTTCAGGGGTTATTTGATTTGGATCTGATAGCTCTAGATCGTTTGTACTACAAGAATTTATAGCAAAAACTCCTGTAAGAAATAGAAATAAAATTTTATATTTTTTCATGATTATTGTTTTTTAAAATGAAACTTGAATTCCGAATAAGAAAGATTTTGGTTGTGGATACCTACCATAATCTACACCAGATGTTAATTCAGGATCTAAACCTGTATAATCTGTAATAGTAATTAAGTTTTGTGCACTTGCATACACTCTAAATTTAGTAAAGTAATCGTTAAACAATTTACTAGGAACTGTATACCCTAAACTAATATTTTTTAATCTAGTATAAGAACCATCTTCAATATATCTGTCTGATATAGCATGATTTTGCTGTGCTCCATTAAATCTTGGCATCGTAGTAGAAAGGTTAGCAGGTGTCCAGCTATCTAATAATTTAGTGCTACCGTTAAATGCTCTACCAGCACCACCCTCTAAATCATATTTATTAGTATTATAAACATCAACTCCTTGTACACCAGTAATAAACAAAGCTGCATCAAAGTTTTTATAATTAGCACTTAAGTTTATACCATAGGTAAAATCTGCAAGACCATCTCCTAACACAGTTCTATCATCTGATGTAATATCTCCATCTCCATCTAAGTCTTTATATCTAATATCTCCTGGCTGCACAGTAGTTTGCCCAGGATTTGCGGTAAAAACTGCATCTACTTCTGCTTGGTTTTGGTAAATACCATCGCTAATAAGACCCCAGAAATGGTTTATAGATTCTCCTACTTGAATATTAGTAATATTACCTGCACCATCTTTCATTGCATTTCCAGGAATTTCATCTACTCCTAAAACTAAAACCTCATTAGAACTAGTTCCAATATTCATATTAGCAGACCAAGTAAAATCACCTTCGGTATCATTATACCCAACCATAGCTTCAAAACCTTTTGTTTCGACAGAGCCAATATTTGAAGTAATATTACCAGCATTAGAACCTGATGATAATGCTGTTGGTAAATTAACTAATAAATCATCACTTGTGTTTTGAAAATATTCTAAACTAGCCGTAACTTTATTGTTAAAGAAACCTGCATCAAGACCTATATTTAACATTGTAATTTCTTCCCATTTTAAATCTGGGTTAGAACCACCATTTTCTGTAAAACCAGCACCATTTGTACTTCCTAAAGGATATTGAAAACCTCCAGTAAGTGTAGCACTGTATCTATAATCCCCAATTGCATCGTTCCCAGTAATACCGTAACTAGATCTTAGTTTTAAATTATTGATAGCACTATCATCTCCAAAAAAGTCTTCTTCAGAAATAACCCAACCTAAAGATGCTGAAGGGAATGTACCCCAACGATTGTTTGCACCAAACCTAGATGAAGCATCTCTTCTTACGGAAGCAGAGAAAATATATTTGCTATCAAAGTTATAGTTTAATCTAGCTAAATAACCTAATCTAGTTGTTTTGCTATTTCCACTACTAATAGTTTGGCTATCTGCACCAAACTGCTGTAATTCATCTGTGACAAGATTTCTTGCACTACCACCAAAACCTAAAAAAGTGTTTTCTGTTTTTTCAGCTAAAGCCAAAAATTCAACATTATGCTTTTCTGCAAATGTTTTAATATAGTTTAAACTATTTGTAAAAACTAAAGCTTGCCCCCAACTTGAACCTGCATTATAAGAAGCAAAATTTTGTGCATGTGTATTACTAGGATCATCAGAAAAACTAGCTATAAAAGTAGTACCTCTTCCATTATAATAATCTAAACCTACTTGTGTTCTAAATTTAAGACCTTCAATAATGTCATATTCACCATACAAACTTCCAATAACACCTATATTATTATTATCAATTACTGGGTGCGTTTGAATTCTAACAGGATTCTCTGCATCTTGTCCATCACCAGCATTAGAAGGCCCTTGAAAACCTCCTGGGTTGTTAGGATTGAATACAGGTAAAAATGGCACTGATTTTATAGCATGTGTTATTAGTGTTCTACCACCTCCTGATTGTTCTCCACTAGACTTGCTTATGGCTATAGACATTGTTTGTCCAAACTTAAACTTTCCTGTAGTATAAGAACTGTTTGCTCTAAAAGAATAACGATCAAAACCAGTATTAATAATTGTACCTTCTTGCTTTAAATATTCTGCTGAAAAAAATTGTGTGCTGTTTTCAGTTCCTTTAGAATAATCTATTTTATAATCTTCAATTAAACCTATTTGAAAAATTTCATCTTGCCAATCTGTATTGTTTTGAAATAATGCCAAAGGTCTGTCTGGGTATACGTTATTATTAGAAGTAAACTGCAAGTATTGTACAGTATTCATAAGGTCATATCTATTCGTAACCATTTGAGCACCTGTATATGTACTAACATTTAATTTACCTTTTCCTAATTTACCTGTTTTAGTAGTAACTAATACAACACCATTAGAACCTCTTGCTCCATATAATGCAGTAGTAGAAGCATCTTTTAATATCGATACATTTTCTATATCTGCAGGGCTAATTCCAGAAAGATTTCCTACAATTACTCCGTCAATAACATATAATGGAGTATTGTTTCCAAAGGTACCTAAACCTCTAATTAAAACTTGAGGACTAGACCCAGGAGGCCCATTATTAACGACAGTTACACCTGCTGCTCTACCTTGTAAAGCTTGTTCTGCATTTGTTACTGGTAATGCAGCCATTTCTTCTGCATCTACTGTTGCAATGGCACCTGTAACAGTTTTTCTACTTTGTTTACCATAAGCAACAACAACTATTTCATCTAAAGATTCTAATGAGTCTATTAACGTAATATTTAAAACTGACTGAGAGCCAACTAAAACAGTTTGAGTTTGTGACCCTAGATAAGCAAAAACTAGTTGATCAGTAGGTTCTACATTGTTTAATGTAAAAAGCCCGTCAAAATCTGTTTCTGTACCTATTTGAGTTCCTTTAATAAGTATACTTACACCAGGTAATAATTCTCCTGATGCATTTTTCACCGTTCCTTTTACTGTTTTGGATTGTGAAAACATACTCTGAGAACATAACATAACTAATGCTATGATTGCGATTTTCATTTTTATCATTTTGAGTAATTTAAATTAATTGAATTTGTTTTTAGTTATTATTGAATTTGAACTTTAGTTATTAATACATTATTTTCTGATGATAACTTTATTTCTGGTTGTTTGCCACCAATACTAATATTTATCATTCCAGGTTCTTTTATTCTTTTTCCTTCTTCAGATATTCTTGCATATTTATTTGATGAGATTTTAAATGTTACTTTCTTTGATTCATATGATTTAATAAAAACCTTTTTAAAATCAATTAAACTTCTTATTGGGTTATTTTTAATGCTATCATTTATGTGTGTTCCATAAACTTGAACAACCTCATCGCCTGAATATTTACTGTTGTTTTTTATATCAACGGAAATAATGATATCATCATTCTTTGCAATTTTATCTGATATCTTCAAGTTAGAATATTCAAAATTTGAGTAACTTAAACCATACCCAAAAGGAAACAAAGGCTCTCCTTTAAAATATTTATAAGTCCTGTTTTCCATATTATAATTTTTAAAATCAGGAAGATCTTTAACCGATTTGTAAAAAGTAACAGGTAGTTTTCCTGACGGATTATAATCACCGAAAAGGATATCTGCAATTGCGCTACCGCCAAATTCTCCTGGATACCAAGCTTCTAAAATTGCTGGAATATTTTTGGCTGTCCAGTTAATAGCTAATGCACTTCCGTTCATTAAAACAACAACAGTAGGTTTTCCTAATTTCTGAATTGCTTTTACCAATGCTATTTGCGATTTTGGTAACGTAATATCAGAACGATCTCCTTTGTCAAAACCTTCTATAACAACTGGCATTTCTTCACCTTCTATTTCTGGCGATAAACCCAAACATAGAATTACTACTTCAGATTTTTTTGCTGCTTCAATTGCTGGAGTTAATAAATCTGTATTCAGTTTTGCCCAAACTAAATGCGCTTGAGGATCTGAAAGTGTATTACTATACTCAATTCTTATTTTATAGCTTTTATTTGCTATAAGTTTTGTATCAAAATATTCTAATTTTGGTTCGTAATCTGCGCTGTATTCAAACTTTAATGAATCATTTACATACAATTTTGCGTAATTACCAGCCTTTAAACCTATTCTAAATTTTCCAGATTCTTTTGGCACGATTTCTCCAGACCATTTTACAGAGAAATGATCTGATTTTAAATTCTCTAAAGGTCTTTTTGGTGTCCAAGTAAAATCAACAGTTTCATCATTTCTAATTAACACTGGTTTTCCTTCAAAAGTATTATTGTTATAATATTCTGCGTGCAATCCTTTACCATTTTTATTTTTTAAAACATCTTTTGGAATTGCTTTTAGTGTTGGCCATTCTTTAGCAATATTAGAACCCAAAGCATAGTTAATAGTTGCATTTGGTAATTTTTCTTGCAATCCTTTTAACGGTGTAATAAAATTATGTGGCGTTCCGTGATAATTACCTAACAATGCTTGTTTGGAATCTGCGTTCGGACCAATTATAGCTATTGATTTAATATTTTTACTTAAAGGTAAAATGTTGTTGTCATTTTTTAACAACACCATCGATTCTTTGGCTATTTGTTGAGACAATTTATAATGTTTTTTACTTGCAACCACACTGTATGGTATATTAGACCATTCAACATTATTTTGATCATCAAACATTCCTAATTTAAAACGAGCAGTAAACAATCTTATTAAAGCAATATCTAATTGTTTTTCATCAATTAAATCTTTTAAAACGGCTTCATTTAAATTAGGGTCATACACACTACCACAATTTAAATCTGTACCACTTGTTACTGCTAATGCAGCTGCTTCTTCTGCTGTTTTTACAACCGCGTGTTTGTCTTCTTCCCAAAAATCATTAATTGCCCAACAATCTGAAACTACATAACCACCAAAACTCCAATCTTCTCTTAATATTTTTTGAAGTAATAAATCGCTACCACAACAAGGCTTATCATTATACCTATTATATGCACACATTACAGAATATACTTTTGCCTCTTTTACAGCAGCTTCAAAAGCGGGTAAATAGGTTTCGTATAAATCTTTTTTTGTTGTTACATAATTATCTTGATGTCTGGATTTTTCTGGACCACTATGAACAGCAAAATGTTTTGCTGTAGCTACAACTTTTAAGTATTTTTTATTATCACCTTGTAAACCTTTTATATAATTTACACCAATTCTACTTGTTAATAATGGATCTTCTCCATAAGTTTCTTGACCTCTTCCCCAACGTGGATCTCTAAAAATATTAATGTTTGGCGTCCAGAAAGTAAGTCCTTGACTCATTTTTCTTTGTCCTTCACTAATAAATTTATGGTATTTAGCTCTTGCTTCATCAGAAACAACAGTTCCCATTTCAAAAATTAAATCTGGATTCCAAGTTGCACCCATTCCTATTGCTTGAGGAAAAACAGTTGCCTCACCAGCTCTTGCAACTCCGTGCAAACATTCATTCCACCAATTATATTCAGGAACGTTTAATCTTTCTATTGCTGGAGCGTCATATCTCATTTGAGATATTTTCTCTTGCAATGTCATTCTACTTATTAAATCTAAGACTCTTTCTTCCACTGGTAAAGATTGATTTTTGAATACTAAATCAGAATCATTTTTGTTACATGAAAAAACAAGAAATAACAAAATGATGCACATTTTAAATGCAACATTAGATTTAAGTTTTTTGATAAGTATTTTACTTTTATTCAAATTGATTAATTAAAGATTAGAATTAGTAATAGTATTAAAACACCTACAATTACAATTTCTGAAATTATATTTCTTAATGGATTTTTTTTCTGCATAATTAACTCATACTACTTCTCAAATATAGAACGTTGATACACTTTTGAGTAAAAAAAAGAATGCATAAGGTGTTAATTTTGGCTCTTTTTAGGTTAAAATAGCACAAACACACTTTTTGAGGTAGCTTTTTGCAGCTAAATTTACATTTACAAGAAAGTTTAAAAAGATTTATTATTTTTCTTTGATTGCAACATCTGTTGGTAGTTTTCCAAAATGTGCTTTAAAGCATTTTGTGAAATAAGATGCAGAAGAGAAACCAACTTTAAAACCAACTTCACTAATAAATGCTGAACCAGTTTCTAATATTTGATATGCTCTTTCTAATCTAATTCTTCTTAACAGCTCGTTTGGAGTTTGACCTGTTAGAGATTTTATTTTTCTGTAAGATTGACTTTTACTTAGGTTTAATTCATTAGCCAATTCTTCTACACTTAAACTAGAATTGCTAATATTGTCACCTATGTACGCTAAAACTTTATTAATAAATTCTTTGTCTATTGATGTTGCATTTGTATTTTCTTTTGCACCACTAACTTCACTAAAGTATTTATCAAAAATTAATTTTCTACTCGTAATTAGTTGAGATAGCCTTAAAGTAAGTAAACGCATATCAAATGGTTTGGTCATATAAGCATCAGAACCATATTCTATTCCTTCAATACGATCGTCTATTCTTGCTTTTGCAGTTAGCATTAATAAAGGAATATGACTCGTTTTAATATCCGTTTTAATACGTCTACAAAACTCAAAACCATCCATTTCTGGCATAATTACATCTGTTAAGATAACATCTGGAAAAGATTTTTGTGCAATTTCTAAACCCTCAGCACCATTATTAGCTAATAAGACCTTGTATGATTTACTTAATTCTGTTTTTAAATAATTTCTTAACTCTGTATTATCTTCAACAACTAAAATAGTATACTTTTTAGTTGTTATTTTTTTATTCTCTTCTTGCTCTTTTTCTACTAAAATTTGATTTTCAGGGATAAAATTTATTTCTTTTTTAGAGGTATCCTCTTCTGATTTAAAGCTTTTTATTTCTTCTTCAGAGAAATGTTCTTTCCCTTTAGGTAAAATTATTCTAAACGTAGTTCCTTCATTTACCTTACTTTTTACTTCAATTTCACCTTTGTGTAATTTAACAAAACTACTAACAACTTCCAATCCAATACCTGTTCCTCCATAATACGTTTTATTCAAATTTTCTACTTGATAAAAACGTTCAAAAATTTTATCAGCTTCTTCTTTCTTTAAACCTGGCCCTGTATCAGAAATTACAATTTCGACTACTTTTACTGGTTTAGATTCAGATATTAAAGGTAAAATAAGGTCTTCATCATTATCAATTAAATCAACATTAATTGAACCATTATCTGGAGTAACTTTCATTGCATTCGACAAAATGTTGAAAATAATTTTTTCAAGCATATTCTGATCTGCCCAAGTATTAATTGAATGTATTTCAGCATCTAAGGTTAAAAAAATATTTCTGGTTAAAGCTTCTTCTTTAAAAAGAAGAACAATATTCTTTGTGAAATCTACCAGATTTAGTTCAGATGCTCTAACTCTTACTTTATCAAATTCTAATTTTCTTAAATCCATTAACTCATTTATAAGTCTAAACAATCTATCAGAATTTCTATAAATAGTATTATGCTTAGATCTAACTTGTTCTGGCAGATTTAATTCTTTATCCCTCATTATATCCTTTAAAGGATTTAAAATCAGAGTTAACGGAGTTCTAAATTCATGAGAAATATTGGTAAAAAATTGTAACTTATTTTTATTTAAAATCTCTTTTTGGTTTCTTCGAGTTCTTTCATTTTTAATCAATTGTTTTTCTTTCATTCTATTTTGTGTAACTTTATTTAAAAGTAAAACACCTAAAATAAATAGTAAAAAATAAGCTGATAAAGCCCAAATAGTTTTCCACCAAGGTGGTAAAATTGTTATTTTTAATCTTAATGGTTTTTCATTCCAAAGTCCATCATTATTTGCTGCTTTTAACTTAAAAACGTAATCTCCATAATCTAAATTAGTATAAGTTGCACTTCTTTGATTACCTACATAATTCCAAGATTTCTCTAAACCTTCTAAATAATAAGCATATTGATTTTTTTCTGGTCTGGTGTAATTAATACCTGTGTAGTTTATGGTAAAAACTGATTGTTTGTAGTTTAACTCTAAACTATTTGTTTCTGTAATTGTTTTTGAAAGTGGTGAGTTTTCTTCATTAGGAACTACGTCTTTATTAAAGATTTTTAAACCCGTTAAATAAAGTGAGGGTACACTGGAATTTGTACTTAAGTCTTTTGGGTTAAAAAAATCTACACCTTTATAGTTTCCAAAATAAAGTTTTCCTTCTTTATCTTTTAATGCTGCATTGAAATTAAAATCATCAGACAACAAACCATCATTAGATGTGTAATTAACAACCTCATTTGTTTTTAAATCTAACTTTGTAATTCCTGAATTTCCACTTACCCAAATATCACCTTTTTTATCTTCAATTATACTTGCAATATTTTCTTCATTTAGTCCAGAAAACTTATTGAACCATTTAAATTCATCATTCTTTTTATCATACCTACATAATCCTGCACCTCTTGTACCAATCCAAATATAATTATCTGTACTTTCATATAAAGATAATATGTGCGTTGAACTTCTTTGGTTATTATTTGATTTAGCCATTTGCTTAACAAATGAAGTTATACTTAATGTTCCTTCTTTATTATTTATTTTAAAAAGCCCAATAGTTGTTCCTAACCAAATTGAACCATCAATATCTACTAATATTTTTCGAATATCGCTTGTATTTATACCGTGTTTCACAAATTCTTTCGAATTAAGATGTGTTAAAACATTCGTTTTTGGATTAAAGGTATAAACACCAGTGTAAAAAGTTCCTATCCAAATAATTCCTTCTTTATCTTCAGTAATGCTTAAAATTGCATTAGATAACAATTTTCCATTAGAATTTTGAATATTAATATTGGTGATTTTTTTTGTTCCATTTTTTAAGATGTAAACTCCATTATCCCAACTTCCTGCCCAAATATTCTTTTTACTATCAATAAAAATAGTTTGAATATGATTACTTGTAAGACCTGAATATGTTTTATCATTAGATGTATTTATGTGATCTACTTTAGATGTTTTAATGTCAAAAACATCAATACCTCCACCATCCATCGTAATCCATAATTTATCATTAGCATCTTTTACGATACCAGTAACCGATCCTGTTTGTAAAGAATTTGGATTATTTTCTACACTTTCTATATTATTGAATTTATCAAATAAATGATCACTAACTACAACACCATTATTGTAATAGCCCATCCATATTCTTTGATTATTATCAACAAATAATGACCAAATTGAATTTGAACGTATACTGTTTTTGTCTGCTTTATTATATAAATATGTTTTAATTAAAGCTCCTGAAGAACTTAAATGAAAAAGTCCATCGTTTTCAGAACCAATTAATAAAGTATTGTCTGCTAATTGAACAATTGACAAAATTCGTTTATTAGTAATTGTAAAATTTGAGAAGCTAACTATGTTTTTTTCTTTAACTTTAAATTTATAAATTCCATTTCCATAAGAACCTACTAACAAGTTATTTTCAGCATCAACTAACATATACTGAATAGGAATTTCAAAAATAGAAGAAGAAATATCTGCTAAACTTTTAGGTTTTATTATTTGAGAATTTGCAATATCTACCTCTCTAAGTCCTAAACTAGTTCCTAAAAAGATTGTACCACTTTTGTTAACTTTTATACTATTTACAGAAGGTATACTACCATCTTTTGTTAGTATTCTATCAACCTTTCTTGTTTTTAAATTTAAGCCGAAAAGCCCATAATTTCTAGTACCTATGTATAAACTTCCATTATACTCTAGAATACTTAAAACTGAAATATTTTCGCCTTCTAATTCGCCAACAGATATTTTTTTAAACTGATCTAAATCTCTATCATAAAAATTTAAACCATCTTCTGTACCAATCCATAAATCATTATTGTTTGCTAAATAGGTAGAAAAAACAAGATTACTACTTATAGATGTAGAGTCTAAAGGTTTAAACTTATATGAAGTATAATCAATTCCATCAAATTTATATAACCCAGAACCATTTGTTCCTATCCAAATAAAGCCATAATGATCTTGAGTTATATTATAGATACCGACTTTGGAAATACCCTCTTTAATATTCTCAAAACTAAAATCTTGAGCCCTGTTTTGGGCCTTAAAATTTAGATAGAAAAAAGCACAAATAGCTATAAAAAGAGTTGTATTTCTTTTAAATTGCATAAATTTTAATTAGGACTAAAATTACTGTTTTTTGTTAGAATAAAACGATCCATTTTAAAACCATCTTCTCTCATAGAAAAAGACAAAACGTACTCTCCTGATTTATCAAAGTTTAAGTAAATTGTTTTTTCTTTACCACAATGATTATCGGGCATTCTTTGTGCAGAAGACCATGTCCATTTATTTTTACCTTCACACCATTGTATTCTCTCTCCACTTTCTTGCCAATCTTCATTAAAACCAACATGTACTCCATTATCTTCTGTACCTGTAGACAATGCATTTACCCAAATATAATATTTTCCAGGGTTATTTATTTTTATTTTATACGAAATAACACCTCCTGTTCCTGAAACAGGAAAGAAATTTTCTCCTAAAATAAGTTTATCATTATGTGTAACTCTTGTATCTGGTATAGCTTCTATATAACTGTTTTTGTTGGCAGATTTGCTGTAATTTGTACCAGACAATGTTTTACTTATTTTATCATTTAAAGATCTTACAACCCAATTCCTTTTTGTGCTATTGTTATTTTTATAATGATAGTTTTCTGCTTCAATTTCTAACATTCCGTCTTTTTCTTCAAAAGGCTTTGTATCTACTAAAGTTTTTAACAACGAATAATTATTAGGAGTAAAAGTGATAGAATTCCATCTACCTCTAGACCAAGCAGTTTCATTTCCTTCAGGAATTAATCTATTTGTTACTGCTTTTGATCTTATTTCTATCAAATCATTTTTACGTAAATAAATGTTATTTATTTGATGACGAACATTTTTAAAAGACTCTGAAACTCTAGGGTTTTTTATAGTATCTAAAGCTGTTCCGTTTATTTTGATAACATATTCAGATTCACCATCATTTTCGGCAGTAGCTACAAAAGTAAAATTATAAGTACCTGTAGCTCCTCTAAATTTAGCAATTGCCATTGCAAATTTATTTCTATTATTTTTTTCTGATGCATTAATTGCTAACACATTGTTTGGAAAATCTTTGTAATAAGACAAACCATCGTTTTCTAATAAATCGAAATCTTGAATTGCATTTAAACTGATGATTTTTTGCTCATTTTCTTGAGTACTTTCTTTTTCCTTTTTGATTGATGTAATTAACGCAACCCAATCTTTTTCTTTGTTAGGAGGGAAGCCGATTGCTATTTTACCACCTCCAGTAATTTTTTTAATTGAACCATTTAATAGTTTTCCACCAGTTCTTGGGTTATACCATTTAATAGTGTATTTATTTTTTGAACCAAATAAATTGATTTTAGTTTCTTTTACTTTTGGTAAATAAATAGCATATGTTTTATCATTTTCTGCAAAAACATAATCATCTAGATTATCTGTTAAACCATCTGCAGCATGCATTTTATCAAAAGATAAGTAATTATTAAAAAAGTCTAATGCATATTTTGTTTGATTCCAAACATTTTCTCTTGATCGCCAATCTTCGCAATTTAAATCATTATGAGCAAATTTATAACCAAAATACCATTCTACTCCAGCACCACCAGCCATTAAATTTCCCCATAAAACTTTGTGACGAATATCATTATGCTCTGGATCATCTCCATCTGGTTTTGCTCCTGCATCTGCTGGCCCAATTTCATCTTGAGAAACTATCCATTTTCTCCCTATTAATTGAGATTCATTAATCCATTTTTTTGTGATATTATGAATTGAATCTGGACTATTCGTTTGCATAGAAGGCCCGTCTAAAAATTCAAATCCTAATAAAGGCTCTAAATATAAATCTTGTTCTTTTGGAACAGAATGTGTGTGTAATGCTACAAAGTTATGGTAAGGATCATGTGTTTTAATATACTTAGCCATGGCTTTTCTATCTGCATCATTTTGCCCTTTTGGTGACCAATGTACGGGTCCATTTTCTTCACCTAAATTCCAAGTAATCGCTAAATGATGTGCAAACCTTGCAATTAATTCTCGGTAATATAATTTACGTTGTGTTTTTAACTCGCCAATATCTAATAGCAACTCATTTTCTGTTTCTTGAGTAACAATATGCAACATCAAACCTAAATCATCCATATAATCAAAGACAATTTCCCATTGATCTAATTTGCTTACATCAAAACGAGTTCTATCATTTTTAGTTATCCAAGGCCAAACATCTTTTCCATCACCTTGTACATTCATTGTTAAAAAGTACACAGAATTCATTCCTTTGGATGCTAAATAATTTAATGCTCCAATAATGTTTTTTCCTTTTCCGTTTTGCCAAGTTGGATTCCCTTCTTTCCAATCTTTAGCATGTGGTTCGTATTTGTGAGAAGGTGGTGTTTCATCAAACTCATAATAGCCCAAAAAGTTTTCTGGACTATCAGTACCACCTTTTAAAAAGGGTTTGTTTGATTCTGAATAGTATAAATAATGTTCGTTCTTGTAAACTAACCGTCCATTGATTCTGTTTTTACTTTCTTTTATAATAAAACTTCCAGAAGTTCCATCAAAACCAACTGATTTTCCTGCTTTTTTATCATCATTTATGGCAATTTCATTTCCTTTTTTAAATGAAACTTCATAGGTCCATTCTCCAATTTTATTGGGCATAAAGCGTACTTGCCAAATTGAACCTTTTTTTGCACTCGTTTCTGCAGTATTTCCATCAGCAGCAAAAAAACCAGGTACAATTATTTCATCATCTCCATTTTTAAAAGTTACATTGAGTCTATAATTTAAAAACGGATTGTCTTCATCATTTTCACTAAGTTCTTGGTGGCTGAAGCTTATTGTAACTTTGTTCCATTTTTCTAATTTACCTTCAACTCTACCTTGAGAAAATAAAGTGAAGTTAAAAACGAACACTAAAAAATAGAGAATAATATTTCTTTTATTTATTGACATAAAATAAAATTTGTACAGATGAAATTGAATTAAAATATAAAATTACACTTAAACAAAAATCAATAATAACAAAAAACGTGCATGATGTATGATAAAATATGCAAAATTTCTAATTTAAAAGACTTACTTCTTAATTACTACTCCATAAAAAAAGGTGAATTCTAATAAGAATTCACCTTTTTTTATAGATAATAATGCTTTTAATACTAATTCCCTTTTTTATAGTCTTCTAAAAATTTTGCTAAACCACTATCTGTTAATGGGTGATTTAATAAACCTGTAATAGATGATAAAGGTCCAGTCATTACATCAGAACCAATTTTTGCACAGTTGATAACATGCATAGTGTTTCTTACAGAAGCTGATAAAATTTGAGATTCAAATCCGTAGTTATCATAGATTTGTCTAATTTCTTTAATCAAATGTAATCCATCCGTAGAAATGTCATCTAATCTTCCTAAAAACGGAGATACATAAGTTGCTCCTGCTTTTGCAGCCAATAATGCTTGACCTACAGAAAATATCAACGTTACATTTGTCTTAATTCCTTTGTCAGAAAAGTATTTACACGCTTTTACGCCATCTGCAATCATTGGTAATTTTACCACAATTTGTGGATGCAACGCTGCTAATTCTTCTCCTTGTTGAATCATTCCATCATAATCTGTTGCAATTACTTCTGCAGAAACATCTCCTGCTACAATATCACAAATTTTCTTATAATGATTTAAAATGTTTTCTGCACCAGTAATGCCTTCTTTTGCCATTAAAGATGGGTTTGTTGTAACCCCATCTAAAACGCCTAAAGCTTCTGCTTCTGCAATATCATTCAAATTTGCTGTGTCAATAAAAAATTTCATACTTCTAGTTTTATACTGTTTTTAAATATTCTAATACTTGCTGGCTTACTTTTTCTCCTGTAAAACCAAATTTATCATCTAAGACTGTTGCTGGTGCTGAATACCCAAAATGGTCTAATCCAAACACTTTTCCTGCATCACCAACTAAACCTTCTAAGTTTACAGGTAAACCTGCTGTCAACCCAAATAAAGGTTTGTTTTTAGGAATAATACTGTTTTGATATGCTGCAGATTGTAATCTAAATACTCCTTCAGAAATAACAGAAGCTATATTTACTTTTAATCCGTTTTCAGCTTCTAAAATTTCTGCTGCAGCTACTAAAGTTGCTACTTCAGATCCATTTGCTACTAATACTACATCAGGATTTCCTACTTCTTTTACTAAATAACCTCCTTTTTCAGCAGCTAAAGCTTCTTGATATCTTGATGATGCTCCTTTTGTTGGTAAATCTTTAATTCCTTGTCTTGATAAAATTAAACCTGTTGGTGTATTTTTATTTTCTAAAGCCATTTTCCAAGCCACACTTGTTTCTGCTGAATCTGCAGGACGTAAAGCTAAAAAACTAGGGTTTCCACTGTGGTTTTTCAATTTTTCTAACAAACGAATTTGCGCTTCTTGTTCTACTGGTTGATGTGTTGGTCCATCTTCTCCAACTCTAAAAGCATCATGTGTCCAAACATATTTTACACCTAATTCTTGAATTCCGCTTAAACGAATTGCAGGTTTCATATAATCTGAAAACACAAAGAAAGTTGCTACTACAGGAATAATTCCACCATGTAAAGCAATTCCGTTTGCAATACAAGACATGGTTAATTCTGCAACACCTGCTTGTAAGAATGATCCTGAAAAATCTCCTTTTTTAAGTGCGTGCGTTTTCTTTAAGAAGCCATCTGTTTTGTCTGAATTCGATAAATCTGCAGAAGAAACAATCATGTTTTCTACATTTTCAGCCAAATACCCTAATACTCCAGAAGAAGCTGCTCTTGATGCTAAACCTGCTTTATGCTCAATTCCTTCAAAATCTAATTCTGGTAACTCTCCTGATAAAAAGAAATCTAATTTTTCAGCTTTTTCAGGATAAGAATCTCTCCAAATAGAAATTTCAACTTTTTTATCTCTAGCTTCTGATATTTTTCTTTGCAATAAGTTTTGATAAAATTTACTAACATCCTCATAAATATCAAAAGGACTCTCAGGGTTTGCACCTAAATTTAATAATGTTTTTGTGTAATCTGCTCCTGAAGCTCCAATGGGTTGTCCATGTAATTCACATTCTCCTTCAAAAGTTTTATCATCTGAAGTAACACAACCTTTACCCATGATTGTTTTACCAATAATTAAGGTCGGTTTTTCTGTCTCGTTATTGGCATCTTTTAATGCTTTTCTTATTTCATCATGATTATGACCATCAATTGTGACTACTTTCCAACCCCAAGATTCATACTTCATTGCAGTATCTTCAGTAGTTACCTCATCTGTTGGTGTAGACAATTGAATATCATTAGAATCATAGAACATAATAAAATTATTCAATCCTAAATGACCTGCAATTCTTCCTGCTCCTTGAGAAATTTCTTCTTGAACTCCTCCGTCAGAAATAAAACCATACACTTTATGATTCATCCAGTTACCAAATCTAGCTTTTAAGAATTTCGCTGCAATTGCCGCTCCAACTCCCATAGTATGACCTTGACCTAAAGGTCCAGATGTGTTTTCGATCCCTCTTGCAACATCAACTTCTGGATGCCCAGGAGTAATTGAACCCCATTGTCTAAAATTAGCAACATCTTCCTTTTTATAATTTCCTAAAAGATAGTATTGCGCATACATTAAAGTTGATAAATGCCCAGCATCCATAAAAAAACGATCTCTGAATGCCCAA
>Ga0115561_1001419_pt1 | contig 17072 bp, 17 predicted proteins | sample COGITO_mtgs_1105_4_FD_87201 | JGI IMG/M metagenome (GOLD analysis project Ga0115561, IMG submission 87201) | Pelagic marine microbial communities from North Sea - COGITO_mtgs_110512 | ecosystem: Environmental > Aquatic > Marine > Epipelagic | place: Germany:Helgoland, sampling site Kabeltonne...
ACTCGGGGCAGGGTCTCGCGCAAGGCGTTTGCAAGCAGGCTCATCAAGAAAAAAGGGAACGTGTTGAACACGTCCCCTTTTTACTGGATCAAGCCGCCTGCGGGCTTAACTGACTGGCATTGGCCCGAAGGCGGCTTTTAAGCTTTTGTATCAACAACTGGCCAAAGCCAGCTGACGATATTAGAAGCTGTGACTGATACCGAAGTCGTAACCGTTGGAGTTGCTGTTCAAACCAGTCACAGCGCCGTTCAGAGCTTGTGCAGCGCCGTTCTTGTTGGACAGGCGAGCGTACGTTGCGTACAGAGCAGTGCGCTTGGACAGGTTGTGCACGTAGCCCAGAGCCAGCTTGTTCGTACGTGGATCAGCACCAACGGTGTCGATCTTGTAGGTGGAGTAAGCCAGACGAACTTCGCCAGCGCCCACGGGCACCAGACCACCGATCAGGAAGCCCTTGCCGTCGTTGCCGCCGCTGATCTTGTCTTGGTTGTAGTGAGCCATGATCTTAGCCATGCCCAGGTCGTAGGAACCGCCCAGGTTCACAGCCTTGATGTTGCCGGCCAGGAACTTGGTTTCGGAGAAAGCGATAGCGGCGTTGATGGGGCCGTTAGCGTAACCAGCGCGCAGAGCCAGGCCGTTGCCGTCCTTCTTGTTCGCTGCGTTGCTCAGGTTTTCACCCATGTAGTACTGGGCTTGGCCGTAGAAACCGCCCAGGTTGCCAGGCAGGAAGTAGCCGATGGAGTTCGAAGCGCGCACGGTGGTTGGGCCACCCAGGCTGGAGTTCAGGGTTTGGGTCGTGCCAACACCGACCGTGCCAACACCGACCGTGCCGAACGGATCGAACACGGTCAGGTTCCAGAATTGGGGCGTGTAGTCACGGCCCAGACGCACTTCACCGAAGCCGCCGTTCAGGCTGACGGTCGAACGACGGTTGAAGGTCAAGCCGCCGCCGGTGACGCCGCTTGCGCCTTGGTTGTTGGTGCTGGTGGTGTCACCGGAACCGTTGTCGTTGTTCAGGCCAGCTTCGAGCCAGAACGAAGCGGACAGACCGCCACCCAGATCTTCAACGCCACGGAAACCCAGACGGCTGCTGGAGTAGCCGGAGCTCTTCAGTTGCGACGTGTTAGAGACGCTGCCGGAACCGTAAGCGTAGGCTGCGTCAACCACGCCGAACAGGGTCACGGAAGATTGAGCCATTGCAGCGCCGGAAGCAGCCAGCACAGCCAGGGCAATCAGGGATTTTTTCATTGCGAGTTACTCCAAGGTTAAACATCGGGCTCCGGTACGGGGGGGTCTATGGTGAAAGCACCTGCACAGTCCCGCCGGTTTCCCGGGCCAGCCTCCTGGTGGGGAAGTTGCTCTTATTACACCAGACCCGGCCGGGTTTCGCAAAGGAATTCGCCCACAATCGCCCCGAAAGGGAAAATTCGTTGCAGTGTTGCAACATTTCAGTGCGTGCGGGCAAAATCACGATTGCTGCAAGCGACCCCTGTGCCTTGCCTGGTGTTTTTGTATCCAAGTGCAATTTTTGTTTCGACACCATTGCCTCCCGAAATTGCCTCCCGAAAGCTTTCCATGGACGCTTTTTTGACTGCCGCAGACAACGCGCTGCGCACACTGTTCGCCCAACCTCGCGCTTCTGCGCAGACACCTGCCCACGGTGTGCCCGAGGCGTCGCTCGATCCCGCACAGAAAAAGCTGGCAGGGGCCCTGATGCGGGTGAATCATGTGGGAGAAGTGTGCGCCCAGGCGCTCTACAGCGCGCAGGCGGCCGTCACCCGCGACCCCGCCCTGCGGGACCACCTGCAGGCAGCGGCGCGCGAAGAAACCGATCACCTGGCCTGGACACAACAGCGTCTGGACGCACTGGGAGCGCGCCCCAGTCTGCTCAACCCTCTGTGGTTCGCAGGGGCTTTTGCACTGGGGCTGGTAGCCGCCAAGGTCAGTGACCGGGCCAACCTGGGGTTTGTAGTGGAAACGGAAACCCAGGTGGCCGCGCATCTGCAAAGCCACCTCGACCGGCTTCCCGAACAGGATCAGGCGTCAAGGGCCGTGGTCGCCCGGATGAAGCAGGACGAGGAGCGGCACGCAGACCAGGCCCGTGCCGCTGGCGCGCTGGAATTGCCCGCCCCGGTGCGCCTGGCCATGAAAGGCGCCGCCAAGATCATGACCACCACGGCGCACTATCTTTGAACCCCCAGCTGGTTCACGCGGGCAGCAGGTGCACCAAAAACATACGCACAGCAGCCCGCTCAACTGGGCAGTCCAGACCACCACACTACCTCGTCAGGCCTCCAGCACCTCGTAGCCGGTGGTGATGTCGGCAGTCTTGCCCAGCATGATGCTGGCCGAGCAGTACTTGTCAAGGCTCATGGCAATCGCGCGCTCCACGGCGGCTGGGGGGATGCCCTTGCCCGTGACGGTGAAGTGCATATGGATCTTGGTGAACACCTTCGGGTCGGTCTCGGCGCGTTCCGTCGTCAACTTGACGCTGCAGCCGCGCACGTCATGGCGGCCGCGCTTGAGGATCAGCACCACGTCATAGGCGGTGCACCCGCCTGTGCCTGCCAGCACGGTCTCCATGGGCCGGGGCGCCAGGTTCTGGCCGCCGTTGGCAGGGTGGGCGGCATCGGGGGCACCATCCATGGTCAAAACATGGCCGCTGCCGGTCTCGGCCACAAAACCCATGCCCGAGCGGGTTCCCGCCCCGCCGGTCCAACTGACTGTGCATTCCATTTGTTTTCTCCTGTATGACACGTGGTTTTTTCGCACGAAAAACCGAAACGAAAAGAATTTGATGCGAATTTTGCTGCATCGCAACAAGACTCGCGCTAAACTTCGCCCATGCATTGCCGCTTTCGAACAGAAAGGAAGCGGCAGGCGGCAAGAAGCCCGGAACCCGGCACTTGCCCCGCACCGATTGTCTCCTCCATCTCCTCAAAGGATGGATTCAACCCCAGGCCTCACGGCCTGGGGCTTTTTTTTGCCCCGGGTTTGGTCGCAATGAACCCAGCGTCACCCCGGCCAGCACCGCAGAGACTGCTCAAAAAAAAGGCACCAACCGCCCCCACTATGATGTGTGCCCCGCCTGCTCTGCTGGGCGGGTGATCCTATCGCCCCATGACACAGCCACTCACCCCCGCCGATTACCTGAAAAAAATCCTCACCGCCCGTGTGTACGACGTGGCCGTGGAGTCCCCCCTGGAGCCTGCCAAAAACCTGAGCCAGCGCCTGAAGAACCGGGTGCTCTTGAAGCGTGAAGACCAGCAGCCTGTCTTCAGCTTCAAGCTGCGGGGGGCGTACAACAAGATGGCGCACCTGACGCCTGCACAGTTGGAACGCGGCGTGATCTGCGCCTCGGCCGGCAACCATGCCCAGGGCGTGGCCATGAGCGCCAAGCGACTGGGCGTGCGTGCCGTGATCGTGATGCCCACCACCACCCCGCAGCTCAAGATTGACGCGGTGAAGAGCCTGGGTGGCGAAGTGGTGCTGTTTGGCGACAGCTACTCGGACGCTTACGGCCACTCGCTCAAGCTCGAAAAGGAACAGGGCCTGACCTTCGTGCACCCCTTCGATGACCCCGACGTGATTGCCGGACAAGGCACGATTGCGATGGAAATCCTGCGGCAGTTGCAAAGCCTGGGCAGCAACCAGCTCAATGCGGTGTTTGTGGCGATTGGCGGCGGCGGGCTGGTCAGCGGTGTGGCCAATTACATCAAGGCCGTGCGGCCCGAGGTCAGGATCATCGGCGTGCAGATGAACGACTCGGACGCGATGATCCAGTCCGTCAAGGCGCACGAGCGTGTCACCCTGCCCGATGTGGGCCTGTTCTCGGACGGCACCGCCGTCAAGCTGGTGGGTGAGGAAACCTTCCGCATCGCCTCTGGGTTGGTCGATGAATTCATCACCGTGGACACCGACGCCGTCTGCGCTGCCATCAAGGACGTGTTTGTGGACACGCGCAGCATCGTCGAGCCCGCAGGCGCACTGGCCGTGGCCGCCATCAAACAGTATGTGGACACGCACCACACCGAAGGCGAGACCTACGCCGCCATTTTGTGCGGCGCCAACATGAACTTCGACCGGCTGCGCTTCGTGGCCGAGCGTGCCGAGGTGGGCGAAGAGCGCGAAGCCCTGTTCGCCATCACCATCCCCGAAGAGCGCGGCAGCTTCCGCCGCTTCTGCGAGGCCGTGGGCGCCCTGCCCGGCGGCCCGCGCAATGTGACGGAGTTCAACTACCGTATCAGCGACGCCACCAAGGCCCATGTGTTCGTGGGCCTGACCACGCGCGGCAAGGGTGAATCGACCACGATTGCGCAGCATTTCAACCAGCAGGGGTTTGAAACGCTGGACCTGACGCACGACGAGCTGGCCAAGGAGCACTTGCGCCACCTGGTGGGCGGCCACTCGGCCCTGGCGCAAGACGAGCGCCTGCTGCGCTTTGTCTTCCCTGAGCGCCCCGGCGCGCTGCTCAAGTTCCTGAGCCTGATGCAGCCGACCTGGAACATCAGCCTCTTTCACTACCGCAACCAGGGGGCCGATTACGGACGCATCCTGGTCGGCATGCAGGTGCCCGCCGAAGACACGGCCACGTTCGACGCGTTCCTGGACGCGCTGGGCTACCCCTATGTGGAAGAGACGAACAACCCGGCGTATCGCCTGTTCCTGCGCGCAGGGTCTTGATCAAAATGGCCTCTAGCGCTTATTCAGCAAGCGCAAGCAGCTACTGAATCAATAGCACCCTCAACACAACCGATGCAAGCCCTGCGCCACTACCTGCTGGCTGTGCAGTTCTTCACCCGCATCCCCGTCACGGGGCGGCTGGCTGCGTGGGTGGGTTACAGCCCAGCCATGCTGCGCGCCAGCGCGGCGCATTTTCCGGGCATTGGCTGGCTGGCGGCCGCCTTGTCATGCGCCGTGTTTGCCTTGCTGCACCAAGGGCTGGGTGCGCAGCAGCCGCTGGCCTCCCTGGTGGCTGCGGTGCTGTGCACCGCAGCCACAGTGATGATGACGGGCGGCTTTCACGAGGATGGCCTGGCCGACGTGGCCGACGGCCTGGGCGGCAGCTACGACCGCGAGCGCGCGCTGGACATCATGAAGGACTCGCGCATTGGTGCCTTTGGCGCCATGGCCCTGGTACTGGCGCTGCTGGCCAAGGTCAGCCTGCTGGCGCTGCTGGGCGCGCACAGCCTGGGGGCGGCGCTGGCGGCACTGGCCGGGGGGCATGTGCTCTCGCGGCTGTGGCCGCTGTTCATCGTGCGGTGGCTACCGCATGTGGGTGACACGGCCCGATCCAAAAGCAAGCCACTGGCCGATCAGATTTCACGCGGCGCACTGGCAGCGGCAGTTTTTTGGTGTTTTTTGCCTCTGGCGCTTGTCTATCAAGCGCAAGCAGCTATGTTTTTAATAGCATCTATCACCGTCAGTATGGCGGCTGCCGCGTGGATTGGGCGCTGGTTTGCGCGACGCCTGCAAGGCTTCACGGGTGACTGCCTGGGCGCCACCCAGCAGGTGGGCGAAATCGGCTTTTACCTGGGCGCCGCCCTGGCCCTGGGCGCAGCGCGGTGACACCGGCCGCGTGGTGGCTGGTGCGGCACGCGGCACCGCAGGTGGCACCCGGCACCTGTTACGGCGCGCTGGATGTGCCTGCCGACCCCCAAGCCACCCAGCAAACAGCACGGCGACTGGCCGAGGCCCTGCCAACGGGTACGCTGATGAGCCACTCGCCGCTACAAAGATGTGAGCAGCTTGCGCACTACCTGCTTGCGCTGCGACCCGATTTGGATAGCAACCCCGACCCGCGGTTGCGCGAAATGGATTTTGGCGACTGGGAAGGTCGCCCGTGGGCCGACATTGCGCGTGGCGAGATCGACGCCTGGACGCAGGACTTTGCCCACTACCGCCCGGGGGCCGGTGAGAACCTGCACTCCATGCTCGCCCGTGTAGACGCAGCACGGCGCGAAGCCCTCAAGGCCCTGGAGCAAGGCCGCCCAGTGGCGTGGATCACGCACGCAGGCGTCACGCGCTGCGTGGCGTGGCTGAGCAGTCACGGAAGCGAGCTGCCGCTATCGCACCAATGGCCGCTGGAAGCGCCAGGCTGGGGAGATTGGGTGATGGTCCGACCCGGTTTGACCGGTGAAGCACCCGTGCAACAGACGTGACGGGTCGTAGAAGAAAAAGCCCGCCTGCCGACCACAGCAAGGGGTAAGCCCCAAAAAGCAGGCCCGCGGAAAAAGAGAAGCCGTCAGCCCTTGGGAGGCATCTCCAGGCGCACCGTGGTGGGTCCATCTACCGACGCACCCAACGACGCCTGGCGCGGGCCCAGCGACTGCAGCACCAGCCCCGAATCCACCTGCGCGCCCACGCGGAACGGGCGGGCCGGTTTGCCATCCAGAGAGATCAACGCCGCGCCGCCACCGCTGCTGCGGCCTGACAGCACGCCCAGCAGCGCAAAACGACTGGAGGGCGCGGCCACGGCCACCGGTGCCGCAGGCCCGGCGGGTACCGCACCCAGCAGGCGCGCCAGCGCCGTGCCATCCGGCGCGGCCTGGGGCGCGGGTGCCACGGGTGCCGCCATGCCTGAAGGCCGCGAGGACAAACGCAGCCCCCAATAAACCACACTGGCACCCGCAGCGGCCCACAAGACCAAAGTTGCCAGTCGGATGCCCCATTGAGAGTGTGTGTTTGTCACCATGTGGCGATTATGATTCAGCCGATTCGAGACCACCCCGAGAACGCTTGCAGTGAACACACCCTCTTTCTTCTCTCTGCGCCACGCACGCCGCAGCCTGGCCCGTGGCTTCACGCTCATCGAGTTGATGGTGGTGATGGTCATCATCGGCGTGCTGGCCGCGCTGATCGTGCCCAACGTGCTGGACCGCGCCGACGACGCCCGCGTGACGGCCGCCAAGACCGACATTGCCAACATCGTCCAGCAACTCAAGATGTACCGACTGGACAACCAGCGCTACCCCACGGCAGAGCAAGGCCTGCAGGCGCTCATCGCCAAGCCTACGTCCGGCCCCATTCCCAACAACTGGAAACCTTATCTGGACAAGCTCCCCAATGACCCCTGGGGCCGCCCCTACCAATACCTGAGCCCCGGCATCAAGGGCGAGATCGACGTGATGTCGTTCGGCGCAGACGGGCAATCGGGTGGCGAAGGCAAGGACGCGGACATTGGCAGCTGGCAGTGACGCCACGCACCGCCGCCCTCGCGTGCATGTCCCCGCATCATTGTTGGCTGGCCTGCTGATTCCGCCGTGCCCGTGCGGCTGCCTGCCTTGAACCTTTTCCACACCGCCCGCCCGGCGCGTGGCTTCACGCTGCTGGAGCTGCTGGTGGTCATCAGCATCATGGCGCTGGCGACGGCGGGTGTTTCCATCGCCATGCGCGACAACGGCCAGACGGTGCTGGAGCGCGAAGGCGCCCGGCTTGCTGCGCTGCTGGAGTCGGGCCGGGCCCAGTCCCGCGCCACCGGGGCCATGGTGCGCTGGCGCGTGACGGAACAGGGTTTCCGGTTTGAAGGCCTGCCCCCTTCGGCCCTGCCCAGCCAGTGGCTGGATCCGGGCATCATCGTGCGCGGCCAGGCCATCGTGGTGCTGGGGCCTGAGCCCCTGATCGGCCCCCAGCAAGTGATCTTGTCGCACCAGCAGCGGCCCGACCAGGCCCTGCGCGTGGTGACCGACGGGCTGCGCCCGTTCACCGTGGAGTCCATGCCATGAGCACGCAGCGCGCGGCGGGCGGATTCACGCTGGTGGAAGTGCTGGTGGCGCTGGCTATCGTGGCGATTGCGCTGCTGGCGGGCACGCGGGCGGCCAGCACACTGACGAGCAATGCACAGCGGCAGACGGACATCGTTCTGGCCCACCTGTGCGCCGAGAACGAGCTCGTCAAGGCACGCCTGTCGCGCCAGATGCCCAGCGTGGGCGACAGCACCGAGATTTGCGAACAGGCGGGGCGGCAGTTCAGCGTGAGCGTGATCGTGCGCCCCACCCCCAACCCGCAATTCCGGCGCATGGACGCGCAGGTGTTTGATGCCGACACGCCCATCCTGCGCATCTCCACCATCATCGGAAGGAACTGAATGGCCACGCTGCGCCGCTCGGCTTTCTTCATCCATTTGCGCAGCCGCTGCTCCAGCGGGGCTGCAACATCCGTGCGTGGCTTCACGCTGATCGAACTGCTGGTGGCCATCAGTGTCATGGCTCTGATCGCCATTTTGAGCTGGCGCGGCATTGACGGCATGGTGCGCACCCAGAAGGCCACCCGCCAGCGCGCAGACGAAATGCTGGTGCTGCAAGCCGCACTGGCCCAGTGGGGTGCCGATCTGGACGCCCTGGCCCCGCTGGCACAGACCACACCCCTGGACTGGGACGGGCAAGTGCTGCGCATGACGCGTCGCAGCTCCGCCATCCCCGACGAAGGCCCCGTGGTCGTGGCGTGGACGCGCCGCGCCACCAACAATGGCGCCCAATGGCTGCGTTGGCAATCGCCCCCCGTGCGCACCCGCGCTCAGTGGCAAGAAGCCTGGGCCCAGGCGGCCCAATGGGCGCGCACACCGGGCGATGCAGAGCGGCGTTATGAAGTGGCGCTGATTTCCATCGATGGATGGCAGGTGTTCTATTACCGCGGCGGGGCCTGGTCCAACGCACTCTCCAGCGCGGGCACACCGCAAGGCACCGCACCGGGAGTGGCCCAGGGTGCAGACCCGAGCAGCGCCATTCCCGAGGGCATCCGGCTGCAGCTCACGCTCTCGCCCGGCGGGGCGCTGAGCGGCCAGCTGGTGCGTGACTGGGTGAACCCCGCGCTGGGAGGGCGACGCACATGACCAAGCCCATGGCGCAGCACACCATTGACGAGCCCGCGGGCCGCCGCCGGCAGCGAGGGGCGGCCCTGCTGGCCGCCATGCTCACGGTCACGTTGGTAGCCACCCTGGCGGCCTCGGCCATGTGGCAGCAATGGCGCGCGGTGGAGGTGGAGACGGCCGAACGGGGCCGCGTGCAATCCGCCTGGATTCTGGTGGGCGCCCTTGACTGGTCACGACTCATTCTTGCGTCCGACGGCCGTGCCGGTGGCCCCGACCACCTGGCCGAACCTTGGGCCATTCCACTGCAAGAGGCACGCCTGTCCACCTTCCTCGCGGCAGACCGCAACGTGGCCCAGGTGGACGATGCCAGCACCGACACCACGGAAGCCTTCCTCTCCGGCCAGATCATCGATATGCAAAGCCGCCTCAACCTCACCAGCCTGGTCGAAGGCGGGCAGGTACAGGCCGGCGCCCTGCGGCAGTTCACGCGGCTTTTTGAGCGCCTGGGGTTGCCCCCGCAGCAGCTCAACGCCTTGGTGGAAGCGCTGCGCAACGCCCAGGCGGCGCCGGGCAAGGACGATGCCAACGCACCGCTGATGCCGCAATCGGTGTCTCAACTGGGCTGGCTGGGCCTGCCCGCCAGCACGGTGGCGGCACTGGCACCGCATGTCACCATCCTGCCCGTGCGCACCCCGGTGAATCTCAATACCGCCCAGCTGGATGTGCTGTGGGCCGCTATCGACGGCATCGACCTCGCCGGTGCGCAAAAGCTCATCGCGGCACGCGAATCGCGTCACTTCCGCAGGTCAGACGATGTGAAAGAGGTGCTGGGCGCCAACATGCTGTGGGATGACCAGTTGCACGCCATTGCCTCGCGTTACTTTGAAGTGCGTGGGCGCTTACGCCTGGGCCCCTCCACCGTGGATGAGCTTTCGCTGGTGCGAAAAGAAGGTACCGTGGCCACCACGCTGTGGCGCCAACGTGGTGTTTTGGACCGCGATTCCGCCGCAGCCGCGCAGCCTCTGCGCTGACGCATTGCCAGCCGCGCATTACCGTCATGCCAGCCCCCTAAAATGGTTTGCAAAACCTGCCCATGAGCTCTCTGATCCTTACCCTGCCCCTGACGCCACCGGGCATCACCACCACCTACAGCTACGCACTCACATCCGACGGCCACACGGCCGCGGCCCATGCGCACGCGGCTGCCGGTTTGCTGCCCGAGCCATCGCGCCCTGGCGGCGAAGTGGTGGCGGTGGTGCCTCTGGCCGCGCTGTCATGGCAGCGCGTGCAGCTGCCGCCCGGCATTCCGCTGGGGGCCAACCAGCAGACACCCCGCCTGCGCTCCATTCTGGAAGGCCTGCTGGAAGACCGCTTGCTGGACGACCCCGCCCAGTTGCACTTTGCCCTGCAGCCTGGCGCCCGCGCTGGCAGCCCGGTGTGGGTGGCCGTGTGCGACCGCAGCTGGCTGCGCGACCACCTGCAGGCGCTGGAGGCAGCAGGCCGCCCCGTATCGCGCGTGGTGCCTGAATTTGCCCCTGGCCCCACCGCCAGTGGCGGCACTGAAATCTTTGCCATCGGCACCCCTGACGACCCGCAGATGGTTCTGTGCGGCCAGGGGGCAGACCACAGCGTCACCATGCTGCCGCTCTCGGCCGCCGTGCTGGCCTTGGCCGGCCTGACGCCGCAAGCCGACGACGATGCCGCCGCCCCCGTGGTGCGTGCCGACCCGGCGGTGGCCGAGGCCGCAGAGCGCACTCTGTGCCGCCCGGTCACGCTGCACACATCCACCCAACGTGCTTTGGATGCAGCGCGCGGTGACTGGGATTTGGCGCAGTTCGAGCTGGCCAGCACCGGCCGCCTGCGGGCCATGCGCAAGGCGGGCTCCGCAGCCAGCGCCTTCCTGTATGGCCCCCAGTGGCGCGCAGCACGCTGGGCGACAGGGCTGCTGGCAGCGGCGCACCTGGTGGGCCTGAATGCCTGGGCATGGCAAGAAAAGCAGGCCCTGGCGGCCAAGCAAGTGGCCGTGCGCGGCGCGCTCACCACAACGTTCCCCCAGGTCAAGGTAGTCGTCGATGCCCCTGTGCAAATGGAGCGCGAGCTGACCCTGTTGCGCCAGAAGGCGGGCAGAGTGTCGCCCCGCGACCTGGAACCCCTGATGGCCGCTGCCGGGGGCGCACTGCCCGATGGCCGCGTACCCAGTGCGGTCGAATTTGCGCCCGGTGAACTGCGCCTGCGTGGCGTGACCCTGGCCCCTGATGAGGAATCTGTGTTCAACACCCGACTGCAAGCTGCGGGCTACCGCGCACGGACCGAAGATGGCACCCTGCTGGTGCGCAGCGAGGGGACGCCATGAGCCGCACCACCGCTCTGCAGGCGCGCTGGAAGGCGCTGGCACCGCGCGAGCAGAACCTGGTGCTGGCCGCTGGCGGCATCGTCGCCCTCGCTCTGGTCTGGTGGGTGGCCCTGGCGCCCGCGCTGGCCACGCTGCGCCAGGCACCAGAGTTGCACCGCAAGCTCGACCTGCAACTGCAGCACATGCAGCGCCTGCAGGCAGAAGCACAGCAACTGCAAGCCCAGCCACAAACCTCGCCCAGCGATGCCGTGGGCGCGCTGCGCACCGCGCTGACGCAGCGCCTGGGCACCGCCGCGCAAATGAACGTGCTGGGTGACCGCGTGACGGTCACGCTCAAGGCCGCCCCTGCCGATGCCACCGCCGAATGGCTGGCCCTGGCGCGCACCAATGCGCGGGCCGTGACGGTGGAGGCGCGACTGACGCGCAGCAACGCCGCAGCGCCCTCCAATGCAGGCCCGGCCACACTGGGCAATGCCGCCGCCCCTGCCGCCCCACGCTGGGACGGCACGGTGGTGCTGGCCCTGCCCGCCCGTTAATTTCTCAATCGCCCAGCCGACGCCCTACGCCGTGTTCAACCGCACCCGATCCAGCCCGCGTTCTGCCGACACTGCCTCTCGCAGCAAGGCACGGTCGCGCTCGCGCGCACTGCCGATGACAGCGGCGCGCGCCCCCTGGGGCTGGGCCGTAGCGGGTGCCTTGGCAGGGGTGTTGCCTGCCATCGTCGCCTTCGCGCCAGCGCAGTGGCTGACGCAGCGCCTGGGAACAGCCACGGGCGGACAGGTGCAACTGACCCAGGCCCGTGGCACCGTCTGGACCGGATCGGCCCAGCTGGTGTTGACCGGCGGCGGCGCCAGCCAGGACAGCGCCGCCCTGCCCGGCCGCCTGGAGTGGCAACTGCGCCCGTCATGGACCGGCCTGCGGCTCCAGATCAACGCCACCTGCTGCACTCCACAGCCCCTGCTGGCACAGGTTCGCGTACAACTGGGCCAGGTGCGCGTGGCGCTGCAAGACAGCCGTAGCCAATGGCCCGCGGCCGTGCTGGCAGGCCTGGGCACGCCGTGGAACACCCTGCAACCGCAAGGGCAGCTGATGCTGCAGACGCAGGGGCTGGAGGCCGTCTGGTCCGCGGGCCGCATGGCCCTGGCCGGGCGCGCCCAGCTTGACGCCATGTCCATGTCATCGCGGCTATCGACCTTGCGCCCCATGGGCAGTTACCGGCTGGAGCTGACGGGCGGCGAAGTACCCGCCCTGGCCCTCAGCACCTTGCAGGGGCCGTTGCAACTGACGGGCAGCGGCCAATGGGTGAGCCAGCGCCTGCGCTTTGCGGGCGAGGCCTCTGCCGCGCCAGACCGTGAAGCGGCCCTGGCCAATCTCCTGAATATCATCGGGCGGCGCAGCGGCGCACGCTCCCTCATCACCGTGGGTTGACCCTATGACGACTTCCATCCTTTCGCCACGCCTGCGTTTTGCTATGAATAGCATAGCTGTCAGCGCTTTCCTGGCGTGCCTTAGCGGCCAAATTCATGCACAAACTGCGGTAGGCACGGGCACCAGCAGCGTGCGCGCCGGGGAGCCGGTCACGCTCAATTTCGCCAATGCCGAGATCGAAGCCGTGGCCCGCACCATGGCCACCATCACCGGGCGCAACGTGGTGGTGGACCCCCGCGTCAAAGGCCAGCTCACGCTGATCACCGAACGGGCGGTGCCGCCCATGGCCGCGTTTCAGCAATTCCTGGCGGCGCTGCGCCTGCAGGGCTTCACGGTGGTGGAGTCTGCCGGCCTGTACAAGGTGGTGCCGGAAGCCGATGCCAAGCTGCAAGGCGGCAGCGTGAGTGTGTCGCAGGGCGGTGCGACGGGAGGGCCTGCCGGTGGGCAGATCGTCACGCAGATATTCAAGCTCAACTTTGAAAACGCGGCCAACCTGGTGCCGGTGCTGCGCCCGCTGATCAGCCCCAACAACACCATCAACGTGAACCCCGGCAACAACTCGCTGGTGATCACCGACTATGCCGACAACCTGCAGCGCCTGGCGCGCATCGTGGCGGCCATGGATGTATCCAACGCCACCGACGTGGAGGTGATTCCACTGCGCAATGCAATTGCGGCCGATTTGGTGCCGCTGGTGTCGCGCCTGATTGATGGCGGCAGCAACGGCGCAGCGCCAGGTGCCGTGCAGGGGCAAACCGACAACGCCTTCAAGACCACCCTGCTGGCCGAGCCCCGCAGCAATTCGCTGATTCTCCGGGCCGCCAACCCCGCCCGCGTGGCCATGGTGCGTTCGCTGGTCGAGAAGCTGGACCAGCCGCCAGCACCCGGCAGCAGCGCATCCACCGGCAACATCCACGTGGTGTACCTGAAGAATGCCGACGCCACCAAACTGGCCACCACCCTGCGTGCGGCCATGTCCAGCGCCAGCGGCGCGGCCACCACGAGCACAGGCGGCAATGGCTCGTCCACGCCCAGCACCACCACCGGCATCACCAACACATCGATGCTGGGCAGCGGCACCAGCAGCAGTTCCGCAGGCCTGGGCTCTGGCACGGCTCTGGGGGCTGGAGCCGGCAGCAGCAATACCAACAGCAACCAGCCTTCCACCGGCGGGCAGATCCAGGCCGACCCGACAACCAACTCGCTCATCATCAGCGCGCCCGAGCCCCAATACCGCCAGTTGCGCGCCGTGATCGACAAGCTCGACGGCCGCCGCGCACAGGTGCTGGTGGAAAGCCTGATCGTGGAAGTGTCGGCCAGCAAGCTCGCGCAGTTCGGCATTCAGTGGCAAGGCACCATCGGTGCAGGCAACAACGGCACGGTGGGCGTGATCGGCACCAACTCGGGCACGGCAGGCGCCAACATCCTGGGCGCGACAGCGGCCATTGCCTCGGGCAACGCCACCACCATCGCCACCGCCGTTGGATCGCTGGGCGGCGGGCTCAACATGGCGCTGGCCCCCCGCATCAACGGGCAGTACTACCTGGGCGCACTGGCCAACTTCCTGCAAAACAGCGGCGATGCCAACGTGCTCTCCACCCCCAACCTGATGACGCTGGACAACGAGGAAGCCAAGATCGTGATCGGCAACAACGTGCCGTTCGTCACGGGCTCCTACGCCAACACCGGCGGCAATTCTGGCGCGGTGAACCCGTTCAACACGGTGGAGCGCAAGGACGTGGGCTTGATGCTGCGCGTGCGCCCGCAGATCAGCGAGAACGGCACGGTGAAGATGTCGATCTACCAGGAGGTATCGAAGATCGACGCCGCCACGCTGAAGGACACCAACGGCCCCACCACCAGCAAGCGCTCCATCGAGTCGAACGTGGTGGTGGACGACGGCAACATCATCGTGATTGGCGGTCTGCTGGAAGACAGCTACTCGCAGGCCGAGGACAAGGTGCCGGTGATGGGCGACATCCCCGTGGTGGGTGCGCTGTTCCGTAGCGAGAACCGCTCGCGCAAGAAGACCAATCTGATGGTGTTCCTGCGCCCTGTGGTGGTGCGCGACTCCATGACCAGCGACGCGCTGATGACCGACCGCTACGAAGCCATTCGCGCGCTGCAGCAAGTGGTGCAGCCTGACAACAACCTGGTGATGCGTTCGGTGTCAGGCGCCCCCATCCTGCCACCGCTGGAGCCCCGCGCAATGCCAGCAGCGGCAGAGCCTGCGCTGCAGCCCACCCCTGTCCCCGCGCCAGTACAGCCGCCCGCGCCCATGCCGCCACAAACGGCTGTGCCTGCGGCCCTTGCGGCACCAGCACCTGTCGTTGCGTCATTGCCGCCCGCAGCGGAAGCGGAATCGGCCGAAACCGCCCCATCGCCAGCGCCTGCCAAGGCACTGCCGCCCTCTTATTTCGTGAACGTTGGCATTTTTGCCAATGGCAAGACGACGCGCGACACCCTGGCCAAGCTGCGCAAAGCAGACTTGCCCGTGAATGTGCAGGCCGTGAACACCAACCGTGGCTCGCACACCCGCGTGCGGGTCGGGCCGTTCAACACATTGAAGGCGGCCGACAAGGCAGCGGTATCGGTGCGGGCGCTGGCGCTCGAAGCCGACGTGATCCGCCAGTAAGGCACAGGCTCACCTTTTTGGCCCTTTTACCCCTCCGATAGAACGCTGATCGACACGCCATGCGCCACCCCTTGCCCTATGCCTTTGCCCGCTCATCACAGCTGCTGCTGGAGGATGATGGGCAACAGCTTGTTCTCTGGCATGGCCCCGCGCCCGACGTGACCGCGCTGTCGGAGGTCTTGCGCAAGCACAAGGTGCGGCACCTTTTGTCGCTGGACGCTGCCAGCCTGGCCCAGCGCATCAGCGCCGCCTACGCGCAGGGAGAATCGAGCGCTGCCACGGTGGTGAGCGAGGTCGAGAGCGATGCCGACCTCTCGCGCATGATGCAGGATCTGCCCGCCGTGGAAGACCTGCTGGAAACCGCAGACGACGCGCCCATCATCCGCATGCTCAACGCCCTGCTGACGCAGGCCGCGCGCGACGGGGCGAGCGACATCCACATCGAGCCGTACGAGCGCCACAGCAGCGTGCGCTTTCGCGTGGACGGCACACTGCGTGAAGTGGTGCAACCCAACCGCGCGCTGCACGCGGCCCTGATCTCGCGCCTGAAGATCATGGCGGACCTGGATATTTCGGAAAAACGCCTGCCGCAAGACGGCCGCATCAGCCTGCGCCTGGGCACCCGCGCCATCGACGTGCGCGTATCCACATTGCCCAGCGCCCATGGCGAGCGCGCCGTGCTACGCCTCTTGGACAAGAGCGAGAACAAGATCAGCCTGGAAGCCGTGGGCATGCAGGGCGAGACCCTGCGCCGCTTTGAGGGGCTGATCAGCCAGCCGCACGGCATCATTTTGGTGACAGGGCCCACGGGCTCAGGCAAAACCACCACGCTGTACGCCGGTCTGGGCCGCCTCGACGCCACGCGCAACAACATCATGACGGTGGAAGACCCGATTGAATACGAGTTGCCCGGCGTGGGCCAGACGCAGGTGAACAGCAAGATCGACCTGACGTTTGCCAAGGCCTTGCGCGCCATCCTGCGCCAAGACCCGGACATCATCATGATCGGCGAAATCCGCGACTTCGAAACCGCGCAGATCGCCATCCAGGCCTCGCTCACCGGTCACCTGGTGCTGGCCACGCTGCACACCAACGATGCGGCCAGCGCCGTGACGCGCTTGATCGACATGGGGGTGGAGCCCTTCCTGCTGTCGTCCTCACTGCTGGGGGTGCTGGCACAGCGGCTGGTGCGCAAATACTGCGGCAGCTGCCACGGCAAGGGCTGCGAGGCCTGCGGCCACACAGGGTACGCAGGGCGCACCGGGGTGTTCGAGTTGCTGGTGACGGACGACGCCATCCGCGCTCAGATCCACGCCCAGGCGTCAGAGGCCGAAATTCGCACCGCTGCCCTGGCTGCTGGCATGACGCTGATGCGCGAGGATGGCGAGCGGCTGATTGCTGCAGGCATCACCAGCCGCGAGGAAGTGCTGCGAGTCACCAGGGATTGAGCCCCGCAGCAGGTGAGGGCGCCCCACCGCTCAGGTGAAGCCCCCTACCTGGCAAACCGGCCCTAACCCGGAGCCCTGGGTCAGGCCAGTCGGGGCACTGCCTGCCCCAGCAAGGCCGTAGGAGCATCGTGGCGGTAGCCATCGTCCTCGTGCCGACTCAGACGCATACCCTCTGCAGGCAACTTGAACTGCGCCACCGCACGCGTGAGCTGCACGGCCTGTTCGCGCAGCGATTCGGAGGCCGCCGTCGATTCCTCCACCAGCGCCGCGTTCTGCTGTGTCATGTTGTCCAGCTGGCTCACCGACTGGCTGATTTGCGCCACGTTGTCGCTTTGCTCAGAAGACGCTGCGGTGATCTCTTCGATGATGCCGGACACGCGGCGCACGCTGCTCACGATCTCT
>Ga0115561_1001420_pt1 | contig 17070 bp, 13 predicted proteins | sample COGITO_mtgs_1105_4_FD_87201 | JGI IMG/M metagenome (GOLD analysis project Ga0115561, IMG submission 87201) | Pelagic marine microbial communities from North Sea - COGITO_mtgs_110512 | ecosystem: Environmental > Aquatic > Marine > Epipelagic | place: Germany:Helgoland, sampling site Kabeltonne...
ATTTGTTTTAATTATCACAAAGAAACTCTAGCAGCGGATATTATTGGTGTGGATCATTTATTAGAATTAAAAAAGTATATTTAAAGCATAAAATTGTAATTTTTTCGTTTAATAGGATACTATAACCCTAATTTATTATGAAAACACAATCTTTCTTTATAAAATACATATCCTTACTTTTTGTGTTAGGAACTTGTTTCTCATGTATCAAGGATACAGATTTTGAACAATATGATACGCTTATTATATATCCTATCGTGGAAGCTAATTTAGTAAATGCTCAAGAACCGGCTGCATCCTTTGTTGATTCCTCAGGGGCAGAATTGCCATCCATTTCTGATCAGGTTATTTTTGATGTTTTCAACTCAGATTTTAGTGTTGACAACCTTATAAAAGCCGAATTGGTTTTTGGAATTACGAATAGTATTAACAAGGCTTTTCAGATTAAGATGGATTTTTATGATAGTGCAGACGCGCTTCAACATACATTTTCGATAGATATTGACAATTCTCCTACAAATACCCCCCTGTTTACTGAACACATAGAAGTTTTTGAAAACATGAATTTATTAGCTCTAAAATCTACTCATAAATTAGAGATTACAATCACCATGATTTCAAATCCTACGAGTGTCGTTTTAACTCCTGATTCTGAAGGGAGTATTTTGTTGGTGTCAAAAGGAGTGTTCTATTTAAAAATATCCTCATGAAATGGCTTTTCTTTTTAGGGGTTTTTGTGTCTCTACATTCACAAAACAAGCAGCTTTTATACGGGTTTAAAGAAGTGCCGCAACAGCTTCTTTTAAATCCTGGAGGCCAAGTCGATTACCGTGGATATATCGGAGTTCCGATACTGTCTCATATACATTTTAATGCTGGCATCACTGGATTTTCTGCATTTGATATTTTTGCTGATGATGGAAGAGATTTTAATCAAAAACTTAGAGAGGTTGCATATAGTATGGATTCAAAGGACTTTGTTGGGTTTAAACAACAATTAGATATTTTTTCAGCAGGATTTTCTGTAAACACATCTTTAGAAGACAAGTTATTTATTTCCTTTGGAATGTATCAAGAATCCGATATATTTACCTATTTCCCAAAAGATTATGCAATCCTAGCTAATGAAGGCAATTACAATAATTTAAACAGGCGTTTCGATTTTGGTCAGTTGAGCGTGAGTGCTGAAGTGTTATCTGTATTTCATATAGGAGTGAATAAAAAAATTAATTCTAAATGGACCTTAGGAATCAGGGGTAAAATCTATTCTAGCATTGCACAGCTGTCCTCAACAAAAAATCAAGGTTCTTTTATAACGGTTCCGACTGCTAATAATAATTTGAATCACATCTTTGATCTAGACATGAAATTACAAACATCTGGAATTTCATTTCTAAGAGAACCCGACGTTAATGATGAATTAGAGGTTCTAAAAAAACGCTTATTATTTGGCGGAAACCTTGGTGTTGGAATCGATCTTGGATTTACCCATCAGCCTGCACCAGAATGGACAATAGATGCCAGTCTTCAAGACATTGGTTTTATCAACTATTCTAAGGATGTTAAAAATTTTATTTTAGATAAGTATCTAGAGTATGATGGGGTTCAATCAGTATTTCCACAAGTTACATCGGGACAAACGGCTCAAGACTATTGGGATGAGGTTAGTAGTGATTTTGAAGAATTAGTTGAAATTGATAGTACCACAACATCGTACACAAAATGGCGACCCATAAAACTCAATAGCTCGGTGAGTTATAACTTTGGAAGAAAAATAAATAAAGAATGTAATTGCCTTGATAAATTAGATCCAACGTTTCAAAATAGAGTGGGAGCACATCTGTTTGCAATGAAACGTCCCAATCATTTACAATGGGCTTTATCGCTATTTTATTTTAGAAAATTTTATAAAAACCTTCAAATAAAAACGACCTATACCGTCGATGCGTTTTCATTTACTAATGTTGGACTAGGCATGTCTGCCGCTCTAGGACCTGTGCAGTTTTATATTATGGCAGATAATTTATTGGAATATCAAAACTTAGCTAAATCACAAAGCGTATCTTTACAACTAGGCTTTAACTATATATTTAAAAATAATGAAAACTAAAATTTGTGTTTTTCTTTTAATATTGAGCACCACTACGAGTTTATGGGCTCAATTGAGTATCAATGATTATAAATACGTTTCAGTTCCAGATAAATTTGATTTTTTAAAATCAAACGATCAATATCAATTGAATTCTTTAACCAAGTTCTTGTTAAAAAAGAATGGATTTACAGTGCTGAATAAATCGGATAACTACCCAATGGATTTAGCTCAAAACAATTGTTTACTACTCAACGCAAATGTGGTTAAGATTAAAGGGTTATTAACAACAAAACTACAACTGCTGCTGACCAATTGTAAAAATACGGTAGTTTTTTCTTCCGAAATTGGAAAATCGAAACTAAAGGATTATCAGAAAGCGTATCATGAAGCACTCCGAGATGTTTTTACTTTAAGTGAATTTAATTATGCTTATGTGGGGGCAGATCGTACGATTGTTTTGCCTACACCAACCCCGCCTAAAACACCAAAAGTAACACCTATTGAACCCACATCTGAAATTGTTTCTGAAGAACCAGAAGCTCCATCAGTTGCTGAAGTTCCATCAGTTCCAGTCGTTGAGGTGGCTTCGGGATTGATTATTCAGCAAACCAACACGGGCTACAATTTTATAGACAGTCGTTCTAAAACTATTAAATACTCCGTACACGCAACATTGTTTGAGTATGTTTATATTATTGATGGGGAGGAAGGAATTATTTATAAACGCGGACAAAGTTGGGTTCGTGAATCTATTGAAAATGGAAAAACTACGATTGAAGCTTTGAACATTCAACGCTAAGAACTGTACTTGTCTTTCCAACGTTGTTTCAAAAATTCTTGCTGGGCATTTTCACGGGTGTTGTTCCCAGGTTTGTAAAACTGTGTGTTTTCGATTCCTTCTGGTAAAAATTCTTGAGCCACAAAATTCAGGTCGTAATTATGAGCGTATTTATACGATTCGCCATAGCCTAAATCTTTCATCAATTTAGTTGGTGCGTTCCGAATATCTAGGGGTACAGCAAGATTCCCTGTGTTTTTCACAACATCAATTGCTTGATTGATTGCCGCATAAGCTGCATTACTCTTTGGCGAGCAGGCCAAATAGGTCGCACATTGGCTTAAGATAATCCGACTTTCGGGCATGCCTATTGCTGCGACCGACTGAAAGGTGCTATTGGCTAATACCAAAGCCGTTGGGTTGGCGTTTCCAATATCTTCACTCGCAAGGATAAGCATGCGTCGTGCAATAAACTTCACGTCCTCGCCACCTTCTAGCATCCGTGCCAACCAATAGACGGCACCATTTGGATCGCTCCCACGAATGGATTTAATAAAGGCCGATATAATATCGTAATGCTGATCGCCTGTTTTGTCATATAAAACCGTACTGTTTTGAACCTTATCTAACACCAATTGATTTGTAATGGTTACGTTTGTGGCACTGTCTGAATTGACAATTAATTCAAAAATATTTAATAATTTCCGAGCATCGCCACCTGACAGTCGCAGCAAGGCTTCGGTTTCTAGGAGTTTTATTTTCTTTTTTGAAAGGAGTTCATCGGTTTCTATAGCCCGTTTTAGCAGCACCTCTAAATCACTGGTGTCAAACGGTTTTAAGGTATAAACCTGACAACGCGAGAGTAGGGCGGAGATGACTTCAAAACTTGGATTTTCAGTAGTGGCTCCAATCAGTGTGACCCATCCTTTTTCCACGGCTTGCAAGAGTGAATCTTGTTGTGATTTGCTAAAACGATGAATTTCATCAATAAATAAAATAGGGTTTTTGGTCGTAAATAAACCACCACCAGTTTTGGCTTTTTCAATGACTTCACGCACGTCTTTTACACCAGAACTAATAGCGCTTAAGGTATAGAAAGGGCGTTCGGACTCGGTAGCAATGATGGTGGCAAGGGTGGTTTTTCCGATGCCAGGAGGGCCCCAAAAAATCATGGAGGGAATTAATCCTTGTTTTAATGCTTGTGTTAATGCTCCGTTGGATCCAATAAGGTGTGATTGACTGATGTAATCGGCCAGTTTTTTTGGACGTAAGCGTTCTGCTAAGGGTGCATTCATCCTACAAAACTAAAGTTTTTTTTTATATAAATCTGACATTCTAACATATTGCCATTTTTTGGCGGGTTATTTGCTAGTGTTTAGTAAATTTATAACCATGAATCCACAACAACCCTTTCGATTTTCTACAGGCGTCATTGGCTATCCAATAGCGTTTGTATTGTTGATTTGGATTGTATTTTGGATTGAAGTTCGGTTTGGATATCGTTTGAATACCTTGGGTGTATTTCCAAGAACAATATCAGGTTTGAGGGGTGTTATTTTCAGTCCTTTTATTCATGGGAGTTTAGAGCATTTATACCATAATTCTACTCCCTTATTGGTGTTGTCAACAGCTCTTTTTTATTTTTACCGCCCAATTGCGTGGAAGGTTATTTTATTTGGAATTTTATTTTCAGGACTTTTCACCTGGGTTATAGGAAGTCCTGGTTACCATATTGGTGCCAGTGGTCTAATCTATGTACTAATGAGTTTTATGCTTTTTAAAGGGATTTTCTCTAAACATTACCGCCTGACGGCTCTTTCATTTTTAGTTATTTTTTTATATGGTAGTATGTTGTGGTATGTTTTTCCAATTAAAGAAAACATGTCTTGGGAAGGACATTTATCAGGATTATTAGTGGGGTTTACATTTGCCTTGGTTTTCAAGACGTCTATTGCCAAACCTCCCAAATATGTTTGGGAACAGGAACATTATGATGAATCAGAAGATCCTTTTTTACAACAGTTTGATGCGGAGGGTAATTTTATAGAAATTTTAGAAGAAGAAAATCACACGACAGATAGTTCTTTAGAAGTGCGTTATAATTTCAAAGAGAAGGATGTTTAGAGGCGTTGTCTGACGACTTCATAAAGAAAAGCACCACATGCTACAGAAACATTCAAAGAGGCAATACTGCCGTACATGGGGAGTTTTGCTTTGTCGTCCACTAATTTCAAAATAGAAGGGTTGATGCCACGATCTTCAGACCCCATAATTATGGCACATCCGTGTTTAAAATCGATGTCAAAAATAGTATTTTCTGTTTTTTCTGTGGCGGCAATGACTTTTATATCAGAGGCTTGTAAATAAAACATGGCATCTTTAATATGATCTACTTTACAGATGGGAATGTTAAATACGGCACCTGCACTTGTTTTTACGGTATCTCCATTTATGGGAGCGGCGCCACTTTTTTGAATGATAATTCCATCCACGCCAGTACATTCGGCGGTTCTGATAATGGCTCCAAAATTACGTACATCACTGAGTTGGTCTAGGAGGAGAAACAATGGATTTTCTTTGGTTTCTTTGACTGTGGTTATCAATTCTTCCAAATTATAAAATGCAATTGGCGACATATTGGCCACTGCCCCTTGATGGTTGTGTGGAGTCAATCGGTTTAGTTTTTCAACAGGCACATATGAAACGTTGATATTTTGTTTTTTTAATAGTTTTTCTAACTCCGTGTATAATTCGCCACTCAGTCCTTTTTGTAAAAAAACCTTGTCTATGGTATTTTCAGCTTCCACAGCTTCAATGATGGCACGAAGGCCGTATATTTTGGTTTCTTTCTCCATGTCGCAAAAGTACACATTACACATCAATTTTAAAGTATTAAACTAAAAAAGCGAATTTTTTTAGAATTCGCTTTTAAATGTACTTATAAATAAGGAGTGTTTATTGAATAATCACTTTTTTAAAGGTGTTTTTAGAACCTTGTTTTAAGGATAAAAAATAGACTCCTTTTGCATAATTACTGGTGTTTAACTGTCCTTTAATTACAGCAGTTCCTCCCAACATATTTTTTGTATATACAGTTCTGCCTTGAAGATCTACAAGTTGCACCAAACAACTGGCATTTGATGAGGATGCAAATTTAAAGTTAAGCATTTCCTTTGCTGGGTTTGGCCAGATATTTAATACATTTTCTGTGTTTGAGTTTGTACTCAATACAAAATCAGAACTAGAGATGATTAAAGAAAAATCTTGAGAACCACCAGCTAAAAGTCCTTGGTGACTTACAGTGAGGGTGTAGGTTCCTGCGCTTGGGGAATCAATATCAATGTTTTCAACCGTATCTACATTATTTACATCATTTCGAAGCGCATTTCCTGTAGGACTCACAGGATTTAATCTCCAAGGATAGTAAATTGTTCCATCAGGAGCTGTGATTTTTATATCTAGATTGTTAACCAAAGCGGGTATTGTACTGTTATTATTTCCTGATTGGTTAAAACCTGCTTGATCTGTCCAACATAATGTTGCACCGATAGGGCTGGAGTTTCCTGCTTCAAAAGTTGTGGTATAGGTATCCCCACTGATTAAAGTTCCTTCTAAAATTTTTGCTTCAGTAGTAGAATTTTGTGAAATTATAAGAGCTGCGTTTAAACAATTCAAAAGCCCCCACCCATAGACGGGATCTGGCCCATTTCTAACAAAATCATCATCGGCAGTATGACAGGCTAATCCTTTTAAAGTTGCTGATTTCATAAAATTACCGCCGTTAAGTGATGCGTAGTACTGTTGTAATAGCACTAAAGATCCCGCCACATTAGGAGCTGCCATTGAAGTTCCAGTAAAATTCCCGTATGCTTCTGTTGATGAACTTATTGGAGATTTGAGTCCAGTTCCATTTCCGGTAATGTCTGGTTTAATGCGTCCATCATCTGAAGGACCTTGACTGCTACTTGAATTGATACTGATAGCTGTTAGTTGGTAATTGGCATTGAAAGAAGGATCTTGTGCATTGGCAACGACTAAATTATTTTTTGAATTTTTTTCTCCAGTGAGTTTGTCATAGCCATCGGTACTCGCATTACTATTTGTGCTGTTTCCATCATTTCCTGCGGATACTACTTGTAGATAGTAAGGATTATTAAAATGAATTTCGTCCCAAAGTATTGAATCCCCCATATAGCATCCTATATACCATTCAGGGAGGTATTCTTCCCCATCTTGGTCAACTGCGGGTACGCCGTAAGAATGATTGGAAATCAACAATCCATTCGTACTTACTTCATCTAAAACTTCGAGGTCATCACTATCCCAAGTGTAAGAAACAATTGTAGATTTTGGTGCCATTCCTTTCGCTTCTGACCAAACGCCTTTTGCTGCAATGGTACCTGCAACATGTGTTCCATGGTCATCATAAAGTTGGTTTATCTCGTAATCTGGGGTGGTTACCCTTATTGCTGAAGTGTTTGGAAAATGTCCTGCAAACTCTATATGGTCAACTAATACATTTTCTTCATCCCAAACTCCTACGACCATTCCTTGCCCTTCAATATCAAGGCCTCCACCTCCTCCATTATGCAAAATAACTGCTCTGGTTGCAATGGCAGCATTTGCGTTATCAGTTGTGATTGTTATAGGCGTTCCATCAATGATATCAACAATTGTATATTTCTTATCTCCAATGTAGTAGTTGCGTTGTGTCCCTGGATTTTGACTCAAGTAGGCATCTATCCGAATCTTTTTTTGGTTGTTATTTTTGTTTATCTTTTCAACTAATGCAGCGTTCTTTTCTTTTAAACTTGCACTAATAATTGTTTCACTTTGTGATTTGGTTTGTCCGTATCCCAAATTTAAACCCGCTCCAATAATTACGATTATTAAAAGATACTTTTTCATTTATTTAATTTGTTGAAATATAAAAAAAAGCCTGTGATTTTCACAGGCTTTTTTTTGTTAATGTTATTTTTTACAATAAAAATTAACAGTATTATTGCTTGGTAAGTGTTGTTTCATAAGGTCCAAAATTATTTGGAAATCCAAAATCACCACTACAAACAATGACTGCTGAACCATAATCATATGAGCTACTATCTATAAAGTGGTAGCTAAAGCCCGCAAGATAAGGGATGCCAAAATTAACTCCGTCATCTACATCTAAAGTTCCGTTTAGTTTAAATGTCATTATAGTTCCTGCTGGATAATAAGTATCAAATCCATCTGAATTTGTAACTAACATAGTGGAAGCTGTAGAATCTCCTTCTACCATTGCTAATTCAACTTGGTAGCTTTCTCCAAAGGCAGCTGCTAATTGTAAACCTGCATTCGTACCACTTGTAAACACTTCACTTACCGTATAAGCACCTTCAAATGCACTGATTGAAGGATTGATCACAATTCTCTGAGATACTGGCTTTGTTTCGCCTTCTAAACCTGCTGTAATACTAGATGAACTTGTACCGGTAAGTACCACATCAAAAACCATTGGTTCTGTCAGAGTTGTTCCATCTAAATCTGTAAGATTTAAAGAAATCATAGCTAAGTATGTGTATTCAAATCCAGTATCGTTGTCAGGACCAGCATAGCTTGTTTTTCCAGCTGGTGCCACGATAGCTCCTGTGTTAGAAAATACATTGTTAGGGTCTGCACCCGATACACTTTGTAAAGCATAGTTGATCGTCAAATCAGAACTGGTTGTTGGTACTTGGATGTTTACATCCAAGTCGATTGTTCCTAAAGCACCTTGGAATACTCCAATTACAGCAGGATTGGTAGTCAGAAACTGAACCCAACCTCTTTCTTCTTGAGCTGCGTAGCCTAAATCGTCACCACTTCCGCTATCACAAGATATTGTCAGTGTGAGGACGAGTAGTAAACTAATTGATTTTATTATATTTTTCATATTTTTTAATTTATTTGGTTAATTTATGGGTTCACACAGAATTCTGTTGATTCTGATGAGCCCCAATTTCCTTCGCCATTAGCAACATTAATAATTGAACAGTCTAAAGAATAGTTTCCGGTAGTAACACCATCGAATTGACCATCTCCATATGAATCGTAAATATTGAATGTATAACATCCGTCATCTAAGTACATTGAATCAATACCATAGGTTGTTGAAGGCTCAGAAATAAGACCACCACCACTAATATTAGCGTATGTACCACCTTCAAACATAACGTCTCCTGTAGCATCTACAATTTCCCATGTTCTTTCGCTAGACCAACTGTCTTCATTCATAGTCAATACAAAATCATTACAAATCAAGTATTTGTTGTAGTTAATAGTCGTTGTTTTAGAACCTACAGCAGCATCTCCTTCAGGTAACACTAACTCTAATACTAATGTGTAAGCTACACTTTCTGCAAGGTTGGTGTCTACAAAAGTCACAGTCAGAGTTCCATTGTAAGAATCTGCGGGTATTGTAATAGTTCCTATTGAGTAATCTCCTATAGCCCCTGTAGATGATGCATCCACTACAACATCATAGCTTCTTGCCGATGATGAAGTTGTTGTTGCTTGTACCCCTATAGTAGCTGTAGCACCTTCAGGTCGCACAGCAACTGAGGAAGAAGCTGTTGTAAATCCAACCCCAGTTTGTCCATCGTTATCATAAACATTGTCTATGTTCGCATCGTATTGTTCACAAGCCATAAAGCTTCCAAAAACAAATAGAGCAGTTAATATTCTAAATTTTTTCATAATTATATTTTTTTTTAATTAATAACCATCGTTTTGATCAACCCCGCTGTTTGCAGTTGTTTCACTTAAAGGAATTGGTAATGTAAATCTGTAATCAGTTTTCGGTAATGTACATCCTGCTAAGTTTTCACATTCTTTAGCATCTCTATCGATTTTACCTTCTTCTAGTTCTGCCCTGGATCCTAAACGTTTTAAATCCACCCATCTGTGACCTTCAAATAAAAGCTCCAAACGTCTTTCGTCAAGAATTCCTTTAAATGCCTCTTCTTGAGTGTTAAATGAATATTCAGATTGTGCTGATCCATATCGTGCATCTCTTAATTGATTAAGTAAGATTGCAGCTCCTGGAAGATCTCCTGCATCGGCAGCAGCTTCCGCTCGGATCAATAACATTTCAGAAGCTCTGAAAACTTTAAGATCATTTAAAAGTGGTTGCGTTCCTCCAGGATATTTAAAAACTAATAACATATCATCGTTAAGATAATTATCATTAGTTTCGTATGTAGGATCTATAGTTGATTCTGCAATGTTTAAGTTTCTACTTAAACGTACATCATCTGTTCCATCTAAGATGTTAAATACTGCACGACTCATTTCCATAAATGGACCTCCACTTGCAGTGGCATCGATAAAAGCAAATAAGCTACCAACCCATCCACCGCCTTCAGTTCCTTGTCCATCATAAGAATCTCCGATGGATCTTTCTAGGCTAAATATAACTTCAGTGAAATCACTGTCTTCAAACATTGCGGTGTATTCTTCTTGTGTAGCAATAGAATAGTTTGCTAATAAAGACTCAGCATAGCCATCAGCGACTGAGTATTGTCCTCTGTATGCAGCCATTCTAGCTCTTAGTGCTGTTACAAAATCAGCTCCCATAAAGGTAACCCCCTCGGATGCATTAATTAAACTTGATGCCATATCTAAATCGGCATTGATTGCCGTGTAGAATTCACCATTAGTACTTCTTGGTCTTGGTTCAAATATGTCTACTGCAGGACTGGTTACAAGTAATCCAGCTAATGCTGAGTCATCTGTGTAGTCAGGTGAGAAGAATGTAAGTATTTGGAAGTGAGCAAAAGCTCGAATCGCATGTGCTTGTCCTAATACGTTGTCATATTCGTCTTGGTCTTCTGTAGAATCAATTGATGGAGCAGCTTGAATAACTCTGTTGGCCATTCCTATTGCACCATAATTAGACCCCCATATTCGAGAGACATAGGCGTTTGAACTGTTAATATTAAAGTTCTGTTCGTCATTGTTTTGACCTCCGTTGTCTTTTCCTCTGTGGCTTTCATCTGTCATCGCTGCTGTCAGTCCAATTTCACCAGTAGTATCTAGGAAATTGTAAGCACCTAATAGACCAGCTCTTAAGTCTGAAACACTTTGAAAGGCATTTTCTGCGCCCAATCGACCCGGTTGTTCGATTTCAATGGCATCATTACAGCTTACGATTGATAGCATCAAACAAGCATAAATGAATTTAAATATATTTTTCATGTTTTTATGTTTTTAAGTTATAGTATTAAAATCCAAATTCAAGTCCTACAGAAAAAGTCTTTGGAGTTGGATAACCCCATTGAGATGATCCTGTACCTTCAGCATCAAATCCTCTCCATTTGGAAAACGTTAGTAAGTTTTCACCACCAACAAATGCTCTTATGTATGAGAATCCTGTTTTGTCTAGGATTACTTTAGGGATGTTGTATCCTAATTGGATAAAACGAAGTCTTAAGTAATCTGCTTCTCTTAAATCTCTGTCTGAGAACGACTGGTCTGCTAAGTTAGAAGCATTAAGTGATGGTACATTTGTAATATCACCAGGCTGTTGCCAAGCATTTAAAATATCTCTAGAGTGTCTGAATTGTCCAATATTTTGTGGATCCATGAAGTTGTTGTAATCAAAGTCATATCGATCTACCCCAATTGCATAGTTAAATTGTGTTGTGATGAAGAAGTTTTTAAAGTCAGCATCGAAACCAAAACTACCTTGGTAATCTGGATATATGTTTAATCCTGTTGCACGTTGATCTGTTTCTACTAAGTTTTCAGTAATATCACCATTAATATCTTCGAACAATAAGTTTCCGTTTGCTGGATTTACTCCTACAAATGGTGCAGCATAGTATTCACCAATTACACCTCCAACTCTAAGTCCGTAAGGAATGTCTCCACCAGAACCTAGGCTGATGACTTCTTGCTCGTTGTAGTTTCCAACAAAGTTAAGCGTTACATTAAGACCGTTTTGCTTTTGAGACTTTAAGATGTCATAGTGTAATTCTATATCATACCCAGAATTTTGTAACTCTCCAACATTAGCACTAATTGATGTTTGAGATCCATTAAGTGCTGGAGATATTGGAGTAGGGAAGAATAAATCTTCGGTATTTTTCTTGTAAACATCAAAACTACCACGAACTCTGTTAAATAAAGAAAAATCAACACCTACGTTTGCTTGCACTACTGTTTCCCATTTTAAATTATTGTTTCCAATTTGTCCAAATGAAAGACCGTTGACACCGCCGTACTGCCCACCAGTTACAAATAAATCTCTAGTTAAATCAGCAGCTCCAAAAGGTGCAAATGCTCCACCAGAATCAACAATACGTTGGTTTCCTGCAGTTCCGTAAGAAGCTCTAAGTTTTAGACTGTTTACAAATTCTACATTTTCCATGAAGTTAGAAACATTCAATCGCCCCGAAACAGACCAGAATGTACCCCATTTGTTAGAGTCAGCAAATCGGTAAGAAGCATCTCGTCTAATAGTGGCAGAAACTCCGTAAGTTTTGTCATAATCATAATCTGCATAGGCGAAGTATGAGAATAAACCTGCATTTTGAATATTTGCAGATGCGGTATCCACAAAGTTATCATTGGCAGCATTATCATCTACGAAAGCTGCACCATCACCAGGATAAAATGTAGCTGGGTCAAACCCTTCTTGCCTTACACCAAAGCTTCTCCAGTGCGCTTTAAAGTACTCTGTAAAAAGCGATACTTCTAAGCTGTGTTTTTCAGCAAATGTATTTGTATAACTTAATGAGTTGTTAAAATTTAGGAAGATAGATCTGTTAGAATTTTGATCTGAAAATCCAGGAGTTACGTTTCCTGTTTCAGCAAATAATTGAGCATTAAAAGAGGTTGGAGCCTCTACTCTTAGTAATTGTTCGTCTGTGAAATCGGCACCGAATCTACTGTTAAAAGTAATATTGTCTGTGATGTCATAGCTCGCTTTAAGACTTGCAATGACTTTAATTTCATCTTCACGTCTTGTGTAAGTTTCTAAACGATCTAGCAACATTAGAGGTGTGTTTGCAAAATTCACGGGGATGTTAGCTCCTTCTCCAGAAATATAAGAACTCGGAGAGATGTAAGGAACACTCATGTTTGCACCAAGTGCAAAATTTCTGTTAATAGCTCCTGAGCCAATGGAGTTTGCTTCGTCACTTTCAGAGTAGTTGATTGATAAAGCAGTGGAGTATCTAAATTTTCCGCTATTAGATTTACCGTTGATGTTGTTTCTGAAGTTGAAACGCTTTAATGTACTGGCTCTTTTCAAAATACCTTGTTGATCTTGAAATCCTAAAGATGTAAATGAATTTAGGTTTTTACCCCCTGAAGATAAGCTGATAGTATGGCTCTGGGTTAGTGCAGTTCCAAAGAATACATCTAACCAGTCAGTGTTTACTTGAGATGCACGCTCTTCTAACTCAACATCAGAGAGCGTTGCTCCAAATCCAGCACCAAAATCTTTTTCTAATTGAAGTTGCTCTCTAGAGTTCATTAGGTTGTAATTGTTTCCTTGTAAGTTAGAGAAACTTGTTAAGCCACTGTAAGTCACTTTTAAACCTGTTTCATACGCTCCAACTTTGGTATTAATGATGATTACACCATTTGCCCCTCTGTTACCATAAATTGCTGTTGCACCTGCATCTTTAAGAACAGATAATGAAGCAATATCATTTGGATTTAAACTTCTAAAGTTATCTTCATCTACTGGTACACCATCAATAATAAATAATGGTTCTGTATTACCAGAAATAGAAGAGACCCCTCTTAAGTTAATTAAACTGTTTCCTCCAGGTTGTCCATTTCCTGTTGTAATGTTAAGACCTGCTACTTGTCCTTGAAGAGTTTGAACAAAAGAAGCATTTGGCCTTGACTCAATGGTTTGAGCAGTTACTGTAGTTGATGCAATGTTGGAAGTTGCTTTAGAAGTTGTTCTAAAAGCTTGTACTACCACTTCATCTAAGTTAGTATCTGTAACTAAAACTACGTTAATTGTGTTACTTGCTCCAACAGTTTGTGATTGGGTAGCATATCCTATGTAGCTAAAAGCGAGTACGTCACCAACGTTAGCATTAATAGAATAATTCCCATCAAAATCAGTTGAAACTCCAGATGTAGTTCCATCTATAACAACAGTTGCACCAGGTAATGGCAGTCCGTTATTATCAGAAACATTTCCTGAAACTTTCTTTTCTTGTGCAAATGAAATTTGCACAACTAACGCTAACATTAGCATTAGTATTCCACTAAACTTTGTTTTCATTTTTGTTATTTATTTAAATTAGTCCTCGCAAAAGTGACAATTATAAGTCAAATAAGCAACTTTTTGTTTATAAATGTTATTAATTTGTTAAACATTTTTAGCTAAACATTGTAATAATAATGAATTATGTTTATAAATGTTTATTTTATTTTAAACTAAATGTTAAGGTAATTTATGTTAATAATTCTATGCTAATGTTATAAATTAAAAAACCACCCGTGTGGGTGGTTTAGAGTGTTTTTTTTAAATCAAAGTTGATTTGAATTTCTTTTAAGTTTAAACTTTAACACAAAAAAACCCCGCATTGCGGGGTTTTTAGAATTTTTTAGAATTTTGTTTTTATAAAGGAGTAACGTTGTAATTATAACCTCCTACAACGTCCAATGTTGCAATTGCTTGTAACCCACTACTACTGTCCGTGGTGTAGCCATTATGAATAATCGTTGTCTCAGTCTCTGGGAAATATTCTTGGCTTATATTCAGTGAAATTGGCAAGGGTTGACCTGTGTTTAAAGTTGAAAACGGATTGTCGTAAAGATCCACAACAAGGAAGTAGCTTCCATCAGCAAGACCACTTAACGACAATCCGTTTTCATCAGAAACCGTTCCTGAAATTGTTCTCTGTTGTGCAAAGGTTAGTTGCACAATTAACGCCATAAATAGCGTTAAGGTCAATGTAAATTTGGTTTTCATTCTTTCAATTATTTTGAATTAGTCTATCCAAAAGTCTTAATAATAAGTTAATAAAAAAAATAAACCCCTTATATTTTAACATTTCTTTAACAATTTGTTTTTCATCTAAGATGTTATGATGAATCATAAATATGAAAGTTGTGGTTGCCCTAAGTCGGTTTTGTAATCAGAAAACGCAAAAATCTAAGGCATAAAAAAACCTCTATACAATGGTTTTTGGGATCATGTCAATAGAATTATAAAAATGATGCTTAAGAAATTGCTTTAGAAAGTAGCTCTCAAGCTTAAGTGTATTTTAGAGTCTGAGAATTTGAAGGTTTGATTCTCTACTTGTCCATTTGCTAAATTAAATTTTAAGAGTCCAGCATCCGTAAGGAGTCCAAATCCAAAGCCAAATCCATAGAGTTTTTGATCCGATACAATGGGTGTTTCAAAATATCCTGCATCTATTATAGTGTGGACGTAGAGTGATGGGCTTAGTTGGTAGCGGTATTCAGAAGCCAAAACTCCAAGTCTAGATGCATTGATGCTATTTTCTTCAAATCCTCTTATAGAGTTTATACCTCCAAATCGGATGAGTTCGTTGAATAAATAGGTATCCGAATCAATTCCCTGTACTTGTAATTGGATGTAAAAACTATTCTTGGGATTCAAGTTAAATACTTTGGACGTTTTTAATAAATAATGCAATTGGTTTGTTTTTTCGTTCATGATTTTTCGTTTGGATTTAGATAAACGAAATTCTATGGCGCTGCTTACAGGAACTAATAAGTTTTGAGGTGTACGTTGTTGATAGGTGTATTTAAGCTCATAGGCATTGGTTTTATAATCACTGACGTTGCTGGTCGTTTCTGGCAATAAAGCATTCGACTGGGTAGATCGAATTCCTAAAAACACTTTTTGCTTTGGATTGATCTGATAATACACACTCGCAGCTTGTTCGGCGGTAGTGAACGTGCTGTCTTTTTTAACAATATTCAATTCGAGTTCACTCCCAATAGGAGTTTTAAACAAGTAGGGAAGAGTGAGCTGTGCTTCAAATGTTTTAAGATCATTTTCATCACTTCTATAATTAAGTCGAAACGATTCCCCAAAATTCAAATTATTAATCAAGTTTAGGTTGAGGTAGCCATTGAGTTCCAAACCTCCTGAAGTTTCATCCGAACCAAACCCTAAAAATCCATCAAAACGATTGCTTTTTGTTTTTTCTAAATTTAAATAGACACGGGTGGTGTCTTGAGTAAAGAGCACTTCTGCAGGTCGAATTTGTTTGGCAAACAAGAGTTGGTTTATAGCTTCGGTTTTGGATTGAATTGCTTTGAGATCTAAAGGTGTATTTGTTTTTATTCCGAGATAATGCTTAATGAACGAACGCGGAAACTTTTCATACCCTTTAATTTCAACAGATTGAAGTTGTCGAGCTTGCTTAGTTTCTACGACTAAATCTGCTCTGAGTGTGGATTTCCCAATAGGTGAGATTCGTTTTAATGAAATGGACGCAAAGGGATAACTTTTAGCGGTTAAAAATTCAGTAAGAGAATTCAGTAAGGGTTTTAGTGTTATGATTTCAGCCTTATAATAAGGGGTGCTTTCAAGATCTTTAACGCCATCCATTTCTAAAAGCTCAAACACGGATTTATTTGCATAGAGTTGTATAAACTCATATTTTGGACCTAGTGAGAGTTTCGCAACGAGTAAAGGGGGCGTTTGAGAAATTTCAAGAAGTTGTGCTTCGATATACCCACGTATGTACAGTTGGTCTTTAAAAAGAGAGACCTCCGTTTGTAAATCGTCAAAGTTATCAAAGGTCTTTGGGTATCCTATAGAGTTGATTATATCTGTTTCAATGGAGTCCTTGCTAATAATTTTCAATTGGAGCTCTTGGGCAGTGCTCAAACTAAAAACTCCAAATACACATAAAACCTTAAGAAATAAGTTCAATTGATGCGCCACATTTATGATTTCCATGTAAATCTAACGTAAAAAGGGTTCTAAATATTTAAACGAATGAAAAAAACGTAAATATTTTAAAATTATAGGGTTATGATTTGAATAATTCATTTTAATGTTTACCTTTGCAGCCCTCTAAGAAGAGGATTTTAAAAAAACAGTATATATAATATGCCAACAATTTCACAATTAGTAAGAAAAGGAAGAGCCAAAATAACTAAGAAGAGTAAATCGGCTGCTTTAGATTCTTGTCCTCAGCGACGTGGTGTGTGTACGCGTGTTTACACGACG